>JAAUXY010113749.1_pt1 | contig 11578 bp, 10 predicted proteins | sample 7278121 | NCBI WGS metagenome assembly JAAUXY01 (sample SAMN14350117, study PRJNA611818) | marine sediment metagenome | isolation source: surface marine sediment (1.8m) | place: French Polynesia: Moorea | collected 2018-08
CACACCATAGCGCTTCAGTTCCCGGTACAGCTCCTCGGTGGGAATAAAGCCCTCCCGCGGCGGCAGCAGCGGGCGTCGCGGGTCGATGCCGAATTCCTCGAAGCGATCTTCCACCTCGGACCAGAACAGGCCTGCGGCGCTGAAGTGATCGCCCAGCGCGACAACCGTGGCGTTCTCGGGCAGGTAGTCCAGCAGGCTGTCGCAGTGATCGAAAAACAGCGGCAGGTAGTACTCGCAGCCCCCCGGCGCGCGGCCGGCGCTGATCTCGGTGTACATGGGGCAGGCATCGTGATCGACCTCGAAGCTCGCATACCAGTTCTGTTGGAAGCGCAGGATCGCATCGCGGCTGAGAGCGAACTCCCTGGCCGGCAACAGCTGGATGTCCTCAACCTTGTCGATCGTGCGCTGGGTCTCAGGGTCAAAGGTACGCAGGGTTTCCACCTGGTCGTCCATGAGGTCGATGCGGTAGGGGCTCTTCGCCCCCATGGGGAAGATGTCCAGCAGTGAACCGCGCTGGGCGAATTCACCGTGCTCGTAGACCGTGTCGACGCTGCGGTAGCCGTTGCGCTCCAGGTTGCGGCGGAAGTTCAGTACATCGAGGTCCTGCCCCACTGACAGCACCAGGCTGTTGCCGCTGACATACTCACTTGGCGGTAGGCGGTGCATCAGGGTGGACACCGGTACCACCAGCAGGCCGCGCTTCAGGGTCGGCAGATGGTAGAGCGCGTGCAGGCGCTCGGAGACGATGTCCTGGTGTGGGGAGAAGTTGTCGTAGGGCAGGGTTTCCCAGTCCGGGAACAGCAGTACATCCAGCGACTTCCCGCGGGCCTCCAGGTCACGCTGGTAGAAGCCCAGCTCCCGCACCAGGTTGTTGGCGCTTTGGGTGTCGGGGGTGATAACCAGTTGGAAATCGCTGCGCTCGGCCAGCTCGACGATCAGCCGCGCCGGGGCGCTGCCGGGAGTGGGTCCGATGGCAGTGCGGGAGGCGGGCGCCGGGGGCCAGGGCAGGGTGTCCAGCAGGTCGCGAAACATTGGGATTTACAGGGCAGTTTTCGAAAGGGGCGCTATTGTAGCCAGCTTGCCTGGGCACCACCAGTTTGCGAACTCATTCACAGACCTCTGAGATAGCCGGGGTATAGCCCCTTTGGCGGCTTGATAAAGCGCCTTGCGATGACGATAATACGCGCCCGTTTCAGACCCCATAGCGATCCGAAGGAATAGCATGATTACCGAACGCCTGCGCCCCCGTCCCGACGACTATTTCAAGGACTGGAAAGAGCGTGAAGCGCTGGCTGAGGCCATGATTCCGCTGGTGGGCAAACTGTCCCGTGAAAACTCGGTAAAGACCTATATTTACGGCCGCTCGCTGGTGAACCGATCAGTGCTCGACATCATGCAGGACCACCGCTATGTGCGGCAGGTCGAGCGCAACGAGCTGTCGGAGAAAGAGACCTACCCGGTCATCAAGGCGCTGGCCAGCCTCGACCTCGGCACCGCCCATATCGACGTCGGCCGCATCGCGGTGGGTTACGAAGCCGAGGGCAAGCCACAGGGCCTGTCCGTCAAGAAGTATGTCAAGCAACAGGTGGCCGACCTGGTCGGCAGCGATGCCAAGCCCATCGAAAAGCCCCAGGACGTGGTGCTGTACGGGTTTGGCCGTATCGGCCGCCTGATGGCGCGGCTGCTGGTAGAGAAGGCCGACGGCGGCGACACCCTGCGGCTGCGCGCCGTGGTAGTGCGCAAGGGCAAGGCGGCCAACGATCTGGTCAAGCGCGCCACGCTGCTGCAGCGCGACTCGGTGCACGGTCCCTTCAACGGCACCATCCGTGTCGATGAAGAGCACGGCTCCATGGTCGCCAACGGCAACGAAATCAAGGTGATTTACGCCGACGCACCGGACCAGATTGACTACACCGAGTACGGCATCGACAACGCCATCGTCATCGACAACACCGGCATGTGGCGCGACGTGGACGGCCTGTCCCTGCACCTCAAGGCCAAGGGTGTGTCCAAGGTGATTCTCACCGCGCCCGGCAAGGGCGACATGAAGAACATTGTCTACGGCATCAACAGTGACCAGATTACCGCCGACGACAAGATTATTTCCGCGGCCTCCTGCACCACCAACGCCATCGCGCCGCCGCTGAAGGCGCTGGACGACGAGTTCGGCATCGTCCAGGGCCACGTGGAAACCGTGCACGCCTATACCAATGACCAGAACCTGATCGACAACTACCACAAGGCCGATCGCCGTGGTCGCAGCGCGGCGCTGAATATGGTGCTGACCGAAACCGGCGCTGCCAAGGCGGTTGGCAAGGTGCTGCCGCAGCTGCAGGGCAAGCTCACCGGCAACGCGATTCGCGTGCCCACGCCGAACGTATCCATGGCGATCCTCAACCTTACCCTGGGCCGCGAGACCAGCCTCGAAGAGGTCAACGAGTACCTGCGCCGCACGGCGCTGCACTCGCCGCTGCACAAGCAGATCGACTACTCGAACTCGCCAGAGGTAGTGTCGACGGACTTCGTGGGTTCACGCCATGCCTGCGTGTTCGATTCCGAGGCGACCATCGTCAGCGGCGCCCACGCCACCCTGTATTTCTGGTACGACAACGAATTCGGCTACAGCTGCCAGGTGCATCGCATCCTCGAGCAGATGTCCGACGTTCACTACGCGGTCTACCCTGCCGAGGTCTGACGACACTGGAAATGGGGACAGTTTACTTAATTCCAGCTTGCTGGGATTAAGTAAACTGTCCCCGCTCACGCTCGCTTTCCCATCCGGAGAGCGCGGGTATTCTTCCAGAAAAAAGTGAGACAAATCAGCGGCTAAAGCCCGCTGGCCATGGCGATCAGTGACTGTATTCCGTATAATGCGCGCGGCTTCCGGGGATGCTGTAGGGGCCAATCTTTAAAGCAGTGTTTACAGCTGTTACTTACAATCAGGCAAGAACGAATGATAAAGCTCAAGCGGGGGCTGGAAATTCCGATTTCCGGCAGGCCGTCGCAGGAGATTGACGGGGCGAAGCCTGCGTCGTCAATCCGCTCTGTGGCAGTCGTTGGTTTCGATTACGTCGGTATGAAGCCGACCATGGAAGTGCAGGTAGGCGACCAGGTGAAACTGGGCCAGCTGCTCTTCACCGACAAGAAGACTGAAGGCGTGCGCTACGCTGCGCCGGCAGGCGGCAGGGTCTCTGCCATCAACCGCGGCGCACGCCGGGTCCTGCAATCAGTGGTGATCGACGTCTCTGAGACAGGCGAAGACGCCGAGCAATTTTCCTCTTACAGCGCTGATGCGGCACGCGGTCTTGATGCCGCCGCTATTCGCGAGCAGCTGCTGCAGTCCGGGCAATGGACCTGCCTGCGCACCCGGCCCTTCAGCAAGGTGCCGGCCGCCGACAGCCAGCCTGCAGCCATTTTCGTCACCGCCATCGATACCCAGCCGCTGGCGGCCGACCCGGCGGTAGCGATCGCCGAGCAGGGCGAAGCCTTTTCCCTGGGCCAGGACCTGCTGGCCAGGCTCACCGACGGCAAGCTCTACCTGTGCGCGGCACCGGGCGCCGAGCTGCCCGTCGGCACGGCAGACAATATTCACGCCGAGATGTTTGCTGGGCCGCACCCGGCGGGCCTGGCGGGTACTCACATTCACCACCTCGACCCCGTAGGCCCCGGCAAGACCGTGTGGACCGTCGGCTACCAGGACGTCATCGCCATCGGTCGGCTGTTCCTCGACGGCCGGCTCTACACCGATCGCGTCATTGCACTGGCCGGCCCCCAGGTGCGCGAGCCGCGCCTGCTGCGCGCCCGTGTTGGTGTCGATATCGAGGCCCTGTGCGCAGGCGAACTGGTCGAGGGCAACAACCGCGTCATCTCGGGTTCTGTGCTCGGCGGTCGGCGCGTCCAGTCCGGCACCTCATATCTGGGCCGCTATCACAACCAGATCAGCGTGCTGCGTGAGGGCACCGAGCGTGAGCTGCTGGGGTGGCTGTCACCTGGTGCCAACAAGCACTCCAACCTCCCGATATACTTGAGCAAGTTCATGCCCGGCAAGCTGCTGGACCTGACCACGACCACCAACGGCAGCGAACGCGCCATGGTACCCGTGGGCTCATATGAAGACGTCATGCCCATGGACGTACTGCCGACCCAGCTGCTGCGCGCACTGATCGTTGGTGACACCGAAATGGCCCAGGCCCTGGGCTGCCTGGAACTTGAGGAAGAGGATCTCGCCCTGTGCACCTACGTGTGCCCCGGCAAGTATGAGTACGGTCCGATTCTTCGCGACAACCTGACGCGCATCGAGAAGGAGGGTTAGATCTCATGCGGAAGTTTTTCGACAGTATCGAGCATCACTTCCAGGAAGGCGGCAAGTTTGAGAAGTATTACGCCCTCTACGAAGTCTTCGACACGTTCCTGTATTCGCCTTCATCCACCACGCGTACCACCGCCCACGTGCGCGATGGGGTTGATCTCAAGCGCATCATGATCACCGTGTGGCTGGCGACTTTCCCGGCCATGTTCTATGGCATGTGGAACCTCGGCTTCCACGCCAACACCCTGGTGGAAGCGGGCGCCGGCGCGGTCAACGACTGGCACGCTCCGCTGATCAACCTGTTTGGCGCTACCGATCCCAACAGCCTGATCGACTGCTTCATCTTCGGGGCTATCTACTTCCTCCCCATCTATGCCGTCACCTTCCTGGTGGGGATCAGCTGGGAAGTCCTGTTCGCCATCAAGCGCGGCCACGAGGTCAACGAAGGCTTCTTTGTTACTTCGGTGCTGTTTGCGCTGATCTGCCCGCCGGACCTGCCCCTGTGGCAGGTGGCTATGGGTATCAGTTTTGGCGTGGTAATCGGCAAGGAAGTGTTTGGCGGTACCGGTAAGAACTTCCTCAATCCTGCGCTGACCGGCCGCGCCTTCCTGTACTTCGCCTACCCGGCACAGATTTCCGGTGATGCGGTGTGGACGGCTGTGGACGGGTACACGGGCGCCACGGCGCTGTCGATCGTGGCCTCCGAGGGCATGGAGGCACTGCAGGCGCAGATGAGCTGGATGCAGACCTTCATCGGCAATATTCACGGCTCCATCGGGGAAACCTCGACCCTGGCCATCCTGCTGGGCGGCGTGTTGATGCTCTATACCCGTGTGGCGGCCTGGCGCATTGTGCTGGGCGTGTTCCTCGGCATGTTTGCCCTGTCGACGCTGTTCAATGTGATTGGCAGCGACACCAATCCGGCCTTTGCCATGCCCTGGTACTGGCACCTGACCGTGGGCGGCTTCGCCTTCGGCATGATCTTCATGGCCACCGACCCGGTCTCCGCAGCGATGACCAATGTGGGCAAGATCTGGTTTGGCGTGTTGATCGGCGTAATGACTGTGCTAATTCGCGTCGTCAACCCGGCCTTCCCGGAGGGCATCATGCTGGCGATCCTGTTCGCCAACCTGTTTGCACCGTTGATCGACCATTTTGTGGTCCAGGCCAATGTGAAACGGAGGCTCGCCCGTGCCTAGCAAAGATACCGTAGGAAAAACCCTCGGCGTAGCCCTGGCACTGTGCATTGCCTGCTCGGTGGTGGTATCCACCGCGGCGGTGATGCTCAAGCCCGCCCAGGAAGCCAACGTCGCCCTCGACCGCAAGCGCAACATTCTAGCGGCGGCGGGCATGCTCGAAGAGGGCCGTTCCATCGATGAGCAGTTCGAGAGCATCTCCACCCTGGTGGTAGACATGCGCAGTGGCCGCTTCAGCGAAGAGGTCGATGGCGAGAATTACAACTCCATCGCCGCCGCCAAGGATCCCGACCAGTCCAGTCGACTCGAAGGCGGTGCCGACAGCGCCAATATCGGTGGGCGCCGGGAGAACTTCGGCGTGGTCTACGTGGTCGGGGACCGCAACGCCCCTGACACGATTATCCTGCCGGTGCGTGGTGCGGGCCTGTGGGGCCAGATGTACGGGTTCCTGGCGCTGGAAGAGGACCTGAACACCGTTGCCGGCCTGGGCTTTTACGAGCACAAGGAAACACCGGGACTGGGGGGCGAGGTCGACAATCCGCGCTGGAAGGCCCTGTGGCCGGGCAAAAACGCTTTCCGCGACGGTGCAGTGGCGATTGAAGTGATTAAGGGAACCGCGAATCGGGAAGGCCCCATGGCCGCCTACCAGGTGGATGGCCTCAGCGGCGCCACCCTGACGACCCGCGGCGTAAACAATCTGGTGCAGTTCTGGTTGGGCGATGACGGTTTCGGGCCGTTCCTGTCCAACCTCAAGGCGGGGGAGGCCTGACATGTCGGAGATGACAAAAACCCTGACGGACCCGGTTTTCAACAACAACCCGATCGGTCTGCAGATCCTGGGCATTTGCTCGGCGCTGGCGGTGACCACGTCGATGAGCGTGAGCCTGGTCATGTGTATCGCATTGACCACGGTGGTGGCGTTTTCGAACCTGATCATCGCTTCCATTCGCAACCAGATTCCCAACAATATCCGCATTATCGTGCAGATGACCGTGATCGCTTCGCTGGTGATCGTGGTGGACCAGATCCTCAAGGCCGTGGCCTATGACATCAGCAAGCAGCTGTCGGTGTTCGTCGGCCTGATTATCACCAACTGCATCGTGATGGGCCGCGCCGAAGCCTTCGCCATGAAGAACCCGCCGTTCGAGAGCTTTGTCGACGGTCTGGGCAATGGCCTCGGCTACAGCGTGGTGCTGCTGACCGTCGGCTTTATCCGCGAGCTGGGCGGTGCCGGTACCCTGTTCGGTGTGGAGATCCTGCCACTGGTCACCAACGGCGGCTGGTACAACCCCAACGGCCTGCTGCTGCTGTCACCCAGCGCCTTCTTCATTATCGGCCTGCTGATCTGGGCGCTGCGCGCCTGGAAGACCGAGCAGGTGGAAGAGCCCGAGTTCAAGATGGCGCCCCATGTGGCGGCGAGGGAGGGTGCCTAAGTGGAGTACTACCTGAGCATGTTCATCCGCGCCGTGTTTATTGAGAACATGGCGCTGGCCTTCTTCCTCGGCATGTGTACCTTCATTGCCGTGTCCAAGAAGATCCAGGCAGCGATTGGCCTCGGTATCGCGGTAGTCGTGGTGCTGACCATTACCGTGCCGGTCAACAACCTGATCTACAACTACCTGCTGGCCGACGGCGCGCTGGCCTGGGCCGGCCTGCCGGACCTGGACCTGAGCTTCCTGGGCCTGCTGAGCTACATCGGCGTTATCGCCGCGATCGTGCAGATTCTCGAAATGTTTCTCGACAAGTACGTGCCCGCGCTCTACAACGCGCTGGGCGTGTTCCTGCCGCTGATCACGGTGAACTGCGCCATTCTCGGTTCCGCCCTGTGGATGGTGGAGCGCGACTATAACTTCACCGAGAGTGTGGTGTTCGGCGCCGGTTCCGGTGTCGGCTTCGCGCTGGCGATCACGGCACTGGCGGGTATCCGCGAGAAATTAAAGTATTCAGATGTTCCACATGGCCTGCAGGGTCTGGGAATAACCTTCATCATCGTTGGACTGATGTCGCTGGGCTTTATGTCCTTCGGCGGTATCGACCTGTAACGGCATTCAGGAGCAAGGCTCAGGTTTATGGAAACAATTGCTTATGGCGTAGTGATGTTCACCGTCGTGGTGCTGGCACTGGTTGTCGTGATCCTGATGGCGCGCTCTCGCCTGGTGGCCACCGGTGACGTGGCGATCGAGATCAACGGCGAGAAGACCATTCACGTTCCGGCAGGTGACAAGCTACTGCAGACGCTGTCGGCCAATGACATCTTCCTCGCATCGGCCTGCGGCGGCGGTGGCACCTGCGCCCAGTGCAAGTGCATCGTCAACGAGGGTGGCGGCTCCATGTTGCCCACGGAACAAGCACACTTTACCCGCCGCGAGGCCACCGAGGGCTGGCGCCTGTCTTGCCAGACTCCGGTCAAGCAGGACATGAAGATCGAGGTGCCGGAGGAAGTCTTCGGCGTCAAGCAGTGGGAGTGCGAGGTGGTCTCCAACCCCAATGTGGCGACCTTCATCAAGGAGCTCACCCTCAAGCTGCCGGAAGGCGAGAACGTCGATTTCCGCGCCGGTGGCTACGTCCAGCTCGAGTGTCCGCCGCATCACGTCAAGTATGCCGACTTCGACATCGAGGAAGAGTATCGCGGCGACTGGGAACGCTTCGGCTTCTTCAAGCTGGAAAGCGAGTGCAAGGAAACCACGATTCGCGCCTACTCCATGGCCAACTACCCGGAAGAGAAGGGCATCGTGAAGTTCAACATTCGCGTGGCCACGCCGCCGCCCGGTAGCGAAGGCATTCCGCCCGGCATCATGTCTTCCTGGGTGTTCAACCTGAAGCCCGGCGACAAAGTTAAGGTATACGGCCCCTTTGGTGAGTTCTTCGCCAAGGACACCGACGCGGAAATGGTCTTCATCGGTGGTGGTGCCGGCATGGCACCGATGCGCTCGCACCTGTTCGACCAGCTCAAGCGCCTGCACAGCGATCGCAAGATCAGCTTCTGGTACGGCGCGCGCTCCCTGCGTGAGATGTTCTACGAAGACGAGTACGACGGGCTGCAGTCGGAGAACAACAACTTCAACTGGCATGTGGCGCTCTCCGATCCTCAGCCGGAAGATAACTGGGAGGGCCTGACCGGGTTCATCCACAACGTCCTCTACGAGCAGTACCTGAAGGATCACCCGGCCCCGGAAGATTGCGAATTCTACATGTGCGGCCCGCCCATGATGAACGCCGCGGTGATTTCCATGCTCACCGACCTGGGTGTGGAACCCGAGAACATCATGCTCGACGATTTCGGCGGATGATCTACAGGGTTCTACTGAGAAGCCGGCGCTGGTCGCCGGCTTCTTTGTTTCTGGGGCTTGCATTTTCTTTGCTGGCCGGCTGCGCCGAGCCGCCGCCGGAAACCCTGCGCCTCACCGGTGCCACCATGGGCACCCGCTACAACATCACCTGGCTGTCGGGTGCGGGCCAGCCGGACCCGGAGGCAGTGCATGCCGGGGTGGAGGCGGTGCTGGAGGCCGTCAATGCCAGTATGTCCACCTGGCGCGACGATTCCGAGATCACTGCCTTCAACGCCGCGCCGGCCGGCGAGTGGTTCGCGCTAAGCAGCGACTTCGCCGAGGTGTTTGAGATGGCGCGCGCCGTCAGCGAGGCGAGCTATGGCGCCTACGACGTAACGGTGGCGCCGCTGGTAAACCTGTGGGGCTTTGGGGTGGCCGGCATGGGCGACCAGGTGCCCGCTGACGAGGCCATTGCCGAGGCCCTCGCAAAGGTGGGCCAGCAGCGCCTCGACTTCAACCGCGAACAGCCTGCCCTGCGCAAGCCGGCCGGCATGACGGTGGATTTTTCCTCGATCGCCAAGGGGTACGGCGTGGACCGTGTGGCCCGCTGGCTTGAAGAGCAGGGCATTGGGCGCTACCTGGTGGAGATCGGCGGTGAGATTCGCGTGTCCGGGCTCAACCCCAGGAACGAGCCCTGGCGTATTGCCGTGGAGCGGCCGCAGCCGGGCGAGCGCGCAGCGCAGGCGGCGGTCACCCTGCACAACGCGGCGGTGGCCACCTCCGGTGACTACCGCAACTTCTTCGAAGTCGACGGGGTACGCTACTCCCATTCCATCGACCCGCGCACCGGTGCGCCGGTGCGCCACGACCTGGTGTCTGTCACCGTGATTCACGAGAGCGCCACCATGGCCGATGCCTGGGCGACCGCGCTGACGGTGCTGGGCAGCGAGCGCGCCATGGAGACGGCACTAAACGAAGAACTGGCGGTCTATTTCATCAGTCGCCATGGCGATGAGTTCCGGGCCAGCAGTACGCCGGCCATGGCACCGCTGCTGCGCAGCATTGAATGAGGTTCCTCGACCCGTGAGATTCCAGTAGAATTACAGCCATGCTTACGTTCCTTTTCTCAGCCCTGGTATTTGCTGTCGTCATCGCCGGCATGGCGGTTGGCGTGATCTTTTCCAACAAGCCCATCAAGGGCTCCTGTGGCGGCATTGGCGCCCTTGGCCTGGACACCGCCTGCGAGATCTGCGGCGGCAACCCGCAGGTCTGTGAAGAGGAAACCCGCAACCAGGCCGGCATCGCCGCCGACCTGTTCTACGACGCCGACGAAGACGCTCGCCGCTAGCACCCTGCTGGCCGCGCGGTGCTATGATGACCGCGCACACATGACCCCGGGAGTGACCCCTGTCCATTCGTGATCGGCTGCCCCTGCATATCGGCATTCGCTACATATTCAGCCGCGGCGGCAATCGCTTTGTCGGTGTGGTCAGCATGGTGTCACTGGTGGGCATGGCCCTGGGTGTTGCCAGCCTGATTACCGTGCTGTCCGTAATGAACGGATTTGCCGGTGAACTGCGCGACCGGATACTTTCCCTGGTTCCACACGTGCAGGTTGAATCCAGCCAGCCGCTGGCCGACTGGGGTGCGCTCGCCGCAACCATCGCCGAGCGGCAGGAGGTGGTAGCCGTTGCGCCCTATATCCACGGCAAGGCCCTGCTCGCCAGCGATCGCATGGTACGCGGGGTGCAGATTACCGCGGTGGACCCGGCGGCTGAGCAGGCTGTCTCCAATGTCGGCGCCTACATGCGGGCCGGCAGTTTCGAAGCCCTCGATGAACAGCGCTACGGCGTGGTGCTGGGCGCATTGCTGGCTCGCAGCCTCGGGGTCGGTGTCGGCGACACGGTCGAACTGACGGTGCCGCGCCTGACCATCACTCCGCTCGGCAGCTTCCCGCGCAGCAAACGCCTGGTGGTGGTCGGTATCTTTGAAATCGGCGCCCAGCTCGACAGCGCCCAGGCCTATATCAGCCTGGCCGGCGGCCAGCGCCTGATGGGGCTGGGCGATTCGGTGCAGGGCCTGCGGGTAGAGCTCACCGACCTTTACCAGGCACCGGCAGTAGCCGGGGCGCTGAATGCCGAGCTCGGCGCGGAGCTTGCGGCCCGCGACTGGTCCCTCAGCCAGGGCAATCTGTTCGCGGCGATCAAAATGGAAAAAACCATGATGACGGTACTGCTGCTGAGCGTGGTCGCCGTCGCTGCCTTTAACATCGTCTCAACCCTGACCATGGCGGTTACCGACAAGCGCCCGGACATCGCGGTGCTGCGCACCATGGGTGCGAGGGCCGGGTCGATCATGGCGATCTTCGTATCCCAGGGAGTCTTGCTGGCCGGCATCGGCATTGCCGCGGGCAGCCTGGTAGGCGTGCTGCTGGCGCTGAATATCAGCGAGGTAACCCTGTTCCTGGAGACCATCTCCGGCGCCAAGCTGTTCAACCCCGACGTGTACTTCATCTCCGACCTGCCGTCGCGCCTGCAGTGGCGGGACGTGGCGACCGTGTCGCTGCTGGCCCTGCTGCTGAGCCTGCTGGCTACCCTGTTCCCGGCCTGGCGAGCGGCCCGGGTGGCCCCCGCCGAGGTGCTGCGCTATGAGTGATTCAGCGGTGCTGGAGTGCCGTCAGCTCTGTCGCACCTACCGCGATGGAGCGCTGGAAGTCGAAGTGCTGAAGAATGTCGAATTCAGCTTGCCGGCCGCCGCCAAAGTCGCCATCGTCGGCGCCTCGGGCAGCGGCAAGTCTACCCTGC
>JAAUXY010095362.1_pt1 | contig 11574 bp, 8 predicted proteins | sample 7278121 | NCBI WGS metagenome assembly JAAUXY01 (sample SAMN14350117, study PRJNA611818) | marine sediment metagenome | isolation source: surface marine sediment (1.8m) | place: French Polynesia: Moorea | collected 2018-08
CATCACCAGCACGACGATCAGGCTGTCCTTCACGGACCGGAACATCGCCGCCATGATCAGGCCGAGAATCAGCACGGCGAGCACGAAGTTCCGGCCCATCTCGCCGACCGCCGACGCGAGCCGGTCCGCGGAGCCCCGGTAGAAGAGTTCCGCATCTTGCGGCAGCGCCTGCTCGACCAGCGGCCCGACGCCCGCCTGCAGCGTTTCGAGCGCGTCTTCCATCGTCATATTGGCCGGCGGCAGTACCTGCAGCGTGACCGTGCGCTGGCCGTTGACCCGACGCAGCTGGGTCGGGCCGACTTCCCGCTGCTGGGGGGCCAGTTCGCCGATGACCTGGATACCCGAAGCGGGCGTCCATATCGGCAGGCCGGCAAGATCTTCCGGCGTATCCCAGCCGCCGCCCCAGATGATGACGTTCCGGGATTCGTTGCCGTCGAAGTAGCGGCCGGCGAAAAGCCCGCCCGTGAATGCGCGAACGGCGTCGGCAACCACGCTGCGATCAAGCCCGGACTGTGCGATGCGCAGGTCGTCCGGCACGAGCTGCAGTTCGGGCCGCGACAGCGACACGCCGGGCAGCGCGCGGACCGACCAGCCCTCGAGCGTCTCGTTGATCGCCTCCTGTCCGACGCGCGCCGCATCCATCAGGGGGCGCAGTTCGGGACCCTGCAGGTCGATGTTGATATTGCGACCACCCGAGATGCCGATGTTCAGCAGGCTGTCCCGCGATACGAAGGTATCCGTGCCCGGCAGGCCGTCCAGGATATCGTCGCGCAACGCCTCAATGAGTTCCTGCGCCTCCGCCGGGTTCGCCGGGTAGATATACACACCCGACGCGTTGGCACCATAGGAGTAAACGTTGTAGCCGGCAATCCCCGGCCAGGCGTCGCCATCCACGTGCGGCTGCAGCCGGTCCACGACCTCGGCCATCAGCTCGTTCTCGATCATCCGCAGCGGGATGCCCTCGGGCATGCTGAAGAACACCTGCACACCGTCGGAGTCGGCCTTCGGCAGGAAGTCCAGTTTTGGCGCAAGTGCCCACGCCACGAGCGGCGGAATGGTCAAAAGGGCTACGATCCAGCCGGAGCGTCGCCGCGGCGTGTTGGTCAGCCCGACGATGCGTCCGGCGATCCGGTCCCACAGTTTTCCAAGGCGATCCTCGCCGCGGATCTCGTCGAGGAAGTAGTTGCTGGCGACCGGCAGTATCGTCAGCGCCGCAATCATCGAGGTCACGACGGCGACCGACAGCGTCAGCGCAAGGTCGGCGAATAGCTGGCCCTCGAGTCCCTCCATGAACAGGATCGGCAGGAAGATCGCGACACTGGTCATCGTTGATGCGAACAGTGCACCGACGACCTGCGAAGGACCGGCACGGGCGGCCTCGGCGCGCGACAGGCCTGTCTGCCGCAGGCGTACGATGTTCTCTTGCACGATGATTGCCGCGTCGAGGACGAGCCCAACCGCAAAGGCCAGCCCGGCAAGCGAGACTACGTTGAGGCTGCGTCCGAACCAGGACAGCGCGAGCAGAGATGCAAGCAGCGAGAATGGAATAGTCAGCGCGATCATCAGCGTTGCACGCCAGCCACGCAGGAACAGCCACAGTATGCCGAGCGCGAGGAACACGCCCAGCACGAGGTTGCCATTGACGAGCGCAAGCGCACGGCGGATGTGTACCGACGCGTCGAAGCTCAGCGTGATCTCGAGGTTGTCGGCTGCCAGCGGACCGGCATTCAGTTCATCAATCGCCGCGTTAATGTCATCGAGAATCGAGACCGTGTTCGCGCCGTAGCGAGCCTGCACCCGGATGTAGTAGGCGGGCCGGCCGGTCCGGTACATGAAGCCGCTGCGCGGATAAAGCGCGGTCGAAACATCGGCAACGTCGCGCAGGTAGATCGGCTGCCCGGCTCGCTGCGCAACGATCAGGCTCTCGATCTCGTCGAGGTCGAAGCCGCCGAGGAAGCGCACCGTGTATTGGCGACGGCCGACACTCGCAAGACCACCGGTTGCATCCGTCGCCCGCTCAACAGTGGCTGCGATGTCAGAGACCTGGATGCCCAGCGCGGCCGCGCGATAAGGATCGAATGTGATGAGCACCATCTCGTCGCGCTCGCTCGGCAGGTTTACCCGCTGCACGCCCGAAACCGCCAGCAGCCTCGGCTCGACCTCATTGTCGATGACGCGCTGGAACTCCGCTACGTCACGGCGATCTTCCGCGTTGCGGCTGTGTACGAGTAGCGTCGCGACCGGAAAGTCGAAGCCGCCTACCTGGATCTCGGGCTCGTCCGCATCGGCCGGCGACTCCGGGACGTTGTTCAGTGCATTGAGGACATCGAGCACCGCCGACTGCAGGTCGCTGCCGACGTCGAACTGCAGGTTCACGTTGCCGTTGCCCGGGTTGATGTTGCTGGACAGCTCGATCACTCCCGACACCTGCCGAAGGGCTTCTTCCTGCGGCTCGATGATGTTGGCCTCGATTTCCTGCGGCGCCGCATTGCGCCACGACGTATTCACATTGATCTGCGGATACTCGATGTCAGGCAGCATCTGGATCGGCAGCGTGATGACGCCGACGATGCCGAAGACAATGACGAGAACGGCGGCCGCTAGCAGCGACGCCGGGTTATCGGCCGACAAACGAATCAGCGACATATCCCCACTCCTGGAACCTGCTTCCCCTTTATGTGTCGCTTGGATGCAATGAAAACGCGTTTCGTTTCCCGGGGGAGCCGGCATTGCGGCGAAGCGTTGGAATAACGCGGCGAAGCGTTTCCCGCAGCGTTCGGCCTTCGGCGGCTCAAGGGTTTCCGGTTCCTGCCGATACACAGGTGAGATCTATTGCTCGGCCCCTCGTGTATGCCCTATCTGAACTACTACTCCACGGTTGAGCCGAAAGTCTGGGTTCGCAAGATTCTCCTGCCCGACAGGACATCCAAGGAAGAGCGCGAGTTTCGCCACTATTTCCAACGACGCACGCTGCCGATGGCACAGATCGCCATCGTCATCGGGTTTCTCCTGATATCGGGTGTGTGCGTGCTGGACTGGCTGCTGATGCCCGTCGAATTTTCGTTGCCGGTCATCAAGCTAAGGGCCGTCACCATGCTGAGCGTGCTGGTGGTCTTATTCACCCTGACGCTTGCGAGGCCAGCAGATCCGCGACTGCCTTACCTGATCATGGTGGCAGGCGCGGTGGTTGGCGCATCGACTGTAGTCGTTGGTGCTATCGCCGCAAAGTCAGGTACGCCGTTTGTAGTCTGGGGCACGATCTTTACCACGTTCTACGTTTACCTGGTGCTCGGCCTGCGCTTTCGCCAGGCGACAATTGCCGGCTGGCCGGTTTTTATTACCTTCGTTACGCTCGGGATCATCTATGACGCGCCTGTCGGCAAGATGGCCCATGGCACCTTGTTCCTGTTGTTCGCCAACCTGATCGGAATGTACGCGTGCTTCCTGTTCGAGCTCGACTCACGGGAACTGTTTCACAAGAAGAAGTTACTGCGAAACCTGGCCCGGACCGATGGTCTGACCGGTATCGACAACCGACGTAGTTTTGACGAGCATCTCGATGATGTCTGGAAGCAAGCCCGTCGTGAACAGCAGGCGCTCGCCGTCGTCCTCATCGATATCGACTTCTTCAAGCTCTACAACGACTGCTATGGACATCGTCCAGGCGATCACGTGATCCAGGCGGTCGCCGAGAGCCTGGCCGGCTCCGTGCATCGACCGCTGGACCAGGTTGCGCGCTACGGCGGCGAAGAGTTTGTCGTCGTGCTTTACGACCCGAACGAACAGTACGTTCGCGACTATGCAGAATACGTCGTTGCGGAGATTGCAGCTCTCGAAATCGAGCACAAAGCTTCCGATGCAGCGGACGTCGTCACCGTCAGCATCGGCGCAGCCATCGCGTGGCCTTACGAAGCAGATCGACCCGGGCAGCTGTTGCGTGGTGCTGACGACGCGCTTTACGAGTCCAAGGCACAGGGCCGCAATCGATCGACAGTCTATCGCCTCGACAAGCCGCTCCGTGCGACTTTGTCACTGGACAGGATTGCGCTCTAGCAGCCCCATGCGGCTACGGACGATAGCTCCGCAGGTACTTGACGATTTCTTCGTTGCCGTTGTCCCTGGCCCTGTCGAGGGCCGTCTCGCCATAGGTGTCCCTCGCACGGATGTCGGCACCGCGGTCGAGCAGGACCTTGAGGGCCGTCAGGCTGTCGTACATCGCTGCGCAGATAAGTGGCGTCCAGTCGAGGTGATAGCGTTTGTTGACGTCCGCGCCCTGGTCGATCAGGTAGTTCAGGTCATCCGCGCTCGCCTTCAGCGTGCCTTCCCGATAGAACGGATCGGCCGCTTACGATCGCCAGCGACAGCATCTTGCCGTAGGGGCAGGCGCCGCCGCTCGATTGCCATAGACTGGCGTTGCTCCGCAAAGCGCGCGAGCTGCAAGCTAAGCATACTCGCCGTGTTCGCGAGACGCAGCCGACGTCGACCGATCGTCGAGCGCTGGTCAGTTAGTCAATTTCAAATAGCCGCTGTACGTACCGCCCGCAGCTACAATCGCGTCAACAAACAGCCGCCCTCTGGCGCCATTCGACAGCACGATCACGGCATCGATAGCTCCGCCCACTGCTGTTCGGCCCCGATAGGTAAGATCCGCAACAATCGGCTGTCCATCGATCTTTCCGGCAAATTCCAGCGCGGACGTGAATACGTCTTCGAAAGTGCCAGGCGGAACAGCGGCAACGTCACTGCACGAGGAAAGTGCCAAAGCTCGCGTCCTTCCGGGAGCAATACCTTTCAGGGTACCCGTAAATCTGACTACTCCCTCAACGGTCAACAGGCAATTTTCGTCCACCGGGGTTAATTCCAGTGAGGCAAAGTCAATTTCGACCGTAAATTCCCCGCTCGCGTGCACAAAGCCACCGGCCTCGGCAGAAGCGCTCATCCCGAACAGGAAAATGGCTAGCGTAATGCTGACAGCGTTTTTCATTAGTCTTCTCCATGCCTATAGGTTTCTGGCGGCGCACGGATCTTTGCGCGCTTGCGTTCCGGCCGCCCTGAATCACCTTACGGGAGTAGAATCGCGCTGTGCAAATCAGCAGAGAGTCAGTGCGCATCGATTCTGTCTCGCAAACGGCCGGATCAGGCTGCTACACGCTGCAGCGGTCCCGGTCAGCGCCATTCGTTTAGCGAGCTCAGAAATCGCGCCATAGGCCGTGAGTACCCGGCAAGTTGCTCTGCGAGGTCGGGAGTTGGCTTCCGCTACTCCGCCATCACCCGTTCGAGCACATCCGGATCGCGCCATCGGCCGCGCCTGAGCCGCAGCGCATAAACAAGTGCGATGACGAGAACCATGATTGCGAAGGCAACCCAGGAAACCCGGGCGCTGAAATCGAAAACCCGGATGATCAGGTACTGGGCGACCAGCATGGCCCAGTGCAGGGATACAGACACGACCATTAGCCAGCGCGTATCGCCTGCACCGCGCAGGACGCCGCCGGATACGAGTACGATCGCGTCAGCCATGACGTAGCTCGACAGGCCGATCATCATGAATGCGGATAGCTCACGAATCGCGGTGAAGTCGCCACTCGGCGGTGCGAAGACCTCGACGAGCGGGAACCGAAACACGCTGTAGACGACCGCGAGCACGGCCGAATAGGCGAGCGCAAGCGCGAAGGCCGCGGCGATGACCTCATTCGCGCGCGCCATGTCGCGCGCGCCTACGAAGCGGCCGATCAGGCTGATGACGCCGACATGCAGCCCGATCATCGGCACAAACGACAGGATGTCCCAGTTGAACACGATAGCGGCTGCCGCACTCTCCGTGATTCCGTAGGACTGGAACATGAGCAGGAACAGGTTGAATGCCGCAACGTTCAGGAACATCTCGAGGCCGGACGGGAAGCCGAGACGCCAGAAGCGCTTCATGATCGGAATTTCCAGCTTGAACGAACGCATGACCGCGAAGGTCTCGCGATGCTCTTTCGCGAAGTAGTAAGCGAGAAACAGCAGGAAGGCCAGCAACCCGGCAATGACCGTGGTGATTCCTGCGCCGACGATACCGAGTGCCGGCAGCCCGAACTTGCCAAACACGAGAATATAGCTGAGCGGCACGTTGATCAGCATGCCGAAGACGTCACAGATCATTACGACGTGGGTTCGCCCGATGCCGGCGAAGTAAGAGGAGACGCAGACCTTCGCCAGCGAAATCAGCACGCCGGACATCAGGATCAGGTAGTAGGTTCGTTCCAGCTCGAGCTGCTGGGGGTCGTGTCCCATGCCGCTGAATATGTTGGCAACGAGCAGGGTGATCAGCGTAAGGAACGGCGCACTCATCACCGTCATGATCCAGCCCTGGGTTACGACCTTTGGTGCCTTCTCGGGCTCGCCCGCGCCGAGGTACTGCGCTGCCATCGCGTTGGCGTAGGTGAACAAGCCGATGAAAAAGCAGAACGAGAAAAATGACGCCACGCCGCCGCCCAGCGCCGCCGCCATGTGCACCGGATCGATCTGCGACATGAAGTAGCGATCGGTAAAGATCATCACCGCGAACGTGCTCTGCGACACCACCATAGGTATCGCGATCCTGAGCAGCTCGGACACGGTTTGCCGACTGAAATGACGGGTGACTGCCAGCACGAGTTCGTTCACGAGACAACGACGGGGCGGGCAAGTCTACGCTTCGCAGGTTGTGTGTGAAAGTCAAAAAGCCCGGTGCCTTTCGGCACCGGGCCCAGGGTCGCGACCAAGCGGGGGACCAGTCGCGATATCAAGCCGGCGGCGCACGGTGTCGTGCGGGGACAGGAGAGGAACCCCGTGGCCGCTGGCCTGTTCCGGTTAGCGGTTCTTCGCCCTCTCTTCGAAGGCCTCGCGCATGCGCTCTTTGCCTCGCTCGAGCTTGGCAATCTGCTCGTCGGTCAGCACCGCGTGGACCTCGCTGCGAACGCGGGCGAACAGGAGCGTGCCATCGGTAGCGAGCTGGCCGTTGGAAACGGCAATGTCATTCAGCTGCACCGAGTTGGCCGGGTCGCTCGCGTCGAGTGACGTCAGCGCTTCGCGGTTAGCTCGCGCCTGCTCACGAATCGCTTCGAACTCGGGTTTGGCAGCCTCCATGATGTTCTGGACCTGTGCACGCTGTGCGTCATCGAGGTCGAGATGGTCGGCCATGTGCTCGATCATCCTTGCCGGGTTCGGCCCACCCGGGCCGCCGAGAAAACCGGGTCCACCGCGATGGGCCTCGGCCGGTTTTGCAAACGCGGCCAGCGACAGCGCGGCCAGCAAAACAATTGAGAGTGTCTTCATCTTCAAGCTCCTTCAGTCGTTGGCACCACGATTGGTGTGAGAGACAGGTTAGGGCGCGGAGCTACGGGATAGGTCAGCGTTGCCACAAGGATTGTCAAGAACTGTCAGGATCGCGCGTGGATCGTTGCAGAGGCGGTGGGGTTGTTTCACGATGTGCGGAAATGACCGACGCAAGAATCCTAATCATTGACGACGACCGAGAGCTCGGTGAGATGCTCAGGGAGTTCCTCGCGCCCGATCATTTCGACGTCAGCGCGTGCCTGACTGGCGAAGACGGTCTCAAGGCGCTGAAGGAAGCCGACTACGACCTGCTGATACTCGACATCATGCTGCCTGGCGCCAGCGGCATCGATGTGCTGAAGGAACTGCGCAAGACGAGCGAGATTCCGGTCATCATGCTGACCGCGCGCGGCGACGACGTGGACCGGATTCTAGGCCTCGAGTTCGGTGCGGACGATTACCTGGCCAAGCCTTTCAATCCACGCGAGCTGCTGGCGCGAATCAAGGCAATCCTGCGTCGCTCCGGGCCTGCCGCGTCCGGCCGCCGCCAGAGTCTCAACGTCGGTGGCAGCGAAATGGACGTGCGGTCACGACGCGTCACGGCCAGCAGCGTGTCGATCCGCCTGACCGGCACCGAGTTCGAGCTGCTGCGCTGTCTCGCGGCTTCACCGGGCGAGGTCGTCAGCAAGGAAAAGCTGTCGAGCCAGGCACTCGGCCGCAAGTACATGCCGTACGACCGCAGCATCGATACACATATCAGTAACGTTCGCCGCAAGCTCACCGAGGCTGGCGTGACGACGCCGTCCATCCAGAGCCAGCGTGGCATTGGCTACCTGCTGATCGACGAGGCATGACGTGCGCAGCCTGCTGATACGCATCTTTGTCTCTTTCTGGTCAATCATCGTGATTACGATTGTCGCTGCAGCTGCTCTAGGCTACATGTACGCCGAGCGGGCACGCGCCACGATCCAGAACTTCGAGGTCAGCGACGCCATGCTCGAGGCGAGTACGGCACTGCGAGAGGATGGCCGCGAGGGCATCACCGAATGGTTGCGATCCCTGCCCGACGTCACCGCCTCGCATGTCTTCGTACTCGACGATCGCGGTGAGGACCTGCTCGGGCGACGTGTTCCGCCACCGGTCGAGGTCGCGATGCGACGCTTCGGTGGCCCGCAGTTCCAGAGGCCGCCACCAATGCGCGATTTCGGCAATCTGCGACCGGCTCGGCCGTTTACGCAGCTGGTCGGTCCGGACGATCACGTTTACACGCTCTTCGTGCTGCCGCCGCAGGGCAGGGTCGGGCGCTGGCTTCTCGAACGCGGTGTCGTCGTTGTTGTCTTCCTTGCCCTTCTCGTTAGCGCCACTGTTTCGTACCTGCTGGCGAGGGCGATGTCTCGACCCATCCGTCGCTTTCGCGAGTCTGCTGTCGCCCTCGCGGACGGCGACCTCGATGCGCGCGTCGCCGATCACGTAGGCAAACGCCGCGACGAGATTGGCCTGCTCGCGCAGGACTTCGATCGCATGGCCGACGAACTTCAGCAGGCTTCACTGCGGCAGAAGGAGCTCATGCGCAACGTGTCGCACGAACTGCGCTCGCCGCTCGCAAGACTCCGGGTTGCACTCGAGCTTGCTCGCAGAAAGTCGGGCGACGACCTTGCGGAATTCGACAAGATCGACAGGGAAACCGGTCGACTCGACGAGATGATCGGCCAGATACTCGAATTCTCGCGACTCGATGCGGAGATCCGCGAACAGCAGCACCTGGTCGAGCTCGAAGAGTTGCTGCAATCCATCGTCGAGGACGTGCGTTACGAATTCGGTGACGACGCGCGCATCACGACGGAGACCGATCCGGGCGTTCGCGTGCGTGCTTACCCGAATGCGTTGCGGAGCGGACTCGAGAATGTTCTGCGCAACGCGATGCAGCACAATCAAACGGGCGGCGAGGTGTTCGTAACGCTGACGGCATCGGCATCGAATGTCCTGGTAACGATCGACGATCAGGGCGGAGGTGTTGCAGATGCCGACCTCGAGAGGATGTTCGAGCCGTTCTACCGCGCCACCGGCGACGTTTCGAAACCCGGTAGTGGCCTGGGCCTTGCGATCGCGTCTCGGGCGATCGCGATGAACGGTGGCACGATGACCGCGGCTAACACCGGTGCCGGACTGCGTGTGGAGATCCGTCTGCCGCTCTCAGCCTGAGTTGCCGCAGCGGAATACGAATGATTCTGCTACGCACTCTCAAGCAACTGATTTGATTTGTTTTTTTCTTTTGATAAGGGCGGGTACGGGTGCTACGGTATGCGCCCACTTCGCATTGACCAGGAGACAGGGCGATGAAGGGAAGCAAACGGATCATCGACGCCATGAACGGGTTGCTCGCGGCAGAACTCGCGGCGATGGACCAGTATTTCATTCACGCGCAGATGTATCAGGACTGGGGCCTCACGAAGCTGCACGCACGCGTGGCGCATGAGTTCGACGACGAGAAGGGTCATGCAATGGCGCTGATCGACCGGATCCTGTTCCTGGAAGGCACGCCGGACATGACGACTCGCGACGGCCTCAACATCGGCGCGGATGTGCCGGCGATGCTCAAGAGCGACCTCGACCTGGAGTATCAAGTCGACGGATCACTCAGGGATGCGATCAAAGCCTGCGAGGAAGAAGGCGACTACCAGACTCGCACAATCCTGGAGCAGCTGCTCGCGGATACCGAGATGGACCATGCGTACTGGCTCGAGAAACAGCTCGGCCTGATCGACAAGATCGGTCTCGAGAACTACCTTCAGGCACAAATGGGCGAATAAAAAAGGCGGCCCCTTCACGGGGCCGCCTTTGTTCCTGCTTGCTTGCCGTCAGGCTGGCGTGACGTGGCCGTCCTTGATGTTGATGCGAGTGCCATCGAACTTCGTCAGCGTGAAGCCATCGAAATTCGACTCGTTCAGCGTGCGTGACTTGTCCTGCAGCAACGCGATTGCCTGCTGTTCGCCAACGAACAGGCCTTCCACGCCGTCCTGCCGGTAGTGCACACCTGCCGCATCGCGGCCGATCGCCACGTTGTTGGCGAGCTTGTTCAACTCACCGCCGAGGGTCAGGTCCGGACCGACATAGGGGTCCAGGGCTGAGCCGTCATCGTTCGATACAACCGGGTTCGGAATTATGAAGTCCTCGTTGAAGAACGCCTTGAGCACCGTGACGCACGAGCCCGCGACGGTCGCATGACCGGCCGGGTAGGACGGATGCGTCGGCGAACCTTCGGTATAGGCTAGCGGCAGGAAGCCTGTTCCGCCGTTGCTGATGAAGACCTGATCGACGGCGTCCGAATGCAGGATGTCGGGATGCAGCTCGTAGCCACGACCGCTGGTCATCTCGAAGTGCACGCGGCCCGCGTACGCCTCCGGGCGCAGCAGGCGATGCACACGCCATTTCTGGAACCAGGCGCCGCTGAGCGCCAGGTTGCCCGCAGCGCTGACCAGGTCGATGGCAAACGGTCCGCCGAGGCTCGTAAACGCGCCCTGGTTGTCGATCATGCCATTGGCATACGGGTTTCCCGGGTCGACGGCACCGGGGCCATAGCCGAAACTGATCAGCGCCGCATGCAGGTACGCCTGGAAGAGCACGTCGCGATGCACGTACTCCGAGAGAGCACGGTTGTCGTTGATGTAACGCTTCGGTGCGAAGTCCAGCGTCTCCAGCGGTGTACCACCCCGCTGCACGTTGAGCCAGTTAGCCGCGTCGGTCATGAAGTCGATACCGGAGAGGCCTGCTTCGTATTGTTGCTCTACGTCGACCGGACCGAAGCTGAACGGCTGCCAGAGAAACTGGCTGATGTAAGGCCCGTTGAGGTCACCTCCTGTTTCGCCGCGGAAGATCGTGCCGCTCGTCAGCAAGCCGTTGACCTTCGGCCCCGGTGTCCGGGAGAAGTTGTAATTCAGGTCGTGCACAGCGTCGCCGATCAGATCGTGATTGTCGTACTGGCTGAACGGTACGTCGCGCGTCAGCGCCTGCCAATAGACCTCACCCATCTCGCCGGCCAGCCGGGCACTGCGGAACCGATGCGCCGGCGGCATTCGTGTGGCGTGGCTGTCGAGTCCCGCGACTTCGTAGCGAAAGGCTCCCTGGGGGTTGGCCAGCGTACGGTCGGCAACAACAGCACGCGGAATAGCGTTGAAGTCGGAGCGACGGCCCGTCCGCATGGCGGTCTGCAGTGCCTCGAATGCCGAGGGCACGACTTCACCGTACTGGTTGCATGGCAGCGTTTTTGTGAAGCTC
>JAAUXY010184478.1_pt1 | contig 11573 bp, 11 predicted proteins | sample 7278121 | NCBI WGS metagenome assembly JAAUXY01 (sample SAMN14350117, study PRJNA611818) | marine sediment metagenome | isolation source: surface marine sediment (1.8m) | place: French Polynesia: Moorea | collected 2018-08
GATACCTTTTATATGTAACCGGGGTACGGCTCGTCATCTGGAGGGATGGTAAAGTTTGCGGTAGAATCGACATTTGAGGTGGATAAAGGTCGCGGTGTCGATCGGCAAGTCATGAATGGTCTGCTTGGAAACTAGATATCCTTCAAATACTGTTTCGGGTCCTGCATAAAACTTTTATATACTTGGAAGTGCTCGGTCTCCTCATAACCGATTTGCTCGAGCGAGGAAACGCTGAAATGGTAAATATTGGCTTTCGGGCAGGCCAAAAGGATGGGCGAATGCGTGGCAATAATAAATTGTGCATGACCTGAAAATCCCATTCTAGCAATCAGTTTTAATAAATCTATCTGTGTTGCCGGTGATAGCGCCGTTTCCGGCTCATCTAGCAAGTAGAGTCCTTTGATTTTAAAACGTGATTTGAAAAAAGACATCAAGGATTGGCCATGGGATTGAATCATCAAGGATTTGCCACCAAAATAGTCAAGTAAGCCAGGGTCCATGGTTGCCCATTCATCAACAATTTGTGCAAAGTTGTTAAAAATCTCAGAAGAAAAAAAGGAACCCGGAACCGTATGGTTAGCCCAATCAACTGCAATGCCTCTGTAAAATTGGGTCTCATAGGGATTATATTGAAAACGAGCTCGGCGCTCACCCCGCCAGATATAAATACCGCAGCGCTGGCTGATGGCCTGCAGCAGAGTGGACGTGCCGGTGCCGTTTTCCCCAACAAAAAATGTTACCGGATGATGGACGTCAAGTATTCGGGTTTTCCCAAATATATCCAAATTAAATGGATAATGTTCAACCGTAGGAAATTTTTCCGGTACAATACGAATCTGCTTGAGGTGCATTCCGGCTCTCCTTTAACTCATTCAGATAGCGATCCTATTTTGGGGAGTACTCTCAATACCAAGTTTTTTACCTGACTTTTGCATGAAAATTAATGAGAAATAATATAATATTAAATATCATCAAGTTGTGGAAATTTAAGAAGTAAAGCCAAATACCAAATGAGCAAAAAGGATGATAATCGGTTTTATCTCATTTATTTTCACCCTGCAGGCGAGCCGGAGACTTCCATATGCTGCGTTATTAAGGGCTCGAAGTAGTAGACTACGACTTCGCCCTTAAGTGCCTTGCCTATGGAAGCCTCCGACTCGTGCAAAATTCAGGTATTACAAAAGCGCACACGAAATTACCCACCATTTCAAGTTTGCTGATAAAAATCAAGTCATTTAGATACAGTGAACTCGCGGCTTTAGATAAGATCAGCGATTGTCATTCGACAATTGATATACATTTTTATATTGACACATGCTGCCACTTTGTGAGAGTTTGCTATTGGGGAGCATCAGCGCCCTTATGCATCGAAACCCTGCAAATCAAACCCTTTGATCCTGATGTAGTTTTGGATTCGAATTTCCGTTGTCCAGCCTATTTCGATTGTCTTGGTATCAAGCACACACGAGGCGTGATCAGCTGTGTTAAAAGTGCTTAAATGATATCTCCACCTCCGACCATGAGGTATATGTTCACGTATATCAAACCTGAATAAGTGTGAAGGGGGGAAACCAATGGCCACTCGAAAATTATTGTTGCCCTATCAGTTTACACCTCTTGATCAAAAGGCGTTGGATTTCGTTATCGACACCTTCAGCAATTTAGAAAACATTGCCGTAACTGTATTCAACGCCTATACCCCGATCCCTGAGATAGCGACGGAGGCGTCATCTGTTACATCTAAGCTCAAAGGAAGTTTGAGTTATCTGCACCAGAAAATAAAGGAAAATGAGACAGCCTTGAATGAGGTGAAAGATAAACTCGTTGAGAGCGGCTTCCCGCAAGAGCGCGTAAAATGTATATTCAAGCCCCGCAAGAAGGACATCGCCAGCGAAATAATTGACCTGGTGACGAGCGATCATTTTGATATCATCGTTCTCAATCGCAAGCATGCACGCGTGACCCGTTTTTTCTCAGGAAGTACCTCGCATAAGGTGGTCATGGCCGTAAAAGATGTAACCGTTTGTATTGTGTCATAAGCTTGCATTCGCCGGGCGAACGGGCCAAAGACGAACAGTTGAAATGAGAATCTAAATATTCGACAACGGATATGAACTCGGTCTCAAACAGCAAAGGAGGAAATCCATGCCGGCCGAAGAAAAAATAGATATAGACCTTTTTAAAACCGTTTTTAAAGCAATGGCACAGTCGGATAATCTGGAAATCATGGCCAATCATCTGACGCAATTGCTGGTCGCTGCTCTAGACATCAAAGGATGCACCATTTTTGCGGTTAATCCGGAAACAGGAGAACTGGAAGTACTGGCAAGTTTTGGTTTAAGCATGAGCTATGTGCACAAGGGCCCTGTTATGAAAGATAAAAGCATCGGTGCAACCCTCGTGGGCGAACCCATTGTCGTTCGAGATATCAACAAATCCGACCGCCTGCAATACCCGGATGATGCTCGCAAAGAAGGTATCGGTGCGATTGTATCCATCCCCATAAAATTTTATGACAAGGCTATCGGCGCCCTACGCCTTTATCATCACGATGTCTGGGATATATCGAAAAAAGATGTGGACTCGCTGTCGGTGCTATCAAGAAATATCGGTCTGGCCATGTCGTACACCCGCATGCTCAAGGCTGTAAAAAAGATTCGCTATACAATAGACGATGTCCAATCGTTGTGGTAAGGCCCACAGCAACATGTCAGAGTGTTTAGATTTTTACTGCGAAATACGCCGCCATCGGTGAGCAGATACTCAATAGCGGTCACATATCGTTTCACATCCGGCTGATTCGATGAAGGACTCCGGTCAGCTGCCCGATATCATATAACCATTTTGCCAACCTGGATTGCCGCGCTAAACTTTCTTTTTTATTGACTAAACTGCCACAATGTAACAAAATCAGATCTTTGTGTCTCTATTCTCTAAAAATAAGTGAAAAACTTGCAACAAAGGCGCAAAGAAACCAAGAATATAAAGCTAAATCTATAAATATCTTTGTGACTTAGTGTCTTTGTGGCTAATGCTTATCAATTATCCTGAATACCGGTATCCAAGAAAACAATGTCTCCTGAAAGCTGGCTGACCAAGCTAAAAAACCATTTTGCCCAATATGAAGGCGCCATTGTCGCCTACAGTGGCGGTGTTGATAGTGCCTTATTGGCATATGTTGCCCACCTGGCATTAAAAAATAATATGCTGGCGGCATTGGCAGATAGTCCTTCACTTGCACGCCGTGAATATCAGCATGCCTTGGCCTTTGCAGCAGAGCACGATATTCCGCTTCGAATAATTGATACCCAGGAGATGAAAAATCCCTTTTATGGGGCCAACCAGGGAGACCGTTGCTATCATTGCAAAAAAGCGCTTTTTGAACGAATCGAAGAAATGCGACAACGGCCGGGCAATTCTTTCAGTAATCTGTCTTGGCCGGTATTTTACGGAGCTAATCTTGATGATTTGGGGGATTACCGCCCAGGCATACGAGCCGCTCATGAAGCCGCCATTTTGGCACCTTATGTCGAATTAAAAATGGATAAAAATACGATTCGTGCCGTCTGTGCTTTTTTGGGTCTGGTTGTAGCGGACAAACCGGCCATGCCGTGTCTGGCCAGTCGAATTGCATACGGTCAAGAAGTCAATGTGGAAAAACTTAAGCAGGTTGAGACTGCTGAAAATTATCTGAGTGATCTGGGCTTTCAGATGCTGCGGGTAAGGCATCACGGTGACACCGCCAGGATAGAAATCCTACCGGCAGATTTCAACTTAGCCCTGCAACACCGCAAAATTATTAGCCAAAAGCTGCACGAATTGGGATTTCTGTATGTCACGCTGGATATCGATGGTTTCAAAAGCGGCTCACTCAATGCCGCTTTGAAAAAAAGCGTAAAAAAATAGCCACAAAGACACGAAGAACACTAAGCAAAAAATATTATATAAAATATTCCTGATTTCTTTGAGACTTTGTGTCTTTGTGGCATAAAATTGTCGTAAGTTATGGGAAATAAAAAAATAAAAGTAGCGGTTGGACTCAGCGGTGGTGTGGATTCATCGGTGGCGGCGGCTTTACTGCAAAATCAGGGCTATGCGGTTTACGGCCTCACAATGGAGATTTATGACGATCGGCTGGGTGTTGATGAATCGGCCAAACATGCCTGCTACGGCCCTGGTGAAAAGGAAGATGTTGAATCTGCCGCCGCAATTTGCCAGAAACTTGAAATACCGTTTCACACCATCGATCTGCGGCAGGAATATCAGAAACATGTCATCCAATATTTTAGAAACGAATACCTGGAGGGTAAAACCCCGAATCCGTGTGTGGTGTGCAATCAGAAACTCAAATTCGGTTTTCTGCTAGAAAAAGCTAAACAGGCCGGCCTGGAATTTGATTATTTTGCCACCGGCCACTATGCCCGCATTGAAAATACCAATAGCCGCTTTTTGTTGAAACGGGCTGCCGATCACACAAAAGATCAAACCTATTTTCTTTACGGTCTCACTCAGAACCAACTGGCGCACACCCTTTTGCCGTTAGGGGATCATGCCAAGCAGCACGTTCGGCAAATAGCGCGTTCGTTGGGGCTTCAAACCGCCGATCGCGAAGAAAGCCAAGATTTTATTGATGGTGGGGATTATTCCATTCTATTCGATAAAAACGAGATAAAAGCCGGCGACATTGTCGATGAAACGGGTCAGGTCCTTGGAAAGCATCGGGGAATCATTCATTATACCATTGGTCAGCGTCGCGGCCTTGGCATTGCTTCCCATCGTCCGCTGTATGTCCATCGAATTGATGCAGCTCACAATCGCATTGTCGTCAGCGGTCAGGAGAACCTTTCAAAGGGTCTTGTGGCCGTGGATTTAAATCTCATCAGTCTCGATCGCATCGAGCAACCGATGGATGATGTTCAGGTCAAGATCCGGCTACGGCACAAAGCGGCAGACGCCACCGTTTTTCCAAGAGAGGGCAATCAAACGAAAATTCTGTTTAAAACACCTCAAATGTCGGTAACCCCGGGGCAATCAGCGGTCATCTACGCCGGAGATACGGTTTTAGGCGGTGGTATCATCAGTTCAGCACTGTGAGCGGCTCCGGCATCTTTTTTATTGACACGACTGCCACATTGTATCAAACTGACGTGTTAGCGATTCGTATAAGTTCATTAACTCGGACCTGAGGAATTGTATTATGGATAGTGCGGAATTCAAAAGGCTCAGAAAAAAATTAAGCAAAACCCAAGCCCAAATGGCGCAGCTGCTGGGCATATCGCTAAAGGCAGTACATAGCTATGAGCAGGGATGGCGCAGAGTGCCGACAGCTGTTGAACGGCAGATGTATTTCCTATCGGTTAAACAAAATGCAAAAAAGGGCAAGCCCAAACCCTGCTGGCAGGTTAAAAAGTGTAACCCGGAACTTAAAGTCAAATGTCCCGCCTGGGAGTTTGGCGCTGGTGAGCTTTGCTGGTTTATTAATGGTACCATTTGTGATGGAGAGGTTCAGAAAGACTGGAAGGAAAAAATGAAGATTTGCAAGACCTGCGAAGTATTCGCCCCACTGATCGAGTAATTTTGCTGCTGTAATTACTCAAACCCCACCATTTAAATGATTGATCTTGCTGCCCGGTGGGCAGCACAATCAAAAATCATACCTTTAGGCGATATAGGATTTCCAAAATGAGCAAACAATTCAAATTTGAGACCCTGTGCCTGCATGCCGGCCAACAGCCGGATCCGGCCACGACTGCCAGAGGCGTGCCGGTACATCGTACTTCTTCTTATGTATTCAACAGCAGCAAGCATGCTGCCGATCTTTTTGCGCTCAAAGAGATGGGAAATATTTATACCCGCATCATGAATCCGACCCAAGATGTTCTCGAACAACGGATTGCCGCCCTGGAGGGCGGCGCGGCGGCTCTGGCCCTGTCTTCGGGTACATCGGCGGTTTACTATACGATCATCAATATCTGTGAGGCCGGTGATGAAATTGTATCCGCAGGCAACCTTTACGGCGGCACCTATACCATGTTCGATTGTATCCTGCCCCAATTCGGCATCCGCACGAATTTTGCCGATGCCACCGATCCGGAAAACATTGATAGCGCCATCACCTCTAAAACCAGGGCCGTGTTTATTGAGACCATCGGCAATCCGGTATTGGATTTTACCGATATCAGTGCGATCGCAGATATCGCACATCGTCATCATTTACCGCTCATTGTCGATGCAACCTTTACCACGCCTTATTTGCTCAGAAGTATCGAATACGGTGCCGACATCGTTATCAATTCCCTGACAAAGTGGATGGGAGGACATGGTACCGGCATTGGCGGGATTGTAGTGGATTCAGGCAAATTTGACTGGCAAAATCCAAAATTTAAACTTTTTAATGAGCCGGACCCCAGTTATCATGACATCCGCTATGCCCATGACTTGGGCGACATGAATCCCATTGCTTTTATCCTGCGGATGCGGCTAGTTCCCTTACGCAATTTAGGGGCCTGTATCTCCCCGGACAACGCCTGGATGTTTTTGCAAGGATTGGAAACCCTTCCTTTGCGCATGCAGCGACACTGTGAGAATGCGGCCGAAGTCGCTCGGTTTTTAAAGGAACATTCAAATGTCGAATGGGTGCGTTATCCTGGATTACCGGACGATCCATCATACCCGGTTGCCAGCCGATATCTTCAAAACGGTTTTGGCGGTATGGTCGTCTTTGGGATTAAAGGCGGTCTCGATGCGGGTCAAAAATTTGTGGATAGTTTGAAATTGTTTTCTCATCTGGCCAACGTGGGAGATGCCAAAAGCCTTGTTATCCACCCAGCCAGTACGACGCATTCGCAGCTAACTGAAGAACAGCAAAGGGCCGGTGGATTAACGCCGGATCTGGTGCGCCTGTCTATCGGTCTTGAGAATATCGACGACATCAAAGAGGATCTAGATCAAGCCTTCGCTCAGACCTGATTTCTCTTGCCCTTGAGTAAAAAATCAAGTAACAAAATTAGATGGTCTTTTTTTTGCCGTGATTTTGATCAAACGGTGAATAAGACCATTTCTGTCTGGCATTGTAGAATTTGAAATTAGAAAAATATTCGCCACGAAAGCACGGAAGAATTGAAACACGCAGGATAAATCCATCTTTCGTGCTCATAAGATTCTGTGTTTTGGTGGTTAAAATAAGTGATTTTCAAAATTGGGGGCAATGGTTATTCGCGTATGAGTGAATACATAGAACATGATAGACAGGGGGTTTCGGTGGGTATTGTGGAGAAAAAGCTCTTCACGTTTGCCGAACCGCCTGATGAAATGGTTCTGGAAAACGGGGCCAAGCTCGGACCGGTAACCATTGCCTATGAGACATACGGAACCCTCAACGCAGATAAATCAAATGCGATATTGATTTTGCATGCCCTTTCAGGCGATTCCCACGCTGCCGGTTATTACAGCGAAGAAGATGAAAAACCCGGCTGGTGGGACATCATGGTCGGTCCCGGCAAAGGGATCGATACAAACAAGTATTTTGTCGTCTGCTCCAATATCATCGGCAGCTGTATGGGATCTACCGGACCCTGCAGTACCAACCCCAAAACCGTCCAGCCCTACGCCCTGGATTTTCCGGTGGTCACCATCGGCGACATGGTGGCGGCTCAAAAAAAGCTCATGGATTATCTGGGTGTAAAACAGGTCTTATGTGTAGTGGGGGGGTCTATCGGCGGAATGCAGGTATTGGAATGGTGCGTGCGATACCCGGAAATGGTGAGGTCCGCCATTCCGCTAGCCACGACAACCAAACACTCGGCGCTGGCCATTGCTTTTAATGAAGTCGCCAGACAGTCCATCATGGCCGATCCAGCATGGAACAGTGGAAACTACTACTACGGTCCTAAACCCAACCTCGGATTGGCAGTGGCTCGTATGATCGGCCACATCACGTATTTGTCGGACGAATCCATGCGATTGAAATTCGGCCGCAGGCTGCAGGATAAAAGTGACTTTTCATTTAATTTCGATGCGGATTTTCAGGTGGAAAGCTACCTGCGGTATCAAGGCAAAAAATTTGTGGATCGTTTCGATGCCAACTCTTTTTTGTATATTACCAAGGCCGCCGATTATTACGACATGGAAAAACAGTATGGTAACGGCTCGGCGGTACAAGCTTTTGCAAAAGCCAAAGCCAAATTTCTGGTGGTCTCGTTTACATCAGACTGGCTCTATCCTACCTATCAATCCAGATCAATGGTGAAAGCCATGAAGAAAAACGGACTGGATGTTAGTTTCCTTGAGATCGAAGCCGAATGGGGTCACGACGCCTTTTTGCTGCCCAATGAGCGCTTGACGACTTTAATCAGAGGATTTTTGGAACGTGTCTGCCGTGAAACCTCAAAATAACAGCATGCGCTATGATCTTCAGATTATCGCTTCCTGGATAGAACCAGGAACCCGGGTATTGGATTTGGGTTGTGGCAGCGGGGAGCTGTTGCGCTATTTAATCAACAATAAGCAGGTGCACGGATCCGGTATTGAACTGGAAGAAAATAAAGTGGCCACCTGTATTGAAAAGGGATTAACCGTTTTGCAGGGCGACATCAATGCGGAAGTTTTGGATTATCCCGATTTGTCTTTTGATTATGTGATCCTGAGCCAAACCCTGCAGCAAGTTTATGCACCGGATAAACTTATCCGGGCAATTATGCGCATCGGCAAAAGAGGCATTGTCAGTTTTCCCAATTTCAGTCACTGGGCCTGCCGCATGCAGCTGCTGTATACGGGATATGCACCGGTCACCAAACAGCTACCATATCAATGGTACAACACACCCAACATCCGGGTGATTACCATTAAAGATTTTCGGAAATTTATCGGTGAAGTCGGTTTGAAAATTTTAAAAGAGGTGGCGATCAATACCCATTCACAGAATCGCTACGGAAAGATCATTAAATTTCTGCCCAATGTGCGGGCGACTTATGGTATTTTTCTAATCGGCAATTAAACTTGTTTTAAAACCATTGAGGTCACGGAATAAAAGACTTATATTTGAAATTTAAGTTAAAGTAAATTTATTAATATACTGGGTATATGAAAAAAAAATTGATTTAGGGAAACAAATGAAGATTGTATCGATTGCGACCAGTAAGAAAAAAGGTACACGCAAGGTTTCTGTTGATGAGGCCTATTTAAAAAAGGAACATGGTTTAGAGGGAGATGCGCATGCTGGCAAGTGGCACCGACAGGTGAGTTTTTTGGCATCTGAAGAAATCGATAAAGCCCGCCAGTCTGGCCTTGATGTGACCTTTGGTGATTTTGCTGAAAACATTGCCACCACTGGTATTGACTGGAAAAACATACCGGTGGGAGCCCGCGTTCACCTGGGACCGGAGGCTCTGGTCGAAATTACCCAGATCGGCAAAGAATGCCACAATCGGTGTGCCATTTACTACAAGGCTGGTGATTGCATTATGCCGCGAGAGGGTGTTTTTGCACGCGTTTTAAAGGAGGGAAAAATTAAATGTGGTGATCAAATCAGCATCGAGCCGCCAAAAGGCTAAAATCAAGGATAAAGATACGTCTTCATTTAGATCATTTGCTCTTTAATTTCCAGTAACGCACTTCCTCCAGCAATTCAATTCTGATACGATTGAAAATCACCATTCCCTGCAAACCGGCTGAAAAGACATATCCCGGAGGACCCTTCGCATGCCACCGCGCATTCTGCTTTTCATAAGATATCTCGCTAAAGAACTCATTAATCCGATTACCTATCTGGTGGCTTTTTTAATCGGTGCCACCATCAATACCCTTCAGGGCAACGGCATTTGGTTTTCAGCGGTCCCGTATATCGTACCGCTCTTTGTTCAAGGTTTTGCCAAGGCCTCGATAAAATTCAAAAACAAAGAAATGGATATTCTTTGTCAACTGCCGGCAGAGCGCCAGGACCCTGTATTTGTAATTGAAAAAAAAGGGGGGGTGGTTGCAACCGCCGGCAACACTAAAAGGCTTTTTAAAAGACATCGAATTAAAAATATTCATGATTTGTTTAAAAAGACCGAAGCCGAAACCATTCTAAAAGCCACCGAAGAGATCCGGGAACGCTGGCAGACCGAGCCGTTAGAATTAAAATCGGATATCACCGGCAAATGGTATCAAATCAAGACCAAGATTGGAGAAGGCGATCACGTTCTCATTTGGTTGGATGAAATTTCATCACGTAAAGCGATGGATATCAGCTTGACAGCTATTCGCGGATTCAGCCGTGAAGTGATCAACTCCATTAACGAGCTTACAAAAAAGAATGATATATACGATCGACTGGCTTTGCTCATTTTGAAAGAAGGATATCAGGGCGTTTTCATTACCAGAGAAGACAAAGATGGCAACCTGGCCGGATATGTCTTTAAGGGGAACAGTAATGAACTTGTAAAATCCGAATACATTCAGGTACCGGAAGCTTCGGCAGCGCCAATTTGGGCATCGCGCAAAGCAGAGTGCGATATTTACGGTTGTGTGGCGACAGCCACCCGGTCGGCGGACATGTCCCAGGCCGATTTTGAAAAAGCCCACCCGTTTGATATACGCGTTAAAACCTTTTTAGGATTTGCCATCACCAATTACATAAATTACGCTGAGGGTGATGTGTCCATTATTGCCTTTAATAAACGGGACGGGATCAAAAAGTTTGATACGGATGTCATCAATACCGTCGTGAATACCGCCCGATCCGTAACGCACCTAATCGATCTGGCGATCGGCAACAACCGCATGCTGAGTGCCTTACAAGTTGCCGAAGAAGTCCAGCAGAACCTGCTCCCCAAAGCTCTCCCCGCTGTCAAAGGTCTCGATATCGCGGCTAAAAGCATATACAGCAACAAGACCGGCGGCGATTTTTACGATTTTCTCAGAGTTTCGCAAACATCAACCGGTATCTTAAATGTGGTCGTTGGCGATGTATCCGGTCACGGAATCGCTGCTGGCCTTTTGATGGCCACCGCACGTGCGCTGTTTCGCAGTCGCTCGGCCCAGCCGGGAACACTTTCGGAAATAGTAACTGATGTCAACCGAGATCTAACGCTCGACATCTATGATACCGGCCGGTTTACCACCCTACTTTATCTGTTGGTCGACTCATCCAACCATCTTGTGAAATGGGTTCGTGCCGGTCATGATGCTGCTTTACTGTATGATCCAGCAACTGACGCTTTTGAAAATCTGTATGGTGAGGGCCTGGCGTTGGGATGGGATGAAAACTATCAATATGATGAAAATCAGCGAACCGGGCTTGCAAAGGGGCAAGTCATTTTTATTGGAACCGATGGCATCTGGGAAACCTTCAATTTAAACGGCAAAGCATTTGGTAAAAAACCCATAAAAGATATGATACGTCGCAATGCCGCCGCAAGTGCCGATACCATAATGAATGAGATTTTAGCGGCATTAACCAATCACCGCCAGGGCCAGGAACCCGAAGATGATGTTACTTTGATTGTTATTAAGATGATCGAGGATGCAGACAACTTTTAAGGTTTTAGGTTCACCCGCCTTTGCTAAAGCTTCGGCGCTGCGGACAAGGTTCA
>JAAUXY010001816.1_pt1 | contig 11560 bp, 8 predicted proteins | sample 7278121 | NCBI WGS metagenome assembly JAAUXY01 (sample SAMN14350117, study PRJNA611818) | marine sediment metagenome | isolation source: surface marine sediment (1.8m) | place: French Polynesia: Moorea | collected 2018-08
CGCGAACGTCACCTATCTCGGCCCGACGGGGACGCAGATCGGCCACAAGGAGTCCATGAAGGACACCGCCCGGGTGCTGGGGCGCATGTATGACGCCATCGAGTATCGCGGCTTCGGCCAGGAGGTTGCCGAGGAGCTGGCGCAGTATGCCGGCGTGCCGGTCTACAACGGCCTGACAGACGAGTTTCACCCGACCCAGATGCTGGCCGATTTCCTGACCATGCGCGAGTACACGCACAAGCACTACTCGGACATGACCTTCTGCTTCCTGGGCGACGGCCGCAGCAACATGGCGCACTCCTATCTGATCGCCGGCGCCAAGATGGGCATGGACGTGCGCATCGCCGCCCCGAAGGAAGTCTGGTCGAGCGATGAAATGATCGACACGGCGCGCGGAATCGCCGACGAGACCGGCGGCAAGATCACCGTGACCGAGAACGTGCAGGAAGGCGTCGAGGGGGCGGACTATGTCCTGACCGATGTCTGGGTCTCCATGGGCGAGGCGGACTCCGTGTGGGAGGAGCGCATCAAGCTCTTGACGCCGTACCGCGTGACCAGCGCCGTAATGGAGATGACCGGCAATCCGCACACCAAGTTCCTGCATTGCCTGCCGGCATTTCATAATCGGGAGACCAAGGTTGGCGAGGAGATCTACCAAAAGTTCGGCATCGAATGCATGGAGGTGACCGAAGAGGTCTTCGAGTCTCCGGCCTCGGTTGTCTTTGACCAGGCCGAGAATCGCATGCATACGATCAAGGCCGTTCTGGTGGCCACGATCGGAGCTTGATCTCACTACCGGGTCGGCGGATCAAGCGACGGTTGCAACAGCGAAGGGGCGAGACGATGACACGGGGACTGGGCGTTGGCGCTGCGGACTGGCCGCATGGGCCGGTGTTGAAGCTCGGGCTGTTGGGGTCCTGCGCCGGGCTTGCCGTGCTGCTCCAGGGCGGGCCAGCGTCCGCGGACGAGATCGAGGACGCGCGCGCCAAGCTGCTTCTGTTGAAGGAAAGGCTGGCGGCGCTGGAGGCGCGCCAGGACACGGTCGAGAGCGTCGGCGTCGCGGCCCCCGCGGCCGCGGTACAGGCGGGCGACAAGCCGCGCTCCTGGAAGCTGCCGGGCACCAACACGTCGATCGCCGTCGGCGGCTACGCCAAGCTCGACCTGCTGTTCGACCTGGGCCCGTTCGCCGGCGACTCGCTCGTGCCGCAGGACATCCCATTCGCGAACTCGACTGCCGACCTGCGCAAGGGAACCTTCCGGGCGCACGCCCGGCAGAGCCGGCTCTGGTTCAAGTCCTGGACGCCCACGGATTGGGGTGAGTTGGCGACCCACATCGAAGGCGATTTCTTCGGCACCGGCGGCAACGAAATCGTCTCCAACTCGACCAGCTTCAGGCTGCGGCACGCCTACGGGCGCCTCGGCCCGGTGCTGGCCGGCCAATGGTGGACGAATTTCCAGGACGTGGATTCGGAGATGAATACCCTCGACTTCTACGGGCAAGAGGGCACCATCTTCATCCGCCAGGCGCAGATCCGATACTCGCATGTGTTCCGCGGCGGAAGTACCACGCTGGACGTCGCCCTCGAGAACCCGGAGACGACCGGCCAGCCGCAGAGCGTGGTGGGTCGCGCCGGCCCGGGCCTGGGGCCCAGCGGGATCGCCGTCGACCGCATGCCGGACTTCACGGGACAGCTCCGATACACCCACTCCAAGGGCCACGTCGCCCTGCGCGGCCTGCTGCGCTATGCCGCCGTGGACAGCGGCGGCGGCGGCAATTCCGCGGTCCCGTCGACTCTTGCGGTCGCCGACAACGCGGTCGGCTGGGGCGCCGGCATCTCGGGCGTGTTCTCGATCACCGACAAGGACACCGTCGGCGGGCAGTTCAACTACGGCGACGGCATCGGCCGATACCTGCAGGGCGTCGGCATCCGCGGTGGCTTCGCCTGCAGCGCCGGCTGCGACAGCAACGCGTCCGGGCTTGCGGCGCAGACCACCTTTGGCGGCGCCGGTTGGTATGGGCGGCAATGGACCGAGACGATCGAGACGAATGTCGGCGCCGGCTACTCTTTCGTGTCGCTCAAGACGAACGTGATCGGTGCGGCCGGCGTCGCCGGCGTTCCGAGAAGTTCCTGGAACGCGAACGGCAACATCATCTGGAGCCCGGTGCCTGCGGTCAATTTCGGCCTCGAAGTCATCTACGCCCGAACGGTGTTCAAGGCGAACGGCCAGAATGATGCGCTGCGGTTCATGACCTCGTTCCAGTTCAACTTCTGACCCCGGGCGGCGGCGCGGCAAGGCAGGCAGGGAGACTGATTGGGCAGGACCGGTAACCGAACGACCTGAGGGAGGATAGCTATGCGAGTCGTCGTCGCCCTAGGTGGCAATGCCCTACTTCGTCGCGGTCAGGCCATGACCGCCGAGAACCAGCGCGCCAATGTCAAGATCGCCTGCGAGGCAATGGCGGAGATCGTCCGCAAGGACCACCAGCTGGTGATCGCCCACGGCAACGGTCCGCAGGTGGGTCTGCTCGCCCTGCAGGGTGCGGCCTACAAGCCCGACGAGGCCTATCCGCTGGACGTGCTCGTCGGCGACACGCAGGGACAGATCGGCTATCTGATCGAGCAGGAGCTCGGCAACATCCTGCCGTTCGAGCAACCCTTCGCGACCATCCTGACCCAGATCGAGGTGGACCGGAACGACCCGGCGTTCCACAACCCGACCAAACCGATCGGTCCGGTCTACGAGAAGGAGGAGGCGGAGCGCTTGGCGGCCGAGCGTGGCTGGACCATCGCGCCGGACGGGGACAAGTACCGCCGCGTGGTGCCTTCCCCCTTGCCGAAACGGATCTTCGAGTTGCGGGTCGTCGAGTTCTTGGTGGACCACGGCGTGATCGTGATCTGCGCCGGCGGCGGCGGCATCCCGACCATGTATCGCGAAGACGGCAGCCTGGCGGGCGTCGAGGCGGTCATCGACAAGGACCGCGCCGGCGCGCTGCTCGCTTCGGGCATCAAGGCGGAGGTCTACCTCATGTTGACCGATGCGGACGCGGTCTATCAGGGCTGGGGTACGCCCGAGCAAAAGGCCATTCGGCATGCCTCGCCGCACGCGCTCGCCGAAATGGAATTCGCCGCCGGTTCCATGGGGCCCAAGGTGCAGTCCGCCTGCGAATTCGCGGTGGCGACCGGCGGGATCGCCGGCATCGGCCAGCTGTCGGATGCGCTGGCCATCGTCGAAGGGCGGGCGGGCACCCTGGTCTCCAAGGATTTCAAGGGCATCGAGTACGCCTGACGGTCCCATTTTCCTGTCGGATGACGGCGCGCCGGGGCGGGCCTCCGCCCTGGCGGAGAGCGGCGGCAGCATGCGGGGCGGGGCCAGGCGGCTTGCCGCGCCCAAACCGCAGCAGACGGGATCGCAGATCACCCGATAGCACCCCGGCGGAGGTCGACGGGCCGCCTCCTCCGGGCAATCGCCATGTCGTCTGCCAGCGCAGGCGTACGTGGGCGCGCCGGCCGATTGCCACACCTGTGCCCGGTCCGGCCACCGCTATCTGCTGAAGCCGAAGCCGATCTGTTCGCACTTGGTTTTTGACCTGTCACATCTGACAGTTCCCAACGCTACCCTCTGCGTCTAGCATGCTGAGTCTTGGGTCGAAAACGCAGGGCCGCCCGGCGACTAAGAGGGCTCTCTGCCTCCAGGAATGACGTTGCGGTCTCGGCTGCCGTTGACGACAGGGGAGCTACGGGAATCCGATCAGGAATGATCAACCTACCGCAAGGCAATCGCGGAATACGGTCCGTCGCCAAGCATCGCAGAGGGGTACGCGTACGTGCGCTCCGCCCGGGCGCAGATCGACACCCTGTGTTGCTGGGTTTCGATGCGCCCAACAAGCGGGCGCAGGGCCTATCCTGTCACGATCCGGGCGTACCATGAGGACTGAAAGAGCGGAACTGTCTGCGCGCCATCCCGCGTCGACGTGCCGGCGCTGCAATTGAACGGGACGTTTTGGAATGACACAGCAACTGGTTCGGTATTCGAAGATCCTGTCGATCGTCGGGGACATCCTGCAAGTCCAGGTGCCCGAGGCCTCAGAGGGCGAGGACGCGGTCGTCCGCTTCAAAGATCTTGCCATCGTCGAGGCGGAGGACGGCGGCAAGGCCATGGCCCAGGTGATCAATATCGTCCGCGACACGGTCTCGCTGCAGATCTTCACGGGAACCAAGGGCGTTTCCACGAGCGCGACCGTGACCTTCCTCGGCCATCCCATGCAGACGATATATTCGCCCAATATCCTCGGCCGCGTCTTCACGGGCGCCGGCGACCCCATGGATACCGGCCCCGACTTGTCCTCGGATCCGCAGGTCAACATCGGCGGGCCCTCGGTCAATCCAGTCGAGCGCATCGTCCCGACCAAGATGATCCGCACCGACGTGCCGATGATCGACGTGTTCAACTGCCTCGTCGAGAGCCAGAAGATCCCGATCTTCTCGGTCTCGGGCGAACCCTACAACCCGTTCCTGGCGCGCATCGGCATCCAGGCGGACGCGGACATCGTGGTGTTCGGCGGCCTCGGCCTGATCTTCGACGACTACTACGTTTTCCGAAAGACCTTTGAGGACGCGGGCGTGTTCTCGCGTACGGTCATGTTTGTCAACCAGGCGTCCGATCCGATCGTCGAGCGCTTGCTGGTCCCCGACATGGCGTTGGCCGTGGCCGAGCGTTTTGCCGTCGAGGAGGGCAAGCGGGTGCTCGTCCTGCTCACTGATATGACGGCCTATGCGGACGCGCTCAAGGAGATCGGCATCTCCATGGAGCGCGTACCGTCCAACCGCGGTTATATGGGCGATCTCTATTCGCAGCTCGCGCGCCGCTACGAGAAGGCGTGCGACTATGCCAAGGGCGGCTCGGTCACCATCCTCGCCGCCACGACGATGCCGGGCAACGACGTGACCCATCCGGTGCCCGACAACACGGGCTACATTACCGAGGGCCAGTTCTACCTGCACAGCGGTGTCATCGATCCGTTCGGATCGCTGTCGCGCCTCAAACAGAACGTGATCGGCAAGGTCACGCGGGAAGACCACAGCCAGATCATGAACACCATGATCCGGTTCTACTCCGAGAGCCAGGACGCCGCGCAGAAGCAGGCGATGGCCTTCGATCTGTCGGACTTCGACCACCAGCTTCTCAAATTCGGCGCGCTGTTCCGCGAGCGGTTCATGGACATCAACGTGTCGATCCCGCTCGAGGACGCGCTCGATCTGTCGTGGAAGACCATGGCGGAGTGCTTCCAGCCAGAGCAGCTGCTGATGAAGCAAGAGCTGATCGACAAATACTTCCCGAAGGACGTGTCGGCCGAAGCGCCGGCTGCGCCGGCGGAGGCAGAAGAAACGGCGGAAGAGCCCGCCGCCACGGAGGAATCGGAGCAGGAAGCCCATGGCAAAGCTGCAGCTCAGTAAATCCGCGCTCGCCCGCGAGCAGAGGAGCCTGAAGACCTATCAGCGCTTTCTGCCCTCCCTGGACCTCAAGCGCCAGCAGGTCATGGCCGAGCAGGCCAAGGCGGAGAAGGCGTTGGCGAATACGCGGGCTGAGATCGAGAAGTTCCGAAAGGAGGCCGGCGAGAAGCTGCCCATGCTTGCCATTCGCGAGGTCGACCTGACCGATCTGGTCAAGCTCACCAAGGTCAAGCTCGGCACCGAGAACGTCGTCGGCACCCGTCTGCCGAAGCTGGAAGAGATCGAGGTCGAAGTGCGTCCCTATGCGTACATGGGCAGACCGCAGTGGGTCGACCGCACGGCGGAAATCCTGCGCGACATGCTCGAGCTGCGCATCCGCGTTCAGGTCGAGGAGCGGCGGGTCGCGCTGTTGCGGGCCGCCGTCAAGACCGTCACACAGCGCGTCAATCTCTTCGACAAAGTCCTGATTCCTCAGTCTCAGGGCAACATCAAGCGGATCAGGATCTACTTGTCGGATATGGAGACCGCGGCCGTCGCCCGCTCCAAGATCGCCAAGAAGAAGCACGCCGCGGCGGGGGCCGCATGAGTATCGCCCGACTAAAGAAGGTCACGATCTGTGGCCTGTTGACCGAGAAAGCAGACCTCTTGAAGGGTCTGCAGGCGCTTGGCTGCATGCATCTCCTGCCGTTGCGCCCGGCGCCGGCGGAGGCGGAGAATGTGGCCAGTCCCCGGGCCGATGCGGCTTACAAGGCCCTGCGCTTCCTCTCCGACATGCCGGAGAGGCGCAAGCAGGTCACCCGGGACCCGAACTTCGACGTGGACAAGGTCGTGGACCAGGCGCTAGCGGTGAAGGACCGGCTGCGCGACGTGACCGACCGCCGCGATTTCCTGGAATACCGCATCCAGCAGGTCGAGCCCTGGGGAGACATCCTGTTTCCGCCGGGCGCCGAACTCGCGGGATACCGGCTCTGGTTCTACATCCTGCCCGTGGGCAAGACGGACGCCCTGCACGAGGTCGAACTCCCCTGGCAGGTTGTCCGCAAGGACCATCGGTTCGCCTATGTCGTGGTCATCGCAAAGGAGGAACCGGCGGAAGACCTGCTGCCGGTGCCGAGGACCCATACGGGTGCGCTGCCGCTCAACGAGCTGAAGGCGGAGCTCGAGCAGACCGAAGTCGATATCGAGGACACGATCGCCGAGCGGCACGCGCTCACGCGCTACATCTATCTCCTCAGCCTCAATCTCGCCGAGGCCGAGAATCGGGCCGGGCTTGCCCATGCGGATCAGCAGACGCGCGACGAGGACGGCATCGTCGCCGTGCAGGGCTGGGTGCCCGAGGACGCGCTGGCCGGGGTCGAGGCCTTTGCCGAGGAGAAGGGCCTCGCCTGCCTGACCGAGGAGGTCAGGCCCGACGAGGAGCCGCCGACCCTGATCGAGCAGCCGCCCGACATGAAGGCCGGCGCCGTTCTGTCGGTGTCCTACACGGTGCCGACCTATCGGATGTGGGATCCCAGCGTGGTCCTGTTCTTCTCCTTCGCGGTCTTCTTCGCCATGATCCTGGCGGACGCCGGCTATGCCGCCGTCCTGATGGCCGGCCTGCTGATCTCTTGGAAGCGCCTGGGGAAGAGCGAGAACGGCCGCGCCTCGCGCATCATGCTGGTTGCGCTCTTCGGCTTCTCCATCATCTACGGGATCATGTCCGGCGGTTACTTCGGCGTTACACCGCCCGAGGGCTCGGCGCTGGCCGTCTTCCACGTGATCAATTTGAACGACTACGGCGCGGCGATGAAGCTCGCGATCGTTATCGGCGTACTGCATCTCGTGCTCGCGAACGCGATAGTGGCGTTCATCAATCGACACCGGACAACCTCGTTCGCCAATCTCGGCTGGATTGCGGGCCTGATCGGCGGCGTGACCGTCACCTACAGCGAGCCAGGTGGTTTCTTCTCGGTGCTGGGCATCATCCTGCTCGTCGGCGGGGTGGTCGCGATCTTTCTGTTCACCAGCGAGCGCCCGATCGTGAACCGACCGATGGACTATCTGTGGCGGGCGTTGGACGGCTTCAAAGCCCTGACCGGGGTCATGGGGGCATTCGGCGATGTGCTGAGCTATCTGCGCCTCTTCGCGCTGGGGCTGGCGACCGCCTCCCTGGGGGCAACCTTCAACAATCTGGCGGTGCAGGCCAATGACGGGATTCCGGGGCTCGGATTGCTGTTCGCCATCCTGATCCTGATCTTGGGCCATACCGTCACGCTTTCCCTGGGGATCATGAGCGGGGTGGTCCATGGCCTGAGGCTCAACTTCATCGAATTCTACAAATGGGGGATGCCGGGAGAAGGTAGCGTTTTCCGGAAATTCGCCCGAAAGGAGGTGCAACCGTGAACGAACTGGTATTGGCTTTGGGCTGGATCGGCATTTACTCGCCGATGGCTCTCGGGGCGATCGGCAGCTCGGTTGGCTGTTCCCTCGCCGGCGCTGCGGCATGCGGCGCGATGCTCGAGACCGAGAGCGGCTATGGCCGATTCATCGGACTGGTGGCGCTTCCGTCGTCGTTCGTGATCTATGGCATCGTCGTCATGTTCACGCTCAACCGCGAGGTCACCCCCGAGAACGGCGGGGCGCTGTTCGGGATCGGGTTGTTCGCCGGCCTCGCTTTTCTCTATTCCGGCATTTGGCAGGGCCGCTCCTGCGCCGACTCGATCAACGCGTCCAAGGAGAAGCCCGAGATCTTCGGCTTGTCGATCGCGCCGGCCGCGATCATCGAAGGATTTGCTGTCTTCGCCTTTGTGTTCGCACTGGTCGTCAGCGCCGGAATTCCGGCAGCGGGAGGAGGCTCCTGATGGCTAAGGAAGCGAGAGAGGCGCCCCCGCCTTCGAGCGGGGTCGACGCGCTCATCGCCAAGCTCCGCGACGAGGGCGTCTCGGCGGGCCGTGGCGAAGCCGACAAGATCATTGCCGATGCCAAAGCCCAGGCGAAGGAGATCGTCGACAAGGCCAATGCGGAAGCCAGGGCGCATATCGAGGCCGCGCACAAGGAGGGCGACGCCTACCAGTCGGCCGGCGAAGAAGCGGTAAAGACCGCCATGCGGGACACCGTCCTCGACATGAAGTCGCGGCTCATGCAGCGCTTTGGCGCGGACGTCAGGCGCCTGACGGCCGAAGAGCTCGCGAAAGACGACACCCTCAAGCAGATGATCCTCGAGCTGGTCGGCCGGGCGCGCGCGGACGCGGGCGTAGACAAGGCGGGCAAGGTCGAGGTCATCCTGCCGGAAAAGGCCGCCGGGCTGGACGAGCTGCGCAAGAACCCTGCCGAGTTGCAGAAAGGCCGCGCGACGAAATACGTCTTGGGCCTGTCGGACGAGATGCTGCGCGAGGGCGTGACCTTCTCGCCGTCGGACGACGTCAAGGCGGGGGTCCGGATTCGCATCGTCGAGGGCGACATCACGATCGACCTCACCGATGAAGCGGTCGCCGCCTTGTTGCTGCAGCACCTGCAGCCGCGCTTCCGGGCCGTGCTCGAAGGCATCGTGAAATAGCGGTCGGGCCCGACGGCGATGAGTGATCCGAACGTCTATATCATGCTGATGGCGAGCCTCCCGAGCCCCGAGGCTCTGTTCCTCGCCAAGCGGCCGCCCTTGTCCCGCTTGAAACTCGATCGCCGCCTGCGCGTGCTCAGGCCCGAGGACGCCCGGGCCCTCAAGCTGACCGAGCAGGCTCTGCATTGGGGCGAGATCCCGCTCACCATGACCGACGAAGAGATCGTGGCCCGGGCGAAGACGGCGACGCGGGAGATCGAGAGCGAGACCGTGCGGCTGATGATCCGCGACCGGCTCGAGATCCGCACCTGCATGGTCGCCTTGCGCCGACGCAAGCGCGGCGAGCAGGCCCCGGCGCCCGGAACCGTCTGGGGCTTTGGCCGCTGGACGTCCCACATCGCGCGCAACTGGAACGAGGCCACGTTCCGCCTGGAGAATGTCTTTCCGTGGCTTCGCGAGGCCGACCGGCTGTTGAAGGACGGCGACAGCCTGCCCCTGCAGCGGCTCATTCTGGAGCAGGCGTGGAAACGCGTGGACCGCCGCAGGGGGCAGCATCAGTACGACTTTGAGGCCGTCGTCGCTTATGTCATCAAATGGAACATCGTGGATCGCTGGGGTCGATACAACAACGAGGAGGCGGCCGAGCGCTTCGAGGAGCTGACCCAGGCCGCGCTCGGCGAACACGCGAACTTGCTTGAGGAAGGGCACGCCTGATGGCCAGCAAGGAAGGAACCAAGAAAGCCCGTGCGGAAGGCGCGGACGCTGTGAAGGAAAAGCCGCCGCAGGCTGCCAAGGCGGCAAGCAAGTCGGCAGGCAAGAAGGCCGCAGCATCCTCTGACAAACCCAGGACCAGGAAATCGCGGGAGAGCCAAATGGCGCAATCGAATCTGCAGGCGACGGCGCGCGTCGTTGCCGTCCAGGACGACCTCGTCCAAATCGAAGCACTCGAGGGTCTGGACGGAAAGCCGGCGGATCTGGTCAAGAACGAGGTTGTCTATGTCTGTCCCAACCAGGTCAACGAACGGGGCGAGCAGGAGAAGCTCAAGGCCGAGGTTCTGCGCGTCCGCGGGCGCACGGCCGACGCGCAAGTGTACGAGGACACCGGCGGCGTCGCCATCGGCGACCCGGTCGAGCAGAGCGGCGAGTTGCTTGCGGTCGAGCTGGGCCCCGGGTTGCTCGGGCAGGTCTATGACGGGCTCCAGAGTCCGCTGCACGAGATGGCCGCCGGCTACGGCATCTTCCTGCCGCGCGGGGTGACCACGCACCCGCTGGATCCCAAGGCGAAATGGTCCTTCGTGCCGACGGTCAAGGTGGGCGCGGCGGTCGTCGCGGGCGACACCATCGGGACCGTCCAGGAGGGCCGGTTCACCCACAAGATCATGGTGCCGTTCGGCTGGGCAGGCGAATTCAAGGTCTCCTGGATCCAGGAAGGCAACTTCACCGTCAGGGATGTGGTCGCCCAGGTCGAGGACAAGGCGGGCCGCGAACATGAGATCCGCCTGGCCCAGAGATGGCCGGTGCGGCGTGCGGTCGACAGCAATCTGGTGCAGAGCCGGAAGTCCCAGCGGCTCTACCCCGACGAGCCGATGGTGACCACCCAGCGAATCATCGACACCTTCCTCCCGGTGGCGCGCGGCGGTACCGCCTGCATCCCGGGGCCGTTCGGCGCCGGCAAGACGGTGCTGTTGAACACGATTGCACGTTACGCGGACGTCGACGTGGTCATCCAGGTGGCCTGCGGCGAGCGGGCCGGCGAGGTGGTGGAGACCATCAACGAGTTTCCCCAGATGAAGGACCCGAAAACGGGCGGCTCGCTGATGGATCGCACCATCATCATCTGCAACACGTCCTCGATGCCGGTGGCCGCGCGCGAGGCCTCGATCTATACGGGGCTGACCCTTGCCGAGTACTACCGGCAGATGGGCTATCACGTGCTGCTGATCGCCGATTCCACCTCGCGCTGGGCGCAGGCCATGCGCGAGACTTCCGGACGGCTCGAGGAGATCCCCGGCGAAGAGGGTTTTCCGGCCTACCTCGAATCCTCCATCAAGAACGCCTACGAGCGCGCCGGCCTGGTCAAGAGCAACGACGGCTCGGTCGGCAGCGTCACGATGATCGGCTCGGTCTCGCCGGCGGGCGGCAATTTCGACGAGCCCGTGACGCAGGCGACGCTGTCGACGGTCAAGGACTTCCTCGGCCTGTCCTACGACCGCGCCTACAAGCGATTCTATCCCGCGGTCGATCCGCTGCTCTCCTGGTCGCGGTACTTGAGACAGCTCGAGCCGTGGTTCGACAAGAACGTCGACGCCGGCTGGACGCACCGCGTCGAGGAAATGCAGGAGCTCCTGAAAAAGGGGGACGGGGTGTCCCAGATGATGCAGGTGACCGGCGAGGAGGGCATCACCACCGACGACTTCGTGATCTTCCAGAAGTCCCTGTTCCTAGACATGGTGTACTTGCAGCAGGATGCCTTTGATTCGGTGGACGCGGCGGTGCCGCTGGACCGGCAGAAGATGACGTTCAACAAGGTCTACGAGCTGGTGACCCGGGGCTACGGCTTCAAAGACAAGCA
>JAAUXY010059050.1_pt1 | contig 11557 bp, 11 predicted proteins | sample 7278121 | NCBI WGS metagenome assembly JAAUXY01 (sample SAMN14350117, study PRJNA611818) | marine sediment metagenome | isolation source: surface marine sediment (1.8m) | place: French Polynesia: Moorea | collected 2018-08
AAGTGGTCGATAAACGCTATTAATGCTCGAGGCCAAGCGATACGTCTGTCAAAAAAATTTACCAAAGAATGCCAGAATGCCCCTTGGCTTGCCAAGGGGGAGGAGAAAAACAGATGCCCCGCGGCTTGCCGCGGGGAGTTTTACTCCGCAGAGATCATTTGGGCATCCGTCAAAGCTTTTTTAGCCGCCTGATCGGCATATGCTTTGATCCTGGGCCGTATTTTATTGAGTTCGCTCTCTGGAATATTGCTTATGCTCGCCGGCCAGTTGAAGTTATCCATTTTTAAAGCATCTGCCAATTGGGTGTTTAAATAGGCCGGTATATCCCAATCTACATTAATGTGTTTTGTAAAACTATTTACCCGGCTGATGGTAATATGTCGATGCGTCAGATAGGGTTCCAGGCTGTTGAAGATGCCGACTCGGGTGCCGTCCTGAAATTCAGGCTTCGGTTGCGGATCCGAGGCACAGCTGAATATCAGAAATACCACCACCAGTCTTGCGATTAAATGTCGAATCATGAATTTTCCGCTATCTCTTTCATTGTGTTTGCGATCCATTACCGTCGTATTGTTGACCCGTTAACCTGAATTAAAACCCGGCTTTAAAAGTTGTATTTCAATGCTTTCACCTGCGTTCAACACTTCCCAGCCCTCAGGAATAATAATCAAAGCATCTTTGCGCGCCATGGAGATGAGTCGACTTTTGAGTTTAGCGGGTTTTACGATGAGCTGATGTTTATCTTCTTCAAGGCGCGCATGAATAAATTGGGTCCAGTCCTTATGACCGCGCACGGTTTCGGCCAATAGTGCCCGGACAGCCGGGAAAGAAAAGGCAGCTTCGCCTTTCATTTTCATGATCGCCGGTAGTGCCAGCTGCAAAAATGCCATTTCATTGGATGGGGGGCCACCGGGCAAAATGAAAAACGGTTTTTCCTCTAACAGCCCGAAACCTACCGGTTTACCGGGGCCCATCCGCACGCGACGATAAATGCCCTGCCAACCCAGTTTTTCCACCACGTCTAACATGAGATCGTGTTCACTGCCCCAGGCGCCGCCGCTGGTAATAAAGACATCTGCTTTCGGCAGTCGCGACGTAATGGCGGATTGTATTTCCGGCTCGTTGTCACCCACCAGCACAGCCGAATAGGAAAGGTCATAGAACGTCAGCCAGGAAGAAATTTCAACCATATTGCTGGCATACAGTTTCCCGTCGCTCAACGGCTTTCCGGGTGCAACAATTTCATCGCCGCTGGCAATGATCGCCACTTTCGGCCGACGATATACAGGGGCGCGATCCAACCCGGCGGATGCCAACAGCCCGATGAGCGCAGGAGACAGCTTTTCATCTTTGGCGGCCACCGGCTCGCCCTGTCGAATATCGGTTCCACGCCTTAACAGATTGCGCCCTTCTTCAGCGATATGCTGTGCGATTATCGCATGGGCGGACGATTCGCAGAATTCTTCGGAAAGGACCGCATCGGCACCTGCCGGTATGGGGGCACCGGTGGTGACGCGAACCGCTTGCCCGCTGGCAATTTGCAGGTTAGCATGATCTCCGGCCGCAAGTTTGCCGACCACTTTCAATTTTACAGGGTTTTCTTCACCGGCTCCGGCCAGATCTGCTGAAATTACGGCATACCCGTCTTTGCGGGATGAGGTGCTTGATGGACTGTCCACTCTGGCAACAATATCTTCAGACAGGATTTTGCCGGTCAGTTGATCGAGGGAAAGGACTTCGGTGTCACTGACAGAAACATTGGCCAGTGTCAGTTCAAGCGCTTCGTCAAATCCAATGAATGTTTTCATCATAAAGGTTCTGGGTTCAGGGGTTTAGGGGTTCAGGGTTCAGAGGTTCAAGGTTTTGAAGTTAATTTCCGATTGCTTGGCTTAGTTGCATATCCTTTAACTTCTGAACCTTTGAACGTTGAACCCTTGAACCTATGAATATCAACCATCCACCAACTTAATGACGACCAGGGTGACATCGTCCTCGGGCTCCTCGCCTTGCCGATGGCGCGTTAAAGCCGCCAGTATTTCATTCATTATTTCGTTGGCACCTGCGGCGGCATGACGACGAATAATATCTTTGATGGGTTCTTTGCCGAATGGCTTGCCCGTTGTATCGAATGTCTCCCAGATTCCATCGGTTCCTATAAAAATGACCTGCTCCTTGGTCAAACCGGCTCGCTGGTTTTCTTCATAAAGATAGTTTTCATCCCAGCCCAGCGCCAGACCGGACCCGTAAAGCTCTTCAAAACTGTCGACCTTGGGATCATACAAAAGAGCGGCATCATGACCGGCACGTACCCAATTGAGTAAATGATTTTGCGGATCGACCATCAGATAAAAGAGGGTGGTAAACCGGCCGGTTTCATAAATATCCAGCGTGAGGTTGCGGTTGACATCGGTAATGATTTCAGAAAGGGTTCCCTCCTGGGCCGCCCGACTGCGAATCAACGCGCGGGCGGTGGTCATCAAAAGACCGGCGGCGATGCCGTGACCGGAAACATCTCCGACGACCACATTGAACTTACCGGCTGAGGTTTGAGAAACATTGAGAAAATCGTAAAAATCTCCGCCGGTCTTATTGCAGTAGATACTTTTGGCTGCGATATCGAGTCCCTTTATGGCCGGGATATCTTTGGGTAGCAGGTTCTGCTGGACTTCTTCAGCCACCTCCAGAGCACTGAGCATACGATTGTTGCCAATTGCAAGATCTATCAGGTGCGTAACGGACCTGGCGGTATTAACGACGGTATTGATGACGTCCGTATCAAACTTTTTGATCCCGTCCTTCTTGTTAAAAGCAATGATCGACACATCGCCTTCAGCGTAATTTATATAGTTTGTAATGGAAAAGTCTAAAAATGATTTAACACGCATATCAAACGGGTGCGCTTTTTCAAATTCAGCCTGAGACATGGATTGCGACCTGGTGGCCGTTGCCACACAGCCGTAGATATCGCATTCCGCTTTTCGCGATGCCCAGATCGGCGCAGCTGAGGCTTCCGGTACCTGGATGAATTCAGATTTTACCAGCCCATCGCTGTTCCCTTTAAATACGTAACCGGCCAGGTTGCCATCTTTATCTTCTCTGGTAATAAAAACGCCCTGATATCCCTCTTTCAATATGAGCAAAGCCAGCCGATCGTATATATCATTTTTAACTGCAAGCTCATTGATTGAGTTAATCACTTCACGGCTAAATCCGCGAATAGCCCTCAAGCTAACATCCATTGCTTTACGTGATGATATTTCATCCAACCATATGAGAACGTGACCGCCTGCGCCAATCTTTGTCTTGATCTGATACCATTTTCCGGTTATTTTCGAATATAATTCCAGAGGCTCTGACTGCCACTCCGCTCTAATTTCGGCAGTGGCCTTTAGAATGGTTTCGGCCTCGGTATTTTCAAATAGGTCATGAATTTTTTTTATATTATTTTTTTCAAAAAGCATTTTGGTATTGCCTGCGGTTGCAGCAACCAGGCCTTCTTTGTCAATTACAAATACAGGGTCCTGTCGTTCTGCCGGTAGTTGACAAAGGATATCCATGTCCTTGTTTCTAAATTTTACTGAAGCCTTGGCAAAACCCTGTACAAAGAGAGGCACGACATAGGGAACCGCTGAAAACCAAATACCGTAGCCCTGAAGGGTATTGATGGTGGCACCGATCAAAAAAGCAAACAGATAGGTAATCGGGTTAATGAGTTCTTTGCCAAGAAATTCTAAATAAAGTGAAATGGGCTGTGGCATGCGGCGGATCCTCCGGGATATGATCAATGAGCCGGCCTGTCGGGAATGGCGATTTTTACTAAATTCGTTATGCATTCCGGCCCGCTGAAACAAATTGCGGTTTTTGATCGTATCAGAATCGAAGTGTTTGGGGAAGGGTCTTGTTGGGAATGTAATGAATGTAATGGTATGCTGTCTTAAAGATGGCGCCTAAATCTTATCTTTTAGCCTTGAGGCTGCTCGATGCTGATCTGATCACCGCATTTTATTTTTCCTTCTTTAAGCACCCGTGCAAAAACGCCTTCCCGCGGCATGATGCAATCGCCGGCCTTATAGTAAATGGCGCACCGGTTGTGGCACTCTTTTCCAATCTGGGTGATTTCAACCAGGGCCTCTGATCCCAATCGAACCCGGGTGCCCACCGGAATGTTTTTCCAGTCAATGCCGGTGGTGGCGATGTTCTCGGCAAAATCACCAAATGTTACGTCAAGGCCTGATTGACGGGCTTTATCAATTTCTTCGGATGCTAAAAAACTTACCTGCCGGTGCCATTTGCCGGCATGCGCATCGCCCTCTAGACCATGTTCCATCTTTAAAAAGGCCTCATCAACTGAAGCTTTCCGCGTTCCCTTTTTTTTGCTGGTTGCAATCGATACGATCTTCATTCTTTTTCCTTAAATAAATTTCGGCATCCTTATAACCTGTTTAATAACATACTTCCATAACATTCGCATGTCTAAGGTAAGCCTTTTAACCCGTGTCATCAACACTTATGAATGTAAACTGGTTTTAAAACCATTAGATTTTGGTCGAGAGCACGGCGCGAGGAGGAGAAAGAGCGCAGCGTACATTTAGTACGTTAGCGACTTTCGAGGACGAGCAACACAGCTCTCGGACAAAAGATGAGGGTTTAAAAACCAGTTTAATTGCCAATTTGGAAAATACCATATGTCGCCCGGATGTTCGGCAAAAATTGAATAATCTTTCCGTACCGATTCTGCGAATGGGTATTAATGGCCACCTCTTTTAAAATTTTCAAGCCGACGCCGGCGATAAATTTTCGGAAATCCTTGATGGTAATCACCCGGATGTTGGGTGTGTTGTACCATTGATACGGCAGTTGTTTGGTGACCGGGGCATATCCGCTATACAGCAACTGCATGCGGCAGGCCCAGTGACTGAAATTCGGAAAACTGACGATCCCGTGTTTGCCGATTCGCATGATTGCACGGATAAGCTTATCCGGAGCATAGACTTGCTGCAGGGTTTGGCTTAAGATAACATAATCAAAAGCCTGATCGGGATAATCCGATACTTCCACATTGATGTCACCCTGCAAGACAGTTAATCCCTTCTCAATACAGGCGGCTACCTTTTCTTCTTCCAATTCAATACCGGAGCCGCGCACTTGCTTTTTGTTGATTAAAAAGCGCAGCAACTCGCCGCTGCCACAGCCCAGATCCAGAACGCGGGCACCCGGTTCTATCCAGGACGCGATAATCTGAAGATCATAGCGCATGCTGTTATTTTGTGGTTTCACGGCAGACACGTTCCAAAAATCCCCTGATCAAAGTTGTCAATCTCACATTGGGCAGCAAGAAGGCGTCGTGACCCCATTCGGCTTCGATTTCAAGGAAGCTGACATCCAACCCGTTTTTTTTCATGGCTTTCACCATGGATCTGGATTGATAGGTGGGGTAGAGCCAGTCGGAGGTAAAGGAGACCACCAGAAACTTGGCCCTGGCTTTTGCAAAGGCTTTTACAGCCGAGCCTTCACCATACTGTTTTTCCATGTCATAATAATCGCCGGCTTTGGTAATATATAAAAAGGAGTTGGCATCAAAGCGGTCCACAAACTTTTTGCCTTGATACCGCAGGTAACTTTCCACCTGAAAATCCGCATCGAAGTTAAATGAAAAGTCACTTTTATCCTGCAGCCGGCGGCCGAATTTCAACCGCATGGATTCGTCCGACAAATAGGTGATGTGACCGATCATGCGTGCCACCGCCAATCCCAGGTTGGGTTTGGAGCCGTAATAGTAGTTTCCGTTATTCCATGCCGGATCAGCCATGATGGCCTGCCGGGCCACTTCATTAAATGCAATGGCCAGGGCCGAGTGTTTGGTCGTTGTGGCCAGCGGGATGGCCGAAAGTACCATATCCGGGTATCGGACTGTCCATTCCAGCACCTGCATGCCGCCGATTGAGCCGCCCACCACACATAAAATTTTTTTTACGCCCAGGTGATCCATTAGCTTTTTTTGGGCCGCTACCATGTCGCCGATGGTAACCACCGGAAAATCAAGGGCGTAGGGTTGGACGGTTTTCGGATTGGTACTGCAGGGCCCGGTGGACCCCATACAGCTGCCAATGATATTGGAGCAGACGACAAAATGCTTGTCCGTGTCGATCCCCTTACCGGGGCCGACCATAATATCCCACCAGCCGGGCTTTTCATCTTCTTCGTGATAATAGCCCGCGGCATGGGAATCACCTGAAAGGGCATGTAAAATCAAGACCGCATTCGTTTTTTCCGCGTTGAGGGTTCCGTAAGTTTCATAGGCAATGTTGATGGGGCCCAACCGCGCGCCGTTTTCCAGAACCATTTCATCGGGTGGTTCGGCAAAAGTGAAACGTTTTTTCTCCACAATACCCACCGAAACACCCTGTTTGTCGTGTTCAATGTATTCGCTCATAACTCGCAGAAACCCTTAAGCCTTATGCGAAGTTTAAAAAAATAGCCCACCCCCCGATTTGCCTGCTATGGCAGCTTTAAGGGAAGTCGGCTAATTTTGTTACTTGATTTTTTAAATGAGGGCAAGAGAAATCAGGTCTGGGCAAAGGCCTGGTTCAGATCCTCTTTGATGTCACCGATATTCTCGAGACCGATTGACAGACGCACAAGATCCGGCGTCAATCCACCGGCCCGCTGCTGTTCTTCACTTAGTTGCGAGTGAGTCGTACTTGCAGGGTGAACAACAAGGCTTTTGGCATCTCCCACGTTTGCCAAATGGGAAAACAGTTTCAAGCTGTCCACAAATTTTTGACCGGCATCCAGTCCGCCTTTAATCCCGAAGACGACCATGCCGCCAAAGCCGTTTTTAAGATATCGGCTGGCAACCGGGAATGTTGGATCGTCCGGTAATCCGGGATAACGCACCCATTCAACGTTTGGGTGTTCCTTCAAAAAGCGGGCCACTTCGGCGGCATTTTCACAATGCCGCTGCATGCGCAAAGGAAGGGTTTCCAGTCCCTGCAAAAACATCCAGGCGTTATCCGGGGAGATACAGGCCCCCAGGTTGCGCAAAGGAACCAGCCGCATCCGAAGGATAAATGCAATCGGATTCATGTCGCCCAGGTCATGAGCGTAGCGGATGTCATGATAACTGGGGTCCGGCTCATTGTAAAGTTTGAATTTTGGATCTTGCCAGTCAAATTTTCCTGAATCCACCACAATACCGCCAATGCCGGTGCCGTGGCCGCCCATCCATTTGGTCAGGGAATTGACGACAATGTCGGCACCGTATTCGATACTTTTGAGCAAATAGGGCGTGGTAAAGGTCGCATCGACAATCAGCGGCAGATGATGACGATGCGCGATATCTGCAATCGCACTGATATCGGTAAAATCCAATACCGGGTTACCGACGGTCTCGATAAAGACCGCCCGGGTTTTTTCGGTGATTGCCTGGTTGACGCTTTCCGGATCTCTGGTATCCGCAAAATTTGTACGGATACCAAACTGCGGCAGAATGCAATCGAACATCGTATAGGTGCCACCGTAAAGGTTGCTGGCGGATACGATTTCATCACCGGCCTCACAAATATTGATGATTGTATAGTATACCGCCGATGTTCCCGAAGACAGCGCCAGAGCCGCAGCGCCGCCCTCAAGGGCTGCTATCCGTTGCTCGAGTACATCCTGGGTTGGATTCATGATGCGGGTATAAATATTGCCCATCTCTTTGAGCGCAAAAAGATCGGCGGCATGTTTGCTGCTGTTAAAGACGTAAGAAGAAGTGCGGTGCACCGGCACACCCCTGGCGGTGGTGGCCGGATCCGGCTGCTGACCGGCATGCAGACACAGCGTTTCAAACTTATAATTCGTGCTCATTTTGCGCATCCTATGTCATTTAAGGTCGGAATTATGGGTTGTGCTCACCATCGGCAGCGAGGTTGAATCATTTTAATTGTAAGGCTTTAGCGATTGCGGCGGGGTACTTATTCGATCAGGGGTTCAAATACTTCGCAGGTCTTACAAATTTTCATTTTTTCTTTCCAGTCTTTCTGAACCTTTCCATCGCAAATCGTGCCATTAATGAACCAGCAAAGCTCACCGGCGCCAAACTCCCAGGCCGGGCATTTGATTTTATGTTCCGGGCTGCATTTTTTGATTTGCCAGCATGCTTTGGTCTTGCCGTTTTTGGTATTTTGTTTGACCGCTAAAAAATACATCTGACGTTCGACAGCAGCCGGCACTCTGCGCCATCCCTGCTCATAGCTATGCACCGCCTTGAGCGATATGCCCAGCAGCTGGGCCATTTGCGCCTGGGTTTTATTTAATTTTTTTCTAAACTTTCTGAACTCCGCACTTTCCATAATATTATTCCTCGGATCAGATTGAATGATGATATATTGATCAGTAAACTCCTAATTTGATACAATGTGGCAGTTGTGTCAACAAAAAAGATACCAGCGCAGCTCATAGAGCGGCACTGATGATACCGCCTCCCAATACCGTGTCTCCAGCGTAAATGACTGCAGATTGCCCGGGTGTAACTGACATCTGGGGGTCGTTAAACAGTATTTGGGTTTGATTGCCCTCGGGTGGATAAACCGTGGCTTCCGCCGCCTTGTGCCGCAAGCGAATCTTGACTTGAACGTCGTTTAGCGGTTTTTCGATGCGATCGACACTAATGAGATTTAAATCCGTCGCCACCAGGCCCTTTGAAAGGTATTCCTGCTCGCTGACGATAATGCGATTGTGAGCGGCATCGATGCGCCGAACATACAGGGGGCGATCGGATGCAATGCCAAGGCCGCGACGCTGGCCGATGGTATAATGAATGATTCCTCGATGCTTTCCGAGGACCTGGCCCGCTTCATCGACAATGTCGCCGGCTTTTATCTCGTTTTCAGCAAAAAGAATGGAATAATCCCCGCCGTCAATGAAATCCTGGCTCTCTTCGCGATCCGCAGTTTGAAGCCCCAACGAGCGCGCTATTTCCCGCACCTGCTGCTTGGCATGATCTCCCAGCGGCAAGAGCGTGCGCGCCAGTTGCTGCTGTGTCAGGCCATAAAGAAAATAAGTTTGATCTTTGGAGCCATCGGCGGCCCGCTTCAACAAAAAGCGGCCGCCGGCCTTTTCGATGCGGGCATAATGGCCGGTGGCAAAATAATCAATTTCCAGGCCGGCCTGCCGAGCCTTTTCCAAAAGAAAACCGAACTTGAGCTTCTGGTTACAAACCACACAGGGGTTTGGCGTTTTACCCCCCAGGTATTCATTTCTAAAATATTGGATGACATGATTCTGATATTCTTGTCGCAAATCGATTGTATGAAACGGTATCTTGAGTTTCCGGCAAATAGCGGCGGCGGATTCGACATCTTCTTTTTCGCCGGGGCCGTAACAGGCATGTTTGGCTGATTCATCAACGCCAAGCGTATCGTCATAAATTTCCATGGTGATGCCGCAAACCGCATAGTCTTGTTTTTGCAGTAAGGCCGCCGCAACCGATGAATCTACGCCCCCACTCAGTCCAACCGCTACTTTTATTTTATTATTTCCCATAAGTTACGATATGTTATAACCACAAAGGCACAAAGGCCACAAAGTGATTGTGAATATTTATGAATGCGTTTCTTTGTGTTCTTGGTGCCTTCGTGGTGAGATTTCTTTCCTAAACCAACACCATTCTATAACTACGAAGACACAAGGTTCACAAAGAGTTCGGGTATTTTTTTGATTTAATTTTTTACTTCGTACTCTTGGTGTCTTCGTGGTGAATCTGCTATGTTTTGTTCAAGGCGGCATTGAGTGAGCCGCTTTTAAAACCGTCTATATCCAGCGTGACATACAAAAACCCCAATTCGTGAAGCTTTTGGCTGATGGTTTGGCGATGCTGCAGGGCCAAACTGAAATCCGCCGGTACGATTTCGATTCTGGCGGTATCACCATGATGCCGCACCCGCAGCGTCTGAAAGCCCAGATCGCTCAAATAATCTTCCGCAGCTTCAACCTGCTTGAGCTTTTCCACATTGACCTCCTGACCGTATGCAATCCGACTGGCCAGGCACGGCATGGCCGGTTTGTCGGCCACATCAAGACCCAAAAAGGCACAGACGCTGCGGATTTCCTTTTTATCCATTTTTAATTCGACATACGGTGCCAGAATGGCGGCCTCATTCGCAGCCTGCATACCCGGGCGGTAATCCCCCAGATCATCGAGATTAACACCGTAAAATACCGGCCAGGGCAGGTTGCTGAAGGGATTGCCCGGTTGCCCGCGCAGTTCTTCGATCCTTTCAAAAAGCGCTTTTTTGCAGTGGTAGCAACGGTCACCCTGGTTGGCCCCATAAAACGGATTTTTCATTTCCTGCGTATCAATAATTTGAAGCGGAATATCGTGCTTTGCTGCAAAAGCCAGTGCATGTTGATATTCCCTACGCGCCAGCGATGGGCTGTCTGCCAGAGCGGCCAGCATATTTTTTTTTAACGCCAGGTGCGCGGCATACGCCAGCAGGGCGCTATCAACACCACCGCTGTAAGCGACAATGGCCCCTTCATAACGGGCAAAATGGTCTTTTAGTTTTGACAGCCAAGTTTCAGGAGACATTTTTTTCTCTGAAGTTAGGATTGTTTATAACCACAAAGACACAAAGTTCACAAAGCGTTCGGTCCTTTTTGATTTAATTTTTCCTTTGTGCTCCTGGTGCCTTTGTGGTGAGCTTTTTTCCTATTCTCTGCTTGCATTAGAGACATAAAGACCAAATTTAGTTACATTGTGGCAGTTTAGTCAATAAAAAAGACAGTTTATTGCGGTGATGCAGGTTGGCAAGAAGGATGACCGTCGGCCGGACAGCTGATTGGATCCATTCGTCGCGGACAACGCGGGTAAAATACGTTATGTGGCTGCATATGGAACAATGATAACCATTTTATGGAGGTTGCGGTGATCAAAATCTAAACACGCTGTTTCTGCATTTTGGACCTCACCACAGCGATTGCACATCATCGATTGTATAGCGAATCTTTTTTACGGCTTTGAGCATGCGAGTGTAAGACATGGCCAGACCGATGTTTCTTGCCAGCACCGACAGTGAGTCCAAATCTTTCTTCGAAATATCCCAGACATCGTGGTGATAGAGGCGCAGGGCGCCGATAGCCTTATCATAAAACTTGATGGGAATGGATACAATAGCACCGATTCCTTCCTTTCTGGCGTCATCCGGGTATTGTAGGCGATCAGATTTGTTGATATCTCGAATGACAATGGGCTTACCCACCAAGGTTGCACCAATACTTTTATCTTTCATAACGGGACCCTTATGCACGTAGCTCATGCTCAAACCAAAACTTGCCAATACTTCCAGTTCTTCTGTATCCGGATTGATCGCGAAAATGGTGCATCCTTTGATTTCAAGAGCGGCCACCATCAGTTGCGTCAGATGATTGGCCATAATTTCCAGATTATCCGATTGGGCCATTGCTTTGAAGACGGTTTTAAAAAGGTCAATATCTATTTTTTCTTCGGCCGGCATGGATTCCCTCCTTTGCTGTTTGAGACCGAGTTCATATCAGTAGCGAATATTTAGATTCT
>JAAUXY010085462.1_pt1 | contig 11554 bp, 6 predicted proteins | sample 7278121 | NCBI WGS metagenome assembly JAAUXY01 (sample SAMN14350117, study PRJNA611818) | marine sediment metagenome | isolation source: surface marine sediment (1.8m) | place: French Polynesia: Moorea | collected 2018-08
ATCTCGGCGACGACCTGGTCGGCGAGCGGGTCGCCGACCAGACGCATCCGGTCGAGGAGGTGGTCGTTCCATCGTGGCATGCCCCATTGCTACTCAACGTGGTCACTGCGATCGCGCATACCGACTCGATAGGGTGCGATTTCGGTGCAACAGAAGGGCGATCGCGAGATCGAGCCCCGGAGCGGACGGCCAGGAGCGAACACGCAGCGTGCGCGTCCGCTGGCGGCGACGATGGGCTCGGTGCCGCCGATCGAGCTCGTCGGGCGCGAGCACGAGCAGACCTGGGCCGGCGACCGGGTGGCCGCCGGCACGGTGCTCACGATCACCGGTCCGGGTGGCGTCGGCAAGACCCGCCTGGCGTTCGCGCTCGCCCAGCAGGCCCGCACCGGAGCGGAGTCGTTCGCCGATGGTGTCTTCGTCTGCGAGCTGGCCGCCCTGCTCGAACCGGACTCGGTGCCGCTCGCGCTCATCGATGCGGTCGGGCTCGTTCCGAGCGAGAACGCGTCAGCGTACGAGTCGCTGGCGGCCGGCCTCGGCGGCCGGTCCGCGCTGATCCTGCTCGACAACTGCGACCCGGTCGTCGACGGCGCACGAGTGCTCCTTCAGCAGCTGCTCGCCGACTGCCCGGGGTTGGCGACCATCGTCACCAGCCGTCAGCCGCTGGGGATCGCGGCCGAGGAGGTGCTCGAGCTGGGGCCGCTCGACGCGGAGACCGACGCCCGGACGCTGTTCGTCCGGCGGGCGATCGAGGCCGACCCTCTGTTCGTCGAGGAGCCCAACCGCGAGGCGGTGGCATCGATCTGTCGCGACCTCGACGGGCTGCCGCTGGCGCTCGAGCTCGCTGCGGCCCGGCTCTCCACGCTGTCGGCGGGGGACCTCGCCCGCCGGCTGGATCGCCGCTTCAGCGTGCTTCGCGATGATCAACGCATCGGCCGGCACGAGACGATGTACGCGACGATCTCGTGGTCGTACGACCTGCTCGAGCGTCCCGAACGGGAGCTCTTCGACCGCCTCTCGGTCTTCCAGGGCGGGTTCGACCTGGAGGCGGTCGAGGCGGTCGCAGGGCGCCGCCGGGCCGCTGCCGAGCGCGACCTCCGGTCGCTCGTCGCCAAGTCGATGGTGGTGGTCGCGTCCCCCGATGAGGACCCGGACGGCCCGGCCGCGGACGATGCCCCCGATGATGCCGGGCTGATCGGCGCGCCGGCACGTGACGACGACCGGACGGTACCCGTCGACGAGCTGATCGGCGCGCCGGATGCAGACGATGCGGGGCCCCCGGCCGCCCGCCCCACCGTGCGGTTCGAGCTGCTGGAGTCGCTGCGCCAGTTCGGCGACCGCCAGCTCGCCCAGCGCGGCGAGCGGTCCAGTGCGCGCAACGACCATCTGCATCACATGGTCGATGTGCTCGGGGTCACCAACTCACTGGCGCTCGGCCAGGGGTGGCCCGCCGCCGTGCGCCGGCTCACACTCGAGCGCGACAACATCCGCGCCGCGGTGAACTGGGCGATCGACACGGTCCGGATGGACGACGTCGACCGCATGCTGCGGGATCTCTTCTTCAGCAGCCGTTGGCGGATCGAGGCCGAGCCCGCCACCTGGGCGGCGCGGGCGATCGAGCGGGGCGTGCAGACCGGGGCGCCCGCCGGCGCACCCGCCCACCTGCACGTGGCGTTCCAGCACTTCCTCGCCGGCGACCACGAGGCCGCGCTGGACGCGAACCTCGCGGGGCTGAACGCAGGGGCCACCCCGTCGGACCGGAGCTGGTGCCGGAACTACGCGGCGGTCGAGTTGCTCTACCTGGGCCGGACCGCCGAGGCGGCGGACATGGCGGACGCGATGATGGTCGACCCGTCGCCGCGGCGGGTCGAGCGGGCGATGCAACGCAGCTCCCACGCGGTGTTCAAGCTCTATGCCGGCCACGTCGGCGCAGGGGAGGCGCTGGCCAGCATCGACTTGGCCGACCGAACGGCCCGAACGACGGGAAGCGTCGTCGCCGTGGGACACGTCGCCTACAACCGCGGCCTGTGCGAGCTCGTCCGCGACGACCGCGACGCGTTCCGGGCGGCGATGGCCGAGGCGACCCGCATCGCACGGGCGAACGGCATCGCCACGCTCACCGGCTACCTCATCGCTGCCCAGGTCTACACCCCCGGCCGTTCGGGCATGCAGGCGGCGCTCGACGCGCTCGAGTACTGGGCCCACCAGCGCGATCTCAGCAACGAGTTCGTCGTGCTCGAGGCGGCGGGCCTCAACCTCAACGAGGCGTCCCGGATCGAGGAGTCGGCGGTGATCCTCGGGAACCTCGAGCGGAATCGCCGGCGGATGGCGTCGTCGGCGGTGCGACGAGACACGGCGATGAAGGTGATCGAGCACGACCCGCGGGGCGCCGAGTGGATGGAGCGCGGTGCGGCGATGACGCGGGCCGAGCTGCTGAACTTCACCAAGGCGTCGCTCGCCGATGCGCTCGCCTGACGGGGCGAGAACGCAGTGCCGGGTGTCGTGACCACGAGGGGCGGCGGTCCCTAACCTGGCGGGGTGGATCTGCCACCCCCGAGCCTCCCCGAGGAGTTCGACGACGACGTCGAACCAGGGCCGGGGCCACGTCGGTGGATGATCGGCGGTGGGATCACGTTCGCCCTGGTCGCCGTGTTGATCGTCGTGGCCGGGTGGTCCGACCCCGACGACGGGGCCATCGAAGAGTCGTCACCGACCGAGGGCGCCACGACGACGGAGGACACGACCGCGGTCACGCCGGCCGACGGGTCCTCCGCGGCGCCCGACCGGACCACGACCACGGCACCCCGCGACGCGTCGACGTCGACCACGACGACGACGGTCGAGCCCGAGGAGGAGGAGGAGGCGCCGACGGCGACACCACCGCCGCAGGACGAGGACGACCCCTCCATCGTCGCCCGCCCGATCCCCAACGATCCGCCTCCACCCCCGCCCGAAGCGCCACCGCCGCCCTGGGCTGCGTCGACGTTCACCACGTCGGCCGGGCACGTCTCGACCGATGTCGGGTGTGCAGCCGACCTCGGCGCGGTGGCGCTCGACGCGTTCTTCGCCGAACGGGTCGGGCCGGTGATCGGTTGGGACTACCAGCACGTCTATCCCCTCGGTGGCGGCCGCCACCTGTGGATCTTCCAGGACACCTTCATCGACCACTCGGGGACGGCGTCGAACCTCGGCCGGTCGGGGTTCGCACACAACGCGGCCCTCGTCCAGGACGGCACCTGTTTCCGACTGCTGCACGGCGGCACTGCGAACCGTCCGGCGCCGTTCGAGACCGGCACCGGGTCGAAGACGCTGGCGACATGGTTCTGGCCGATGGGCGGGGAAGTGCACGGCGGCCGGCTGTACGTGTTCTGGGCCCAGATGGTCAAGGACCCGATCGACCCTGCGCCGCCCGACGGCCTCGGCTGGCACCCGAGCGAGACCTGGATCGCGACCTACGACCCGACCACGTTCGAGCGGCTGGACTTCCGGCGGGCCCCGAACTCGGGTGCCGTGCCGATCTACGGCTACGCCGTCGTCAGCGACGCCTCCCACACCTACCTCTTCGGCAACACCTTCGAGCAGAACCTGTCGCGTGAGGGCGGCTACTGGAACGGACCGCACTCGGCGACGAAGGTCTACCTCGCCCGCGTGCCACGGGGGGAGCTGTTCGCGGCCCCCGAGTACCGCACCGTCGACGGGTGGAGCGACAACCCGGCGGCGTCGGTCCCCATCCTCGACCGCCACTGGGCCGAGTTCCCGTTCCAGCCGCGACTGCTCGACGGCCAATGGGTGGGCGTCGCGGCGATCAACGGCTACTGGGGGGACGAGTACTCCGTCGATGTCGCGACGGCGCCGTGGGGGCCGTGGACGACGGTCGAGGCTCGGCCGCTGTGGCCCCGCAACGGCGACCCCAAGATGAACACGTACCACGCCCACGTCGCACCGTGGCGCGACGGGGCGGGGAACCTGGTCGTCACGCTGTCGAACAACGCCCGCAACATGTTGCGCGACGCATGGCCGAACCCCTGGCGGTACCGCCCGATGGTGTTCACCTCACCGTGGGTCGTGCCGCCACCCCCTGCGCCGCCGACGACCTCGACGACCACGACGCTGCCGCCGACGACGTCCTCAACGTCCTCCACGTCCACCACCTCGACGACGACCACCAGCACCACGACCACCACGACGACGGTGCCGCCGACCTCGACGTCGAGTTCCACGACGACCACCACGTCGACGACGAGCACCTCGACGACGAGCACCTCGACCACCACCACAACCACCACCACGTCGACCCCTCCGTCGTCATCGACCTCCAGCACCTCGTCGACGAGCACGACCGAGCCGCCCTAGCGACGATGGCGCCGGCCGCTCTGGTGCTGCTCGGTCGTTACGCGGCGCGCAACAGGTCCCGGAGCTCGCGCATGCCGGTGGTCTCCACCCCTGCCTCGGACAGCGCCGCGCGGCCGGCTTCGCCACCGTAGAACCGGCGCTCGAAGTCGCGCTGATGGGCGGTCGGGGTGATTGCCGACAACTCGTCGCCGCCCTGCGCGGGATGGCAGATCAGATAGTTGAGCCCGGGTCCCAGCCCGCTGATGCGGCGCAGATTGTGTGGCGCGCCGTCTCCCGGTTCGAACCCGAGCGAGTCTGCGTCGAAGTCGTCGAACACGATGAAGTCATCGGGCACGGGGCCGAGTGCCTCCGCTTCGCTCGGGAGGAAGAGCGGCAGTCGATACTCGCGCCCGAGGCCGAGGTAGACCTCGAAGAACTTCTGGTGGAACACCGTGCCCATGTGCGAGTCCAGGTGGGTCACGTCGATGCCGGCCGCCAGCGCCGCGTCGACCTGGGCGCGCAACTCGTCTCGTACGTCGGCGACGCTTCCGTGCTTCACCGTCTCTCGGGCGGTGGCGTAGAGGTGCCCCGTCTCGTCGACCAGGCTCGACGATGGGCAGTGACCCAACACCGGTCCCCACCGAAGCCTGTCGAACTCCGAGTTCAGCGTCAGATGGACGCCGAGGTCGACGTCCGGTCTGGCCCGCGCCATCTCCGCGGCTTCGCTGAACCAGGGGCACGGCACCATGACGCTCCCACACGTCGCCGGGCCCGCATCGAGCGCCGCGAACGCGCCGACGTTGGCTGCGTGACTCATCCCGATGTCGTCGGCGTGCACCACCGCCACCGTCGTCCCGGCCGCGAAGCCGAGACGCTCCACCGTCTCCATGCGCCCAGGCTCCCACACTGCGCGGTGTCCTCCGGCTGGAGTCGGGCTCGAGGAGGTGTTCGGTCGACGCTTGAAGCGGCGACCGGTGACCTCGGACTCTTGTCGTCGACGCCGCGGCGGTCGAGTGTGGAGGCTGCTCACAAGGGCGTTTCGATGCCGGCCGATCTGAGGAGATGCACATGATCGATGTCATCTCGATCCAGGAGCTTCGGGGTCTCGCCGAGGTCCGCGGCGAGTGGTGCGTCTCGATCTACATGCCGATGCATGTGGCGGGCGCCGAGACGGGTCAGAACCCGATCCGGTTCAAGAACCTCCTCGCCCGATCGGGGCACCACCTCCTCTCGGTCGGTGCGTCGGTCGACGAGATGGACGTCTTGCTGTCGCCGTTGACCGGACTGATCGACGACGAGGCGTTCCGGACTCACCCCGGGCATGGCTTGGCGGTGTTCGCCGCCGGCGATGCGACGTGGACGTACCGCCTGCCCGACGAGTGCGAGGAGCTCGTGGTGGTTGCGGATCGATTCCACGTCGGACCGCTGTTGTCGTGCGTGGCGTCCGACGACCGCTTCCACGTGCTCGCCCTCGGTCAGAACCGGGTTCGGCTCCTCCACGGCAGCCGAGCCTCGATCGAAGAGCTCGCGGTCGACGAGCTCCCGGGGATCCCGACGAGCCTTGCCGAGGCCCTCCGCTTCGACGACCGGGAGCCGCAGTTGCAGAGCCACGGTGCTGTCCGCGCCGGCAGGGGCCGCGTGGTCGCGAGGTTCCACGGACAGGGGGTCGGCAAGGACGGTCAGGACGCCGATCTCGAGCGCTTCCTCCACGCGGTCGATGTCGGGGTCTGCAAGCTGGTGGGCGACGGAGCGGAGCCGTTGGTGCTCGCCGGAGTCGAGCGCAACGTGGCGATCTACCGGCAGCTGACACGCCATCGGCGCGTGGTCGATCAGGGCATCGTCGGCAATGCCGACCACCTCCGTCCCGACGAGCTGCACGAGCGTGCGTGGCCCCTCGTCAAACCGTGCTTCGACGCCGAGCAGCAGCAGGCGGAGGAGCGCATCCTCGCCCACCCGGATCGTGCGGTGTCGACCGTGGCCGCCGCCCTCGTCGCCGCCCGCGACGGTCGGATCGAGTCGCTCTTCGTTCCCGCCGATCTGCATCGGTGGGGCCGTGTCGATGCCTACCGGCACCAGACCGAGGCCAGCGACGAACAGCGGCCCGGAGATCGGGACCTGTTCGACGTCGTCGCGGTCGACACGTTGCTCTCCGGGGGCACCGTGTTCGCCGTCGATCGATCAGCGGTGCCCGGCGTCGGGCCGTTGGCCGCAGAGCTCCGCTACTGACGGCGCGGTGCGGGCGGCACTCGGCGACGAAGATCTACCTCGCCCGGGTGCCGCGGGGGAAGCTGTTCGCCGGGCCGAAATGCCGCACCGCCGACGGGTGGAGCGACAACCCGGCGGTGTCGGTCTCGATCCTCTCAGCGCCTGGAGTCGCTGCGCCGCGCCAGTGGAACGACGCACCGAGGCCGTCTGGTCACCGAGGCGGTTCGCCGCTGGTACGGTCGGTGGTGACGGCTGTCATTGGAGGGGGTCCCGATGGGGAACGGCTACTACTCGCCGAGCACGCAGACGTTCAACCTGTACGTCTCGTTCCGCTACGACGCCACGTCGCAGCTGACGCGGTGGCAGACCTGGTTCACGTGGGCGTCGGAGATGCTCGACATGGCGACCGACGGCCGGTTCCGCATCGGCCGAGTGGTCTATGTCAACAACGAGACGGCGACCGACGTGTTGGGTGCCGACATCCGGATCAGCCTTGGAAACTGGGCGCACACCAAGGATCTCGACGGCTTCGGGGTGTCGGGTTCGATCATGACCATCGGCGACCTGAACCTCGGTCAACCCGGCCTGTTGGTGCACGAGCTGGGGCACTACGCGTTCGGTCTCTGGGACGAGAACGCCGGCCCGGGCGGCGCGACGACGTGCGTGAACGACGACGACGACACGTACACCTGCGTGATGCAGCGGTCGAGGAACAGCATCCAGTTGCCGGTGGGCGCACCTCCCCGCTGGCACCCGTCCAATGTCGTCACGGAGTTCTGCAGCGACCGGCATCCCACGTTCCCGCACCGCACGTCCGAACCCAAGACCTGGCAGCAGCACCACAAGGGCGAGAGCTGCTGGCAGACGATCGACAAGATCACGAAGTACGGGACGGTCGACCGACCGCCCGGCGCACCGGTGACCACCGGCACGATCCCCAATCCGGTCCCCGTCCCGATGGTTCCGGCCGTCGCCGACGGCAGGTACGTGCTCGTACTCGACCGCTCGGGGAGCATGTCGACGAACGACGCGATCGACGGGGTTCGCTACGCGGCCCACTTCTGGGTGGATCTCGAGGAGATGCTCGGCAACCAGATCGGCGTGGTCTCGTACTCGTCATCCCCGGACCCGACCCTCGCCCTCGGCCCGCTGCCGCGGCCCGGCGTCTCGTTGGCGCAGGCGCATGCACTGGTCGACACCGCGCTCGTCAGCCCGGGTGGCTCGACCAACATCCGCAGCGCGCTCGACTTCGCGCAGAACCTGTTCACCGCCCCGCAGACCGGGCAGACGATCCTGGCGTTCACCGACGGCCGGCACAACGTCGGGCCCGACCCCTCGCCGACGGCGATCGGGATGTGGGACACGGTCGTCCATACGGTGACGTTCGGGGCCCACGCCCAGCGCGGGCTCATGCAGCAGATCGCGCTTGCTGCGGACGGCCTGCACCGCCACGTCCCGAACCCCGCCGATGCCAGCCACTCCGCATTCCGCATCAACCGGGAACTGTCGATCATCGCCACCACCGAACACAGCGACATGATCGCCGCACGCGACGCCGGCCTGTTGCCGGCCCGCGAGGGAGGGCACGCGCCACCCGTCGACGAGCCGGGCTCGCCGGACGACCTCGAGTTCGTGGCCGGGCTCAGTCCCGAGGAGGTCGCCGAGCGCGGCGACATGGTCGAGTTGGAGGTCGACGTCGAGGAGGGAACCGTACAGGTCACCTTCGCCGCGAACTTCCGGGGCGAGGACCGGATGTTCCTCTATGTCCTCGACCCGGACGGCGTGCCGCTCGAGCCCGCCCCCGCGCAGTTCGCTGCCGGGGAGGCCCACGCCAGCTACTCGGTCGTCCCCCGCCGATTCGGTACGTGGCGGATGCGGCTCCGGCGGCTCGACCTCGACGGGCCGCGCTCGGTGCCGGTGTACCTCTTCGCCTTCGCCGCGAACCCCGATCTGACGGTGGCGGTGTTCGGCACGCAGCAGCTGTATGAAGTCGGTGAGCCCGTCACGGTTCGCGCGGTTGCGCACTACCCGGGCACGTTGACGAACCTCCACATCCGCGCCTGGCCGGAGGGGAGCCCCGACGAGGCGCGGACGTTCTCGGAGATGGGCGAGGGCATCGGCCAGTACACGCTCGACCTGGATCCCTTCGACCGGCCTGACAGCTATCCCTACGTGTTCGAGTTCGTCGCCGACGACGACACGATCGAGGCGATCCGGAGCCCGGACGAGGAGGAGGACGAGACGATCCCGCCGCGTCGGCGGACCGGGCCGTGGGTCAGGCGGGTCGACGCGCAGATCCACGTCGGCCCCCTGCCGGAGGGCGAGGACACCGACGGGGACGAGCTCGGCACGGGTTGTTGCGCGTCCCTGGTCCGCTGGCTGCTGCGGGTGTGCCGCCTCGGCGACCGGACCTACCGGCAGGCCAAGGCCAGGGTGCAGCAGCGCACGACGGGCTGAGGCGGTCGCGGCTCGGCGACCTCAGACGTCGCCGGTGTAGTTGATCGCCACGTCGCTCAAGCCCTCGAGCGTGAACATGAAGGTGGTCACCGGGATCTCCTCGCAGCTCCCCTCGGCCTGCTCGTTCCCGTCTGCGTCGTAGGACGAGATCGAGTATGCGAGGACCTCCACCCCGGCACCGTTGCCCGGCGAGTCGCACGAGAGCGAGAGCTCGGCGGTCAGCTCACCGGGAATGTCGACGTCGACCGTGTCGCCGCTGGCCCGCCCGGTGATCAGCGTGGCGCCGGCGTCCCCCGCTCCCGTGTCGAGCAGGAACAGGAAGCTGCGCGCTGCGCCCTGGTAGCCCGGCGGCACCAGTGGAGGCACGATCAACTGGCCCGCCCCGTCGGTCTGCAGTTCGCCGGTGGCGGTCGTTGCGAACTCGACGGACTGCGCACCGGGTTGGATGTCGAGTGGCCCGTGCACGCACGTCGTGACGTTCGCCGGCGGAGGTGGCGCATCATCGTCCAACGGCGGAAGTGGCGTGATGGCGTCGGTGCAGACCCCGTCGCCGAGCGGACTGTCGTCGCCGACGCCGGAGATCTCGAACGCGGTGATCGTCCCGAGCGCATCGCGATTGTTGACGGTGAACTCGATCCAGTAGCTGGAGTTGTCCTCCGTTGCTTCGATCGTCGGGCTCACGCCGAAGCCGGCCGGCACGAACGGCCCGTCGGGCGTCGTCGCGACCGCCACGTTGACGCGTACCTGCGGATCGGCGCCCGATGCGAAGTCGAACGTGCCCTTGGCGACGACGTCCGGCTCGGAATCGGGTTCGGGTTCGGGCTCCGGCTCGGGTTCGGGCTCCGGCTCGGGTTCGGGTTCCGGCTCGGGTTCGGGCTCTGGTTCGGGTTCTGGCTCTGGTTCGGGTTCTGGCTCGTCGACCGGCTCCTGTGCCGACGCCGTGTCCTGAGCGCCGCCGCCCTCTTGGTCGTCGTCGGAGCCACACGACGCAAAGACGAGTCCGGTCGTGACGAGGACTGCGGGTATCCATCGATGTCGACGCATCGGGGGCTCCTCTCGATCGGCACGAATCGGGTGATCGACTCGACGTCATGTTGTCACAGGAGGCACGCCGATCGGAACGAGATTTTGTCAGTCCCCGAACATCATGACCGTGCAGTCACGCCGCTCGAGCGGCACCGCAACCAGCGAATCGCTGAGGTCGTATTCGAGGCGGGCGCGGGCCGGATCGGCGAGATCACATTCGTAGATTCCACCGATCGTGTTGTGGAAGAAGGCGCGCCGGGACTCCTCGTTCGAGATCGCGATTGCCGCCCGGTACTGATCGATCGCCTCCACGAAGTCGCCCGTGAACGAGTAGGAGAACCCGAGTGCCTGGTGGGCCTCCCCGATGAGGTCCTCGAGCTCGCCGACCGCGCCGAAGTCGTCGATCACACCCTGTAGCGCGGACCGCGCATCCGCAAGTCGGTCCTCTCCGTTGACGGTCAGACACAGCAGCACCCGACCGACCTCGACGCGGGATCTGGCGTGCAGGAACGATCCATCCGGCTCGGGCAGGTCCTGGATCGCGACGAACTCCTCGGCTGCGTCGTCGAGAGCTTGCAGATTCGGCCCGCCCTCGTCGGCACCACACTTCGGCCCGCGGGCCTGCAGGAACCGGACCTCGTTCAGCCCGAACCGGGACCGGGCGTCGTCGTCGCCGAGGTCGATCGCGAGCTGGAAGTAGGCGGCCGCCTGCTCGAGACGCTCCTCTTCGCTGGGGGTGTCGTCGTCGTCGGCCTCGGGGACGAACGCGAGCTCGCCGGCGACGTTGCCGAGCAGCTGATACAGGGCCTCTCGACCGTTGGAGTCGCCGGGGGTGACCGGCCAGAGATCGACGGCCGACAGCAGCGCCTCCTCGGCGGCGGCGTACTGGTTGGTCTGGTAGAAGGCCATCCCCCGGGACAGCTCGACGATTGCCTGCACCGTCGGCTCGACGATCTTCTCGAGCTCGAGCCCGACGGCAGCCGAGTTGGTCGACGAGACCGACGCCTCCCTGAGCGCATATGGTCCGGCCAGCTCGATCGCCTGCTCGAGCGCGACGGGGGAGAGGTAGATGCGCGGCTCGACGGTCGTCGATCCGTCGACCGACACCACGCCATAGAGCACGACGTGGGCGTTCAGCCGTTGCGAGATGTCCTCCACCGTTTCGGCCTGCTCGTCGAAGGTCACGCCGGCGATGGGGCCGGTGCGGTCCGGACCGGCGACGTCGTACGACAACCTCGTCTCGTCCTCCAGACCGTTCTCCACCAGCATCAACAGTGACGCCGTCGTCGACCGGCCGAGGCTGGCGGCCTGCGTCTCGCCCACTGCGGTCAGCTGGGCGACGGCGATGTTGAGATCGGTGTCCATCGCCCCCGCCGCGACCTCGACGAACACGTCGCCGTCGGCGGTCGCGCTGTCGCCGTCCACGGCTTCGTACTCGAACCTGTCCTGACCGAACACATCGAAGGGGGCGGTGTAGATCACCGTCCCGTCCCCTTGGTCGTCGATCAACGCTTCCCGGTCCGATCGGGCTTCGGCA
>JAAUXY010163601.1_pt1 | contig 11551 bp, 6 predicted proteins | sample 7278121 | NCBI WGS metagenome assembly JAAUXY01 (sample SAMN14350117, study PRJNA611818) | marine sediment metagenome | isolation source: surface marine sediment (1.8m) | place: French Polynesia: Moorea | collected 2018-08
CTACGGCGTCTACGTTGCGTTCTTCAGCTACGGCTCGCCGTCGACGCGCTACGGGCTCTGGGCCGGCCGCCGCGTTGTCCAGATCGACGACACGCCGATCCCCGACCTCGATACCTTTGTCGACGTTGTCGCGCGCAAGGAAGACCAGGAGTCGGTGCGCGTGACGACGGTCACGTGGAACGGCGCCGTCGAAGTGATCACGTTGAAGCTCGACAACCAGTACTGGCCTGCGTACGAGATCCGTCGCACCGAAGACGGCTGGCAACGATCGGCGATAGGGTCATAGATGCAGAAGCGCCGCGCACTCAGCCTGTTTGCAGCCGTGCTGCTAACGGCCACGTGCGTGGCGTCCGCACAGACGCTTTACAAGTATCGCGGTGAGAACGGCGAGTGGATGTACTCGGACAAGCCGCCGCCGGATCCGCAGGCCGTCGACGAGGTTCGCAACCTGGTTACGGGCAGCCGTCGCGGCCGCGTCACGGTCGAGACCCGCGCGGTCGGCGGCCAGCTAGAGTTCATTGCCAGGAACCAGTTCCACGCGCCGGTCGAGGTCGCCCTGCGCTTCAAGAAGCTCGCGAGCATCCAGTACCCGAACCCGGACGCAGACCTCGTCTGGGTCCTGCCGGCGCAGGGCAGCGAAACGCTGCTGTCGCTCGATATTCTCGCTACCGGCGGTGCGCCCGTCGCCGAGTACGAATACGAGTACATGGTTGGCAGGCCGAACGTGCGTCACCAACCCGACGCGCTGTACCGCGTGCCGGTCGCAATCGCAACCGATTACCCGATTACGCAGGCCTACCCGGACACCATCACGCACCGCACAAAGGACTCGTTCCACGCCGTCGACATCGCGATGCCGATAGGCACCGACATCTTCGCTGCCCGCGGCGGTATCGTGTTCGACGTCTCCAGCGACAACTACAAGGGCGGTACCGACCCGGAACAGCATGGCAACGCGGCCAACGTTGTCCAGATCCTGCATGACGACGGCACCTTCGCGATTTATGCGCACTTGAACTGGAACTCGATCCGCGTCCGCCCCGGTGATCGCGTGGTCCGCGGCCAGTTTATCGCCGAGTCCGGCAACACGGGTTTCACGACCGGTCCGCACCTGCATTTCGCCGTGGTCCGCAACACGGGCCTCGAGCTCGAGTCCGTACCGGTTCGCTTCGAAGGCGCCGATTCCCGCGCCGTCGTGCCGTCCACGGGCAATGTGCTTACTGCCTACTGAGCAAAAACCCGTATAATCCCGCGAGTTTTGTCCCGCCCGGCGGGTGAGGACGGCCGCCCGCCTGCGCCTTCGCAGGCCATAACAAGGACAAGCATGAGCACCCCAGGCATCATCTACACGATTACCGACGAGGCGCCGGCTCTCGCCACCTATTCCTTCCTGCCGATCGTCGAGGCGTTTACCGCCGCGGCCGGCATCGACGTCGACACCCGCGACATCTCCCTGTCCGGGCGCATCATCGCGAACTTCCCCGAGAACCTGAGCGACGAGCAGCGGCTGGGCGACGCTCTCGCGGAGCTCGGCGAGCTCGCCAAGACGCCCGACGCGAACATCATCAAGCTGCCGAACATCTCGGCCTCGATTCCGCAGCTGCAGGCCGCGATTGCGGAGCTGCGCGGGCAGGGCTACGACGTGCCCGAGTATCCCGAGGAGCCGCAGAACGACGCGGAACGCGAGATCCAGGCGCGCTACGCGAAGGTACTCGGCAGCGCGGTGAACCCGGTGCTGCGCGAGGGCAATTCCGACCGTCGAGTGGCCGCTGCCGTAAAGGCCTACGCAAAGGCCAACCCGCACTCGATGGGCGCGTGGAGTGCGGATTCGAAGTCGCACGTCGCGCACATGGACGACGGCGATTTCTACTCGAGCGAGCAGTCCGTGATTTCGGACAAGGCCCAGGACCTTCGCATCGAGTACGTCGCTGCCGACGGCACCGTGACCGTGCTCCGCGAGGCCGTGGCGGTGCAGGAAGGTGAAGTCATCGATTCGACACGAATGCAGATTGCCAGGCTCAGGGAATACCTGGCCCGCGAGATCGATGCGGTCGAGGAGGGCGTGCTGCTGTCGCTGCACCTGAAGGCAACGATGATGAAGGTCTCCGACCCGATCATGTTCGGTCACGCCGTGACGGTCTACTACAAGGCCGTGTTCGACAAGTACGCGAAGCTCTTCGACGAGCTCGGCGTCGATCCGAACAACGGCGTCGGTGACGTCTATGCAAAGATCGCTGACCTGCCGGACGACGAACGCAAGGCCATCGAGGCCGATCTTGCCGCCGTCTACGAGACGCGCCCGGCACTTGCGATGGTCGATTCGGATAAAGGCATTACGAACCTGCACGTGCCGAGCAACGTAATCATCGATGCTTCGATGCCGGCGGCGATCCGCTCATCGGGCAAGATGTGGGGTCCCGACGGCAAGCTTGCCGACACCAAGGCGCTGATCCCCGACCGCAACTATGCGGGCATCTACCAGGCGATGATCGAGAACTGCAAGGAGCTTGGTGCGTTCGATGTGCCGACAATGGGCAACGTTTGCAACGTTGGCCTGATGGCGCAGAAAGCCGAGGAGTACGGCTCGCACGACAAGACCTTCGAGATCGAGTCGGCGGGTACCGTGCGCGTCGTCGATTCCAACGGCAACACGCTGATGGAGCACACGGTCGAGCCGGGCGACATCTGGCGTGCCTGCCAGACCAAGGACTTGCCGATTCGCGACTGGGTCAAGCTGGCCGTGAACCGTGCCCGCCAGACCGGCGCGGCCGCGATCTTCTGGCTCGACGAGAATCGCGCCCATGACCGCAACCTGATCGGCCTGGTCAACGAGTACCTCGCCGATCACGACACCGATGGCCTCGACATCCGCATCCTCGCGCCTGTCGACGCGATGAACGCGACGCTCGAACGCGTCCGCGCGGGCGACGACACGATCTCGGTGACGGGCAACGTGCTGCGCGACTACCTGACCGACCTGTTTCCGATCCTGGAGCTCGGCACGAGCGCCAAGATGCTGTCCATCGTGCCGCTATTGAACGGCGGTGGGCTGTACGAGACCGGCGCAGGCGGTTCGGCGCCGAAGCATGTGCAGCAGTTTGTGGAAGAGGGTCACCTGCGCTGGGATTCGCTGGGCGAATTCCTGGCGCTCGCCGTCTCGATCGAGGACCTCGCCGACAAGACCGGCAACGACAAGGCGCGCGCGCTGGCGACCGCGCTTAATGAAGCCAATGGTCAATACCTGGCGAACAACAAGGCGCCGTCGCGCAAGGTCAACGAGCTCGATAACCGCGGCAGTCATTTTTACCTATCGCTCTATTGGGCGCAGGCGCTGGCCGCGATGGACGACCAGCCCGAGCTCGCGGCACGCTTCGCGCCGGTGGCACAGGCGCTCGCCGAGCACGAGCAAACGATCATCGATGAGCTCAACGCGGCGCAGGGAAGTGCAGTGGATATAGGCGGTTACTACCGCCCGGACGACGCCCTCGCCGCGAAGGCCATGCGACCCAGCGCGACGCTCAATGACATCATCAGCTCGATTTAAGCGATCAATGGTCGAAATGACTCGCTTTTGTCATTTTTGACCCTTAGACTTCGCCACTGCCTTGTCGGTTAGATCAGTATTTATGCACCGATCGATGCTTCAGACATGTAGCTCGACGCGTTTTTCATAAGTAACGGCATTACCCCAGGCATCACCGCCCCTCCCCGGGCAACTTTTGAAGAATGTAAGGAACAAATAAGCTATGTCGACCACTACCGGAACCGTTAAATGGTTCAATGACACCAAGGGCTTCGGCTTCATCTCGCAGGAAGGCGGCCCGGACGTATTCGCGCACTTCTCCGCCATCCAGGGCTCGGGTTTCAAGACCCTCGCCGAGGGCCAGAAAGTCGAGTTCACGATCACGCAGGGCCAGAAAGGTCCGCAGGCCGAGAACATCGTACCGATCGAATAACAACAACCAGCCAGAAGAACAATAATTGTTAAAGGGCGGGTGCGGTGCACCCGCCCTTTTTCATTGGTCATCCGTTAACATCGGCGGCGGGAGGCAATAATGATCAAAAGAATCCGGACCCTCGGCCTGGCCGCGCTGCTCATCGCCTGCTCGGGCCCCGGCAGCGACGCACCAGACTTCGACCTGCTGATCACCAACGGGCTCGTCTATGACGGCCTCGGCGGCGAGCCCTTCGAAGCGGACATCGCGATATCCGGCGACCGCATCGCGGCGATTGGCTCGGAGCTCGGCTCGGCCGCGCAAACCCTCGATGCCGAAGGCCTGGCCGTGTCGCCGGGCTTCATCAACATGCTGAGCTGGGGAACGATGTCCCTGATTCACGACGGCCGCTCGCAGAGCGACATCCGCCAGGGCGTGACGCTCGAGGTGATGGGCGAGGGCTGGTCGATGGGCCCGCTCTCCGAGACCATGAAGGCCGGCTTCCTGCAGCAGATTTCCGACGACGACTTCGAGATCACGTGGACGACGCTTGGCGAGTACCTGCAGTTCCTCGAGGACAAGGGGGTTTCCAGCAACGTGGCGTCGTTCGTCGGTGCGACCACGCTGCGGATCTACGAGGTGGGCTACGATGACCGGCCGCCGACGGACGACGAACTCGAACGCATGCGCGGCCACGTGCGCCAGGCGATGGAAGAGGGCGCGCTCGGCGTCGGTTCGTCGCTGATCTACGCGCCGGCGTTCTACGCCGAGACCGACGAACTGATCGAACTCAGCAAGGCCGCGGCCGAATACGACGGCCGCTACATCTCGCACCTCAGGAGCGAAGGCAACCAGTTCCTCGAGGCCGTTGACGAGCTCATCACGATTGCGCGCGAGGCGGACATCGGTGCGGAGATCTACCACCTGAAGGCCGCCGGAGAGGCCAACTTCCACAAGCTCGATGCGGTCATCGAAAAGATCGAGGCGGCGCGCGCCGAGGGTCTCGATATCACCACCGATATGTACACTTACACCGCCGGCGCGACCGGCCTCGATGCGTCGATGCCGCCGTGGGTGCAGGAGGGCGGTTACGAGGCGTGGGCAGATCGCCTTCAGGACCCGGAAATTCGCGAACGGCTCGTCACCGAGATCACGACGCCGACCAACGAGTGGGAGAACCTGTATCTCGCGGCCGGCAGCGCGGAAAAGGTGATCCTCGTCGACTTCAAGAACGATAATCTGAAGCACCTCACCGGCAAGACGCTGGCCGAGGTCGCCGAGATGCGCGGCACCTCACCCGAGATCACGATGATGGACCTCGTCGTGGAGGACGGCAGCCGCGTCGGCACCGTCTACTTCATCATGTCCGAGGACAACGTTAAGAAGAAGATCGCGCTGCCGTGGATGGCGTTCGGCTCGGACTCGGAGAGCCTCGCACCCGAAGGCCGCTTTCTCGACTCGAATCCGCACCCGCGCGCCTACGGTACGTTTGCGCGGCTGCTGGGCAAGTACGTGCGCGACGAGGGCGTGATCCCGCTGGAGGAGGCAATACGCCGGCTGACGAGTTTCCCGGCCGCGAACCTGAGAATTGCCGAACGCGGAACCCTGAAGGAGGGCTACTTCGCGGACATCGCCGTGTTCGACCCGGCGACGATCCAGGACCACGCGACTTTTTCCGAACCGCACCAGTACTCGACGGGTGTGATGCATGTCGTCGTCAACGGCGTGCCCGTGCTCGTCGACGGCGAGCACACGGGTCAGATGCCGGGGAGGTTTGTGAAGGGTCCGGGGTATACCGGCGAGTAGTCGATCAGGAAATCGTTCGCGCGAGCTCCTTCTTCGATACGCCGAGTACGAGCAGTGACTTGATGAGAAGGTCGATCGAGACCGTCGGGTCGCCGGCCTCCATCTTTGCGACGCGCGACTGGCTGGAGGCGAGAGCATCGGCCAGCTCTGCCTGCGTAAGCTTGTTGGCCATGCGCCGCTCCCGAAGTTTCCGGCTCAACGCGAGCTTCATCTCGATGTAGGCGGATTCCTCGTCCGACAGGTTCAGGAAATCGGCGGTCGAACCCGTGGTCCAACCCGCCTTGGTCAGTCTTGCTTTCTTGCGACTATCCATCCTGTAGAAGAGCGTATGTCAGAAATGACATACAATCAAACCACGAATCTACAAATCCGAGCAGCGCGCTTTTTCGGGCAGACGAGCGAGAATATCTAGCTGCAACCCCCGCATCCACCGCAGCCACCACAGGTGGCGCAGCCGCCGCCACCACCGCCGCCTTTGCCGCCGGGGCCGGGCGGGCTGTTCAGCCATTTGAAGATCAGGATCACGGCAATGATGACCGTGGCGATGAAGAACATGTCTTCGAGGTCGAGTGACTCCGTGCAGCCCGCCAGAATCAATGCCGCTGCGCCGAGAACGCCGCTCTTTGCGGCCGCGCGACTCAGCGTAAGCCGCTTGTTAGTGTTGACGCGACGAAAGGCTTCGACGTCGCGGAAACGATCGTCGGACACGGGCCAGATGTCTCTTGGCGGTGCCTGGCCGAACGCGGCCTCGTAGAGTTCGAGGGTGCGACCGTACCAGTCTCGGTACTTGGTCGACTCGCTTTGGCCGCCCTTGGTCGGTCCGTGGTGCAGTGGCCGGCCGAGGATCTCGCCGCACATCGTGTCCCAGTAGTGCCGCGTGTAGCAGAGGTGCAGGTGCCAGGCCTGGTCGACCTCGTCGGATGGCGTCACGGGGACGCCGGCTGTCATCGCGAGGTAAACGAAGCGCTTGTATTCGTCGATGACGCGCTTCGCGAAGTCCTGCGTCCAGCCATTGTCGCGTGCGAGTCGCCTGGAGAGCGGCAGCACGGCGTCGGCGTTGTCGAGGTCCATGGCTTCTAGCCTGTTCCACAGGTCCTGGTCGAATTCGGGTGTACGCATGGGCAACTCCTTTCCAGGGAGTGATTCTACGTGGGCTAGCGGCGAATCCAGTACGCCGTCGCGAGCGGGCCGAGCAAGCGATTCCGGTTTGAAAATAACAAAACGACACCTCGGAGAACGTGACCCGACGCTCGCTTGCCGCGCAACTGGACGAGCGCGCCCTGACAACGACGGCCGTTTGCGCGGCCAACGCCCGGTTTCCGCTGCCATTATTGGAAGGAAAGTGCCAATAGTGACGGGCGTCTATGGCCGGTGAGTAACGGAGCAGTCACGCTGGTGGATCAACCATCGTAAGCGGGATAGCCGACGTCTGTGAAGCACCGCCTCGACGAAGCCCCGCCCGTCAACCACTTACCTGTCGCGCTCACCCGCATTCCTACGAAACCTGTTCGAATCCGCGCATATACCCGGTCCAAATCGCTGGAACAAAAGTTCCAGTGACGATTCGACCATATTTGACACCTGTTTTTCGGTGTCGAACACTTCGGCTCGCTCGCTCCATTACAAGCAACAACAAAGCGTCAGGGAGAACACGCATGTCTGCAGGATCGTCAGCGGTCGTCAAATTCGCCGCCATTACCGCCTTGGTCATGGCGCTGCTCATCGGCCCGGCCGAAGGACAGACCATCGACGAGTGGTGCAAACCGGGTGGCGACGCACTGTGCACGGCCAAGACGACAACGGACTTCGTGTACCTGCCGAGGACCTGCACGCTGGGGGTCAGCGAGAATACGCTGGAGAGCGAGGCGTTCGAGCTCGCGTGGAACGAGACTCAGGGCAACGCGCCCGGCTGCCCGGCAAACACGATTCAACCGCTAGGCTGGGCGGATGGACACATGACGCCGGCTGATTTTGCGATCTACTGCCCCGGGTACGGCAACGGCCCGTTTCCGACGACAAGCTACGACGTCGAGGTCGACAACTACGCTCGCTACCTGAAGACCAAGTACATCGCGCCCGCGTGCACGACCGAGCAGCAGACGCTGGGTCTCGTCCAACGCACTCGCTCGCTGGTCTGTCCGGAGGGCATCGACGGCAACGGCGGGTCTTATTGCTATCGCAGCGACACGGCCCAGGACGTGGGGAAGAACCTGGGTGACCAGTGCAAGACCGGGCAGTGCTTTCTCGGCAACCCGATCAACGTGGGCGTCGGCAACAAGTACCAGGAGGAATTCGACTTCGCGGCAACGGGCCCAAACCCGCTGGCGTTTCGTCGCTACTACAACAGCCTTGCGGGCCTCGACGACTCGAACAACGGCCTGTATCGCTTTGGTAACTCGGGCCCGAACAGCGTGCGTGCCTCGTTGAACGGCGATAACAGCGCGACCGCTGCAGTCGCCACTGACGCGATCGGCGTGAGCTGGCGGCACAGCTATCAAGCCGCAATCGCGGTGCACGAAACTCAGGACATCCGCAGTGCGTTCATCTACCGGCCCGAGGGCAGGGTATACGCGTATCGCGAGCATGGCGCCGCGTGGCACACGGACGCCGACGTCAATTTCACACTCATCGAACTGCAGACGGCCGGGGCGACAACCGGCTGGGAGCTGACGACCGACGAGGACGCACTCGAAGTCTATTCGGCGGAGGGCCGACTGCAGACGATTACGGACCGTGAAGGCTTCACGACTACGCTTGCCTACGACGGGATAGGGCGCTTGACGACCGTCACCGACCACTTCGGCAAGCAGATCGCGATCGGCTACGCGGCCTCGCCGGACCCGGGACAGGACTGGTGGGAGAATTCGGCCGTCGAGAACCGCATCACGACCGTGACGGACCCGGCCGGCGGCGTGTACAGCTACGGCTACGACAGCCTCGGCAACCTCGTGTCCATGACGCACCCCGATACGACCGTGCGTCACTACGTCTACGAGAATGCGAGCTTTCCGTACGCGCTGACCGGCATCGTCGATCGCAACGGCGACCGCTATGCGACCTTCGGCTACGACGCCGATGGCCGCGCGAACCTGTCCTATCATGGACCGGCCGCGAACCCGTCTGAGCGCGTGGACATCAGCTATACGACGATCGGCGTCAACGCGCCGATCTACCGCATCACGGACGCGCAGGTGACGTACGCGGCGGGTACGTCGCAGCAGCTCGTGCAGGATATCGACATCGCCGCCAAGGTCGGCGTCGCCAAGACCACGGGCATCACCAAGCTCGGCTCGTCGAGTTCGAAGACCTACGACACGAACGGCAACCTCGAGCGCAGCACCGACTATGGTGGCGAAGTGACGTACCGCGCGTACGATGCGCGCAATCTCGTTACGACGCTAACGGAGGCGGAGGGTGCGACGGAAGAGCGGACGACGACGATGCAGTGGCACGCCGGCTATCGGCTGCCGACGAAGGTCACCCGGCCGAGCGTCGCGGGAACGGGCTACGACCAGGAAACGGAGTACACCTACGTGACGGGCACGCCGCTCGTGGCATCGATCACGGTCCGCGGCCACCGGCCCGACGGCGCGGCCATTCAGCGGACCACGGCGTTTACCTACAACGCGGACAACCAGCTCGAGACGATCGACGGGCCGCGCACCGGCGTCTCGGACGTCACGACGATCAGCTACTACAGCTGTACCACGGGTTACGAATGCGGCCAGATTGCCTCGGTGACGAATCCGCTCGGTCACGTGACCACGTTCGACACCTATGACGCGTTCGGCCGGGTCCTGCAGTCGACCGATCCCAACGGTCTGCAGACGCATTACGTCTACAGCTCGGCCGGCGAACTTACGAGCGTCACGCAGGTGCCAGTCAGCGGTACGAACCGGCAAACGACGATGGCGTACGACAGCGCCGGCCAGCTGACGAGCGTCACGCGGCCGGATGGCCAGGTGCTGACGTTCACGTACGACGATGCGCACTACCTGACAACGATTACGGACAATCTCGGCAACCGCATCGAGTACGACTACGACGCTCGCGGCAATCGCACGGACGAGGATACCTACGATCCGGGCAGCAGCCTCAAACGCGCCGTCGATTCCGTGTACGACGTATTCAACCACCTCGATACGGTGTCGAGCGGCGGCTCGCTGACCGACTACGCCATCGACATCGAAGGCAACCTCACGTCGACGGTCGACCCGAACTCGGCAATGACGACGCACAGCTACGACGCGCTCGATCGGCTGACGCAGACCGTGGACGCGCTCCTGGGCGTCACGAGCTACGCCTACGACGTGCACGACAATACGGCGGTCGTAACGGCAGCCAACGGCGCCAAGACCGTCTACAGCTACGACGATCTCGGCAACCTGCTCGAGGAGATCAGCCCCGATCGCGGTACGACGACCTACACATACGATGTGGCTGGCAACCTGGCGACGAAAACAGACGCGCGCGGCAAGCTCACGAGCTACACCTACGACGCCCTGAACCGGCTCACGCTGACCACGCTCGACGGCGGCGGCACGATCGCCTACGAGTACGACGTTGGCGCAAACGCCAAGGGCCGGCTCAACAAGATCACGGATGCGACGGGCAACACGAGCTGGAGCTTCGATAGCTTCGGCGCGGTAACGCAGAAGACCCAGACGATTGGCAGCGTGGCACTGTCGACGAGCTACGCATACGACTCGGCGGGACGAATGACGAGTATGACGCTGCCGTCCGGCAAGGTCGTCGGCTACGGCTACAACACCTACCTGCCTACCAGCGTCACGGTCGACGGCGCAACGGTGCTGTCGGCGGCAAGCTACGACCCGTTCGGCCCGGTCAACGGCTGGACCTGGGGCAACGGTGCGGCGCACAGCAAGAGTTTCGACGTGCGCGGCCTGTTGACGAGCCACACGCTCGCAGGCAGCACGCGAACCCTGGGCTACGATGCAGCGGGCCAGCTCACGTCGTTGAACGATCCGCGCCACACGGACACGTTCGGCTACGATCTGCTCGGTCGCCTCGACGACTACACACACACGGGACTCGCACCGCTGCCGGCCAGCCAGGCATTCGAGTACGACGAGAACGGCAACCGCACCCGCCTGACCGAGAACGGCACGGCCTATGACTACACGGTCGAAGCCTCGAACCCGCTGCTCGTGCTCGCGCCGGTCGGCTCGCCCGATACGACGATCACGCAGTCGGTGACGGTCCCGGCCACGCAGTTCCAGTGGACGATCACGATGCCGAGCGTGCCGGGCGAGTATGAATTCCGGCTGTTCGATGCGGCAGGGGTGACCAAGCTAGCGACGAGCAGCCCCGTTCGCGTGCAGGCCGTACCGGAGACGCAGACGCCGGAGATCACGCTGAGCACGATCCAGGTAGAGGGCGGTGCGTACGTGACGGCGACGCTTGCGGGCGGTCCCGGCAACCCGAGCGACTGGCTGTCGATCTCCGCGCTGGGTTCATCGGACTATTCGTACCTGACCTACGTTTACGTCGGCAGCGGCCAGACCTCCAAGGTCTGGACCCGCTGGGTGGCGTACGCGCCAGGTGCCTACGAGTATCGCCTGTACGAGAACAACGGCTACAACGTACTGGCGCGCAGCGAGCCGCTGAGTATCTACGCGGCACCGGCCGCCTGCGGTGCGCCGCCGTGCGTGGATGCGCTGGCGGCCGCGGTACGACCGGGCGCAACGGCGAGCGCATCGGTCGAGGTGACCGAGTTCTCGAACACGAACCGGCTCTTGAACACGGCAGGCCCGGTCGCGAAGACCTACAGCCACGATGCGGCCGGCAAC
>JAAUXY010024921.1_pt1 | contig 11550 bp, 11 predicted proteins | sample 7278121 | NCBI WGS metagenome assembly JAAUXY01 (sample SAMN14350117, study PRJNA611818) | marine sediment metagenome | isolation source: surface marine sediment (1.8m) | place: French Polynesia: Moorea | collected 2018-08
CCTGCATCAGAGCCGTGACATCCGGGCGTTCTGCAGCCTGTGCGGATTTGTCGTTCATGGATCGGCTGTTCCTAGACCGCGAACCCGACCGCCCCGGTCATGAAGGTCGCGACCACGGCCGCGATCAACTGGCGCTCCCCGCCTTGGACGGCGGGTTGCTGAAGCAGTTCGCCCTGAACCGTGGTCAGCCGATGGGTGCGATGGGTGCAGCGGGCTTCGGCCAGCAGATCGGTCGCGGCCTCTGCCGGGGACAGGGTGTCGACCCGCAGATCCAGGGTGGCGACCGGCGTGCCTACCGGCAGATCGGTGAAGGCGACCAAACCGCACACGGTGTCGGCCAGAGTCATCACTGCACCGCCGTGCATCTCGCCGGCGCGTGCACCTTGCAGGTGCGGACCACCGGGCAGCACCATGCGCGCCCAGTCGCGCTCGATGGCCTCGACCCGCATGTGCATGGCGCGGCAGTGCGGCAACCCGTCGATCTGGTCGGCCAAGCGTTGCAGATCCGGAAGTGCCGTGCCCTCGCCAAGCGCCGGTTGGTCGGACATAACTGCTGTTCCTACAAGATGGAGCGGCCCAGGCCGGCCGCCGGCCATAAGGACGGGTCCGCCGCCTTACGTCAAGCGCCGCAACAGCGACAGCAACTGGCGGCGTTCGTCCGCCGACAGGGGCGCCAGCGCCTTTTCGTTGATGACCGAGCAGGACGGGAGAAGTTGCTCGATATACGCCCGCCCCTCCGGCGACAGGCGCAGCACACTGCGCCGGCGGTCCATCGGATCACTGTCACGCACGATCAGCCGGCGCTTCTCCAAGCGACGGATTACGCCTTGAATGGTCGCCGGGTCCATCGCGGTCAGCCGGCCCAAATGGTTCTGCGACAGGCCGCCGGTCTCATGCAGTTTGAGCAGAGCCGCGAATTGCTGTGGGGTCAGCGACGGGTCTCGGACCACTTCGGCGAATGCGGCCACCACACGCTGATAGGCCCGCCGGAAGGCGAATCCCACCTGATCCTCCAGCACCGGATCATCCGTCTTCTGCGCAGATCGCGAGGATACCTTGAGCGCAGAAACCATGGCGTGTCGTTCCTCCCAACCGGTTCTATTGGCCGCGCGAGACCGACCCGGCGGCACGCGCGTTTCTTGTAATTGCCAAGTAGTAAATGCCTCCGCGAAGCCCTTGGCAACCGTCCACGCGGAGCGGTTATCTCACTACACGGCGCGGTTCGCCTAGAACGTGATCAAGCCGACGACGGCGCCGGTCATGCAGGTCGCCAGCGTGCCGGACAGGATGGTCCGCAATCCCAGGGCCACGATCTCGTCGCGGCGTTCCGGCGCCAGCGTGGTCAGGCCGCCGATCATGATGCCCAGCGAGCCGAAGTTGGCGAAACCGCAGAGCGCGTAGACCAGGATCAGGGCGCTGCGCTGAGACATGGATTCGGCCGGCAGCTGCGCCATCTGCAGATAGGCCAAAAGTTCGTTCAGAACCGTCTTGATGCCGAGCAGCGTGCCGGCGGTCGCGAGGTCATCGCCGGAAATGCCCATCAACCAGGCAAGCGGCCAGAACAGCCAGGCGGCGAGGCGCTGCAGCGTAATCGGCTCGCCTGCCAGATCGGGCAGCAAGGACAGGATGAGGTTGGCGAGTTCAACCAGCGCAACCAGCACCAGCAGCATCGCAATCACGTGAATCAGAAGGTTCACCCCGTCCGCCGTCCCGCGGGTGATCGCGCCCATGCTGGTGCCGTAGTCGGGCGGCTCCAGTGCCGCCTCGTCCGCCTGGGTTTCGTCAAGCATGGATGGAACCATCAGCCTCGCGATCAGGATCGCCGCCGGCGCGCTGATCAGCGAGGCGGTCAGGATATGCCCGATCGCGTTGTCGACGACGTTCTGGAGGAACTGCGCATACAGCACCATCACCGTGCCGGCGATGGTCGCCATGCCGACCGTCATGGTGCAGAACAGATCGCTCCGGCTCATCCGCGCCAGATACGGCCGGACCAGCAACGGCGCCTCCACCATGCCCACGAAGATGTTGGCCGCCGCGGACAGGCCGAGCGCGCCGGACGTGCCCATCGTGCGCTTCAGGGCAAACGCGAAGCCGCGCACGATCCAAGGCAGAATTCGCCAGTGAAACAGCAATGCCGACAGCGCACTGACCACCAGGATCAAGGGCAGCGCCTGCAGGCCAAGCACGAAGGCGGCACCCGGGTAAGGTTCCTCGAACGGCAGCGTGCCGCCGCCCAGATAACCGAACACAAAGGACGTCCCGGCCCGGGTCGCCGTCTGCAGCGCATCGACGATCCCATTCAGGATCAGGAACACGTCCTGAAACACCGGCACCTTCAACAAGATCAGCGCGATCGCCAGTTGCAGCGCAATCCCGGCAGCGGCCAGGCGCGCGATCCGGCGCAGGCCCAGCGCGCTGCGATCCTCGCAGAACAGCCAAGCGATCGCCGGAAACGCCGCCAGTCCGATAGCGCTTTGCAGATTCTCCACGGCTTGGATGCGCTTCCTGCCGCTCTTCGACGTGGTCCCCTGCGGCGCAGTCTAGCCGGATTCTCGGATCAGACCAGGAGCGTCAATCGGCCGGGACCGCTTCACCCAACCAGTCGATCGCGGCCTGCACGCCACCCTTGCCGTGTGGGATATCGAGCGCGATCAGCCCAGCCTCCAAAACGCCGAGCGTGCCAAGGATCATCGGTGCGTTCACATAGCCCATATGGGCGATCCGGAAGCCCTTGCCGGCGAACTCGCCGATCCCAACGCCCAGCACCACACCGCATTTGTCGTCGCAGAAATCAAGCAGCGGTTCCGGGCTGTAGCCGTTGACGGTCAGCATGCAGGTGACGGAGTCGGCGCGTTCGGACGGCTCCACCACGTTGAACGCAAGCGCGTCGCCTTCACACCAGCGCGCCGCGGCGCGCTTTACCGCCTCGGCCAGGATGCGATGCCGCGCGAACACGTTGTCCAGTCCTTCGGCGAACAGCATGTCCATCGCCTTGCGCAACCCGAACAGCAGGTGTTCGGGCGGCGTGCCGCAATACTTCTGATAGTGCGCTTCGCCCTCGCGGAACGTCCAATCCCAGTACTGGGTGCGCAGGCCGGCCTCGCGATGCGCGGCCTGAGCACGCTCACCGGCAGCGATGAAGCTGAGGCCGGGCGGGGTCATCAGGCCCTTTTGGCCGGCGCTGACCGTCAGATCGATGCCCCACGCGTCCATCTCGTACGGCATGGTGCCAAGCGAGGCGATGGTGTCGACCAGCAGCATCGCGCCATGCCCGGCCGCGTCCATGGCCCGGCGGACCGCCGGCAGGTCGTTGACCACGCCCGAGGCGGTGTCGACCTGCACCACCAGCACCGCCTTGATCTCGCCGGCCGTGTCCGCGCGCAGACGCTGTTCCACCGCATCCGGATCGACCGCCCGACGCAAGTCGCGCGGCAAAACCTCGACCTCGACCTCCAGCATCGCCGCCATGTCGCCCCAAGCGGTCGCGAAACGGCCGCTCTCCAGAACCAACACCTTGTCGCCGCGCGACAACACGTTGCACAAGGCGGCTTCCCAGGCGCCGTGGCCGTTGGCCGCGTAGATGTACGTGCGGCCTTTGGTGCCCATCACGCGACGCAGATCGTCAAGGCAACTGTGCGTGACGTCGACGATCGGACCCTTGTAGATCTCGACTGCCGGGCGATGCATGGCGTTGAGCACTTCGTCCGGAACGGTGGTCGGTCCCGGGATGCTGAGGAATTCGCGTCCGGTCCTGACCTTCACGGGTCCGGGTGCGCTGCGCGACTGCGCGTCGGGCGCGGCGGTGTTCTCCATCTTCGGTCGGCGAAACGCTGTCACTTTCTGCCTCATGGTTTCACAGTCCGGCTCGTTGTCGGCCCGCCGGCATAGCGCGGGCGCGTCGGCGCCTTAATTCGCTGTGCGGATGTTGGAGCGGGTGATGGGAATCGAACCCACGGCATACAGCTTGGGAAGCTGTCGTTCTACCACTGAACTACACCCGCCCGGGGGTTGATTGCTATCGCGATCGCCCGAGTTTGACAAGAGCGGCGCCCAGCGACACGCCGTCCCAAACAAGTGGACAACACCCCCGCTGTCGGTCATATCATTGACCAAGGGGAATCGAGCGACATTCTATTTCCAGGGTCTGCGCAATTACACGCAGGAAGTCCATTATGGCTGAATTACCCTACTCCAGGACGACCGGATCGATCAGAGTGATGGTCAAGCCCCAGTTCCTGGAGGATCAATCAGAGCCCACAGAGAACCATTTCGTGTGGGCCTATCACGTCCGCATCGAGAATAATGGCGAGCGGACCGTGCAGTTGCTCAACCGGCATTGGACGATTACCGATGCGTTCGGCCGGATCCAGGAAGTCCGCGGCCCCGGTGTGGTCGGTGAGCAGCCGGTGCTCGGGCCGGGCGAGAGCTTCGAGTACACCAGCGGAACGCCGCTGGGCACACCGTCGGGCATCATGTCCGGAACTTACGAGATGGCCGACGACGACGATCTGTTCGAGGTGGTGATCCCCGCGTTCTCCTTGGACAGCCCGTACCAGCAGAGCCAGATCCACTAGCAGCCTTGGCCCGTCAGGGCCGGCTACGTGCGTTCACTGCCAATTCAGCTTAGACTGCCTATCAGTGGCTGGGATGCCGGGCGATGAGAGAACGGCTTTGCACCTGATCAGGCGGCATGGTTGAGATGCCCGATCAGCGCCCTATTTACGTGCGAAATTTCACAGTCCGAACGCAGTGGAAGGCATTGATTATGGCGAATTCCGGCAAGTCGCAGCTGAAACCTGTCACCGGCCCAGGCAATGACGACAACCGCCTGCGCGCGCTGGAGCGCCCGTCGCGCGAAGAGGCGGAGGCCGCGGTGCGGACGCTGCTTCGCTGGTCCGGTGACGATCCCGATCGCGAAGGGCTGCGCGATACCCCGATGCGAGTGGTGCGCGCCTACGAGGAGTTCTTCGGCGGCTATGCCGTGGATCCGATGGAGGTCTTGGAGCGCACCTTCGAGGAAACCGACGGGTACGACGAGATGATCGTGTTGCGCGACGTCCGGTTCGAATCCCACTGCGAGCACCACATGGTGCCGATTCTGGGCGTGTGCCACGTCGCTTACCTGCCCGAGCGGCGCGTGGTCGGGATCAGCAAGATCGCGCGGGTGATCGACGCCTACGCCAAGCGGCTGCAAATTCAAGAGAAGATGACCGCACAGATCGCCAACAGCATCCAGGCGGTGCTCCAGCCCAAGGGCGTGGCGGTCGTGGTGCGCGCATCGCACCAGTGCATGACCACGCGCGGCGTCCATAAGCCGGGGGTCAGCATGGTGACCAGCCGAATGCTGGGCGAGTTCCGCGACAACCCGGCCACCCGCCGCGAATTCCTGGCGATGATCGGCGAAGCCGGCGCCAGCCACATTACCCAGGGCTGAGCAGCCGCCACAGGGCTGTGCCAACGCCCGTCTGCGGCTGGACATCTCACCGAAAAGTCAGAATTATCGCGCTCTCTCTTGCGCGCGGAGCGCTGCGCGGCGCCGGCACAAGAGCCCGAACCGACAGCACCCAGCGTGCAACGCGACGAACCGGGGAGCGCGTTGATCGACTTCCGGCCTATTTTGTTTGTGATTGGTCTGCTGATGACCACCCTGGCGGTCGCCATGGGGCTGCCCGTCATCGTGGACGCGGCGGTGGGTCAGTCGGACTGGCAAGTGTTCGCCGCCTCGGCGGCGGTGACACTGTTCGTCGGGATCGGTCTGATGCTGACCAACCGGACCGTCGGCTGGGACTTCACGCTGCGCCAGGCGTTCTTGCTGACCACGCTGGCGTGGGTCGTGGTGCCGACCTTCGGAGCGCTGCCGTTTGCGTTCTCCGAACTGGAGATGACGTATACGGACGCGTTCTTCGAAGCCATGTCGGGCGTGACCACGACCGGCTCTACGGTGATCGTCGGGCTGGACTACGCGCCGCCGGGGATCCTGCTGTGGCGGGCGCTGCTGCAATGGCTGGGCGGCATCGGGATTATCGTGATGGCGGTCGCCGTGCTGCCGATCCTGCGGGTCGGCGGCATGCAGCTGTTCCGCATGGAATCGTCCGATACCTCAGATAAGGCCATGCCGCGCGTCGCGCAGGTCGCCAGCGGCATCGGCTCGATCTACGTGGTCCTGACGGCGCTGTGCGCCAGCGCCTATTTCATCGCCGGCATGACCGGGTTCGAGGCGGTGGCGCACGCGATGACCACGATCGCAACCGGCGGCTTTTCAACCTCGGACGCCTCGATCGGCTATTTCGGCGCGCCCGTCATCGATGGGATCGCGACCGTGTTCATGATCCTGGGCAGTCTGCCGTTCGTGCTCTATCTGCGGGCCGCCCGCGGCAGTCTGACCCCGCTGGCCCGCGATTCCCAGGTCCGCTGGTTCCTGTCGATCGTGGCGACCGCGATCGTGGTGATGACGCTCTATCACGCCAACACCAACGCGGTCGCTTACGGCGACGCGCTGCGCTACGCCTCGTTCAACGTGGTATCGGTGATTACCGGCACCGGCTACGCCACCACCGACTTCAGTCTGTGGGGCAGCTTCGCGTTGCCGATGTTCCTGTTCATGATGTTCATCGGCGGGTGCGCCGGCTCGACCACCTGCGGGATCAAAGTGTTCCGGTTCCAAGTGGCGTATGCTACCGCGAGCACCCAGATCGGCCGGCTGCTGCAGCCGAACGGCGTCTATATCCCGTACTACAATCGCCGGCCGATCCCGGAGCAGGTCTCGGAATCGGTGATGGGGTTCTTCTTCGTGTTCATTATCTGTTTTGCCGGGCTGGCGCTCGGCTTGGGCCTGCTGGGGCTGGATCTGCTCACCGCGGTGTCGGGCGCAGCCACCGCGATCGCCAATGTGGGCCCGGGGCTGGGCGACGTGATCGGGCCGGCCGGCAACTTCGCGTCTTTGCCGGACGCGGCCAAATGGCTGTTGAGCGCTGGTATGCTGTTGGGCCGGTTGGAGCTGTTCACGGTGCTGATCCTGTTCGCACCCCACTTCTGGCGAGACTGAGGGAGCCGAGATGCCATCTGCCGAGAAATCCGCGCGCGACTGGATCACCGACCTGGTCGGGTTCGACACCGTCTCGTCGAACTCCAATCTGGCGTGCATCGACTTCATCGATGCGTACCTGACCGATCGCGGGATTCCGACCCGGCGCACGTTCGACGACCGCGGGAGCAAGGCCAATCTGTTCGCCACGGTGGGCGCAACCGATCAGCCGGGCGGCGTGGTGCTGTCAGGGCATACCGACGTCGTTCCGGTTCTCGACCAGCCCTGGGACAGCGATCCGTTCACGGTCACCGAACGCGACGGCAGACTCTACGGGCGCGGGACGGCCGACATGAAGAGCTTCCTGGCGATCGCCCTGGCCGCCGTGCCCGAGATGCAGCGCCGCCGGCTGAGCCGCCCGATCCATCTGGCGTTCTCCTATGACGAGGAGGTCGGCTGCGTCGGCGTCAACCGGCTGATCACCGACGTGGTGGACAACGTGGCCCCGCCGTCGATGGTGATCGTCGGGGAGCCGAGCGAGATGCGGCTGGTCGAAGCGCACAAAGGGTGTTCGGTCTATCGCACGACGATCAGCGGGCAGGCGGCCCATTCCTCGCGACCGCAGGACGGTGCGAACGCCCTGGTGGCGGCCGCGCGCATCGCCATTTTCCTCGACGACCTGCAGGCCGAGAACGCCCGGACCGCTTCGCCGGAGAGCCGGTTCGATCCGCCCTACACCACGATCAACGTTGGTCAGGTCACCGGCGGAATGGCGCAGAACGTGATCCCGCCCAAGGCCAGCGTGCTCTGGGACCTGCGCGTGCTGCCGGGCGAGGAGCCGGCCCATGTGCTCGGCCGCCTGGACGCCTATATCGCTGAGACGGTCCTGCCGAAGTTGCAGCGCACCGCGCCTGAGGCCGAAGTGGTCACCGAGACTTTGGCCGACGTCCCGCCGCTCGGACCGGAGGACGACGGCGCGGCCGAAGCACTGGTTCGGCAGGTCACCGGAGACAACGATTCCTCGGTGGTTTCCTACGGCACCGAAGGCGGCCTGTTCCAGAAGGCCGGCATGTCCTGCGTGGTCTGTGGGCCGGGCAGCATCGCCCAGGCGCATCAGCCCAACGAGTACATTTCCTTGCAGCAGGTGGCGGCCGGCGAAGCGTTCGTGGCCGGCCTGATCGATCGCCTGAGCGCTTGAAGACCCCGCGACGGCCGCAGGCAGCCGAGGCCGACCGGCCTCGGCGGCGGTCCTACATCAGGTACTGCGGCATGTGCTCGCGCAGGCCGACTTCCATCTGGGCGTTCAGGTCGTTGACCAGCTTCTTGGTCAGGTCCGCCCAGACCGCCTCGCGCTCGGTCAGCGAGATGCCTTCCGGCACGGTGATCGAGCGCCGGATTGTGCTGGCGACAGACATCGCGGCACCGTTCGGTTCGGCCACGCGCAGCGTCACCTTGAGCGAGGCGTCGTAGCGCTCCGACTGCTCGGTCTTGAACCAGCCGGTGACGCCTTTATCGATATCGAGCTCGACCTCGACCACAGAGGCATCCTCGACGATGATGGTGGCCTTGTTCGGCCCGCCATTGGCGACCAGACGCTCGGCCGACCAGCGATCGACGGCCGCGCGCGGCGTGATGCCGAACAGGTGCTCGACATTCGGCTCTTCGAACGGCGCTTCGTAACGGTTCTCGAATGCCACCGACCCGGCGTTGAGGATCAGCGGGGGCTGGGCGTGGTAGTCGGGAGATTCGCCGGCATGCGCAACTGACACCCCAACGAAACCCAACACTAAGGCCAGAATGAACGATTTCATATTCGAGACTCTAGGAGATCTTGGTTAACTTTTCCTTAACAAAGTGGCGTCGTGAAGGCACGTCCGTGTTGACGGAATCGGCTCACGCCGACGGCGGTTCCGCCGAGCGGCGCAGCGAGGCCACTTCCTGACGCGAGAATTCATAGCCGGCCGCGCAGAATTCGCAGCGCACCTCGATCGATCCGTTGACGTACATGTCGTTCAGCTCTTCCTCGGACAGCATGCGCAACACGCCGACCACCCGGTCCCGGCTGCAACGGCATCCCTGGGCGACCGGGCGCGGCTCGTAGATCCGCACGCCGTGCTCATGAAACAGCCGGCGCAGCAGCTTGGGTGGGGTCAAGGCCGGGTCCAGCATCTCCGTCTCGGTCAGCGTCTTGGCCAGCGCCAAGGCATGCTGCCAGTCGTCCTCCGACGCCATGTCGATGCCGCCACGGCCGTCATTGTCCGGAATCCGCTGCAGCATGAACACGCCGGCTCGCCACGGCGGCGGAGCCTCGCCGCTGGCCTCGGCCTGCGGGCGGTCGACCGCGACCTTCAGCCAGACGTCCAGCTGCTCGGACTGTCGGAAATAGTGGTCGACACAGTCGCTGAAATGGTCGCCGCGCAGCTCGACGATGCCCTGATAGCGTTCAGCGTGGTCGCCCTGGTCGACGGTGAAGGCGAGATGGCCCGAGCCCAGGAAGCGGGGCACGACGGGACCGTTCGCTTGGCTGGCGTGCGCCAGCTTGTCAGCGTCATACTGGGCGTAGCCGCGGACTTCGCCGGTGCTGGTGATGTCGGCGACCATCATCGAGATCGCTCCGTCGCCCTTACTCTGCAGCGAGAACACGCCCTCGTACTTCAGTGCGGCCGCCATGGTCGCGGCAAGCGTAACCATCTCGGCCAGCAATCTGGCGACGGTGTCAGGATAGTCGTGGCGCGAAAGGATGTCGTCCAGCACCGGGCCGAGACGGGCAAACCGGCCGCGCACCGCCGAGCCGCCGGGCGTCTCGACCTGAAACGGCTGGACCAGGTCGAGCACCGGCCCGGCCAGCGCAACGCCGCCGCCAGGATGGTTCGCATTGGCCCCGAATGATCCGGGTTCCGTATGGGAGTCGTTCACGCTTCCCCGCTGTCAATCAGCTCGGCCAGGCACCAAGACAAAATGCCCTTTTGCGCGTGCAGGCGATTTTCCGCCTCGTCCCACACGACCGACCGCGGCCCGTCGATGATCTCGGCGGTCACCTCTTCGCCGCGATGGGCAGGCAGACAGTGCATGAAAAGAGCGTCCGGCTTGGCTATGCCCATCAGATGGGAATCGACCTGGTAGGGCTTCAAGACGTTATGCCGATTTGCGGCATCCTTGTCGCCCATCGAAACCCAGGTATCGGCCACCACGACGTCCACTCCGGCAACTCCCGCTTCGGGATCGGTTGTGACCTCGATCCGCGCGCCCTCGCGGCGCGCCCGGGTCACCTCGTCGGCCGGCGGCGGCAGCTGATCGGGGCAGGCCAGCCGCAGCTCATACCCAAAGGCGGTAGCGCCTTGAATCCAGCTGGCGGCCATGTTGTTGCCGTCACCGACCCAGGCGATGGCCTGCCCGGAGATCGGACCACGGTGCTCCTCCACGGTCATCACGTCCGCCATCAACTGGCAGGGATGGCTGGCGTCGGTCAGGCCGTTGATCACCGGCACCGTGGCGTGGTCGGCGAACTCGCGCAGCTTGCCCGGATCGTCGGTGCGCATCATCACCGCATCCACATAGCGCGACAGAACGCGCGCGGTGTCTGCGATCGACTCGCCGCGGCCGAGCTGGGATTGGGCCGGATCGAGCAGCAGTACATCGCCGCCAAGCTGACGCATCGCCACCTCGAAGGACACGCGCGTGCGGGTCGACGGCTTCTCGAACATCAGCGCGAGCGTGAATCCCTGCAGACGCTTGGGCGTGTTCCGCCCTTGGCGCTTAAGCGCCACCGAATCCTCCAGGATGCCGCGCAGCGCGGCCGGGTCGATGCCGTCGATATCGAGGAAGTGCCGGGGTCCAGGCGGCGCGGCCGGCGGAACCGTCCTGCGGGCTTGGGCTGTCATGCCGCGTCCTCCGCCTGACTCTCGAAGTGTACGGCGACCCGTTCCAGGATCTCGATCGCCTGGTCGACCTCTGCATCGCCGATGATCAGCGGCGGCAGCAAGCGGACCACGTTCTCGGCCGCGGGCGCGGTCAACATTCCTTCTTCTCGTAGACGCTGGCCGACGTCGGCATTGCCTGGCACGCAGACCAGACCGAGCATCAGGCCGGCGCCGCGCACCCGCTCGAACACGCCGGGATGGCGCTGCACCAGGTCGACCAGCAAATCCCAGAATCGCCGCGCGACACGGTCGACCTGATCGAGAAAGCCGGGCTCGGTCAGCACGTCGAGCACTGCGTTGCCGACCGCCATCGCCAGCGGATTTCCGCCATAGGTGGTTCCGTGCACGCCCGCGGTCATGCCGCAGGCCGCGTCCTCGGTCGCGAGCGTCGCGCCGATCGGGAAGCCGCCGCCGATGCCCTTGGCGAGCGCCATGATGTCCGGCGCAACACCCGCCCACTCATAGGCGAACAGCTTGCCGGACCGGCCCATGCCGCACTGGATCTCGTCGAAGACCAGCAGCAGTCCGAACTCGTCGGCCACCTGGCGCAACGCCCGGATGTAGTCCAGCGCCGCCGGCCGGATACCGCCTTCGCCCTGCACC
>JAAUXY010031478.1_pt1 | contig 11549 bp, 13 predicted proteins | sample 7278121 | NCBI WGS metagenome assembly JAAUXY01 (sample SAMN14350117, study PRJNA611818) | marine sediment metagenome | isolation source: surface marine sediment (1.8m) | place: French Polynesia: Moorea | collected 2018-08
ACTCCCTGTAGATGGCCATACGCCGCTCCTCTACATCATTTGGGCAGGGATTCTTATTGGGGTCGCGAATGTGTGCCGCAAATTCGTATTGTTTGCGCTTGAAATTTGGTTGCCGTTCAGCCATGGGCAATGCGGGACTCATTGCTGTGACTCCATTTTTCCTGGTAGTAATGAATCCGATCGATTTCGTTTAGAAGTTTTGCTAGTGGTGGAATATTGAAGTCACGTTCGAGTAATGTAGGAATGACACCAAAATGGCTGTAGGCTTTGTCTAGCAACCCCCATACTGAGTCAATAACAGCGGCGCCATGGGTATCCACTATCAGGTCAACATCCTCCTGATAGTGGCCAGCAATGTGAAAGTAGGCGATGCGTTTGCTAGGCAGAGAGTTCAGAAAGGTTTCGGCGTTGTAGCGATGGTTTATGGAGTTGACATAGATGTTATTAACATCTAAGAGTAGATCACAGTCGGCCTCGTCGAGCACAGCATTGATAAACTGAATTTCATCCATCTCCTTGCCGGGAGCAGCATAATAGGAAACATTTTCGATCGCCACCTGCCGCTCCAAGATCTCTTGGGTACGCCGTATGCGCTCTGCAACGTAATGCACGGCTTCTTCGGTAAAAGGGATAGGCATTAGATCATAAAGATGGCCATCATCGGAGCAGTAACTAAGGTGCTCGCTGTAACAACGCACCTGATGGTCATCTAGGAACTGTTTGATCGCCAGTAAAAGTGTCTCATCCAGCGGTGTGGGCCCTCCGAGCGACAATGACAGCCCGTGAGCCACAAACGGACAACGTTCCGTTAATGCCCTAAACCGCTTTCCTAGACTGCCTCCGACTCGGATCCAATTCTCTGGAGCTACCTCCATGAAGCCAACCTGAAGCGGTCTATCAGCCTCTAGTTCATTCAGCATATCCCGACGAAGACCAAGACCAGCCCCACTCACTAGGTAGGCGTTTTTCTGCATGAGCATACTCTCTTTGTTTAGGTTTTCATCCTATATACGTTGGTCATGGGTAATTGGATGCTGAGTTATTTTCGGTGCGATTTCCTCAAGCGGCTTGTTCATTTATCAAACTTATTTATCAGCTCGATAGCCAGTTTAATAAAATCTGCCTCAGTGAGTATTCCCACCAGTCGGCCATTCGATAGCACCGGCAAACAACCTATTTTAAGTTCCAGTATGTTCTCGGCGGCCTCGCGCAAGAGGGTGTCTTCGTGAACTACGGTCATTGCGGTGGTCATAATCTCGCGTATAGGGATTGAAGATTCCATGTCATCAATGACTTGTTGATCCACGTCAGCCAATACTGAGACGGTTGCGGCCAGTACGTCGCGCTGGGTTAGAATTCCTACCAATTCACCGGCTTCATTCAGGATGGGTACATGGCGGACCTGCTTGTTACCCATAATTTGACGTGCCCGAATTACCGCGTCGGTGTCTTTCAGCGTCACAAGGTTGGTGGTCATGACATCTTTTACTGTCAGCACAGGGGACTCCACTCAAGCTTCGAAAGATAAACCGCATTGTACCAATTTTGGATGCGTTTTAGAGCGGTAGATTTTTCTACAATCCGACAGACTCCCAGTAGACAGGGTATGGTTGGATAGAGGGGTAAAATAACGCGAAATGGTCGATATTGGGATTGATTGCTGTAATCTGACTTTATGGTTTTTTTCTGAATGCTATGGTGATCCAGTGATCTAGGCTGAAATATTTACCGGCACCTATGAAAAAGAGGGCGAGCAGCATGACAAAATAGGTAGCTGCCCATTCGATACCATTGTTTGAGATGACGAAATTTCCGTGCTCCGTCAGCCAATCGTAATTACCATGCTCCTGGAGGATCGATTTGGCCCGTGAAAGCCGCTCTATCGCGCCCTCAATATGCTCCGAGGCAAAGGGGCTCATTGAATCATGAATGGCTTGCCAACCGTTTTCCCAATGTACCGAGACGGCGGCGACGATCATAGTGACCATCAGCGGTATTGAAATCCATCTGACCGCTAAGCCGATGATAAGTAGTATCGCGCCTCCGATTTCCGTCAAAGTTGCCAGATAGGCCATCAGTGTAGGGAAGGGTAAGCCCAAACCCCAATCAGGATTACCAAACCATTCAATGGTATTGTCTATCGCATTCCATTTATTGGTACCTGCAACCCAGAACACAGGGGCCAGGTACAAGCGAAGTGCGAGCGGGCCGAGAAAATCAATTGCCCGAAAACTGTCAAGAATATTTTGTGCCCAATTGCCGAGACTAATCAGTTTTGCCATAAGTTCCCTCTCTTTTGTTGTGGTTAACTGGCGGCAAACTTTACCTGGGATTGAGGGGGGTGATTGGGGTAAAGTTCATCCAGCGGGATAGAACGTCCATTGGCGATCACAATGCGGGCATGAAAACGCCGCAGTTGCCGAGGTTCATGAACGCCACAAGAATGCGCAATGACACCGATCTCATACACCATGTTTTGGACATAATTTTTGACTCGCTCGGCCTTAATTGTGGAGTCGAGGCCGGATTGAAGGTGCAGATTGTGGGTAGTGATACCTGTGGGGCATGTATTCTTATTGCATTGCAAGGCTTGGATACAGCCCAAGGCGAACATAAAACCTCGTGCTGACGTGATAAAATCTGCCCCGGCGCACAATGCCCAGGCAACTTCCCCGGGAGTAATTAGTTTACCTGAGGCGATGACCTTGATGCGCTCGCGAAGCCCGTAATCGTTGAGCTTGTCTATCAACAGCGGCAGGCTTTCCTTGATAGGCAGTCCCATGTAATCGATTAAACTCATGGGGGCAGCTCCTGTGCCGCCATCGGCACTGTCGACAGTGATGAAATCAGGGGCCGATTGCATACCGCGCTTCTGAACAGTTTTGAAGAGCTCATCCAGCCAGCCATAGGCGCCGATGACCGTCTTAAAACCCACGGGCTTGCGCGTTACACGGCGAATGTGTTCGATCCTATCGAGAATATCTGTCACCGAATTGATGTCGAGGTGACGGTTAGGGCTAATAGAATCTTGACCCACTGGAATGCCGCGAATACTGGCGATTTCCTCAGTGACCTTCCCACCGGGCAGAATACCGCCTTTGCCTGGTTTGGCGCCCTGACTCAATTTAATCTCAAACATTTTCACTTGCTTACAGGCGGCCACCTCTTCAAGCTTGTCATCACTGAGACTGCCTTCCGGATCTCTTACCCCATATTTTGCCGTACCGATTTGGAATACCAGATCGGCGCCGCCCTCCAGATGCCAGGGCGAAAGGCCGCCTTCACCGGTATTTTGCCAACAACCCGCCATACGCGCGCCGTTGGACAGAGCCAGTACGGCTGGTTTAGAGATGGCGCCATAACTCATGCCAGAGATGTTGAACAAAGAATTGGTGGTGTAGGGATGTTCGCATTGAGGACCAATAGTGATAGCAGTCGTCTCTGCGGCATCCTTCCCCAGGGTGGGGAAGGGACAATTAACGAATAATACAGTGCCCACTGGATGCAGATCGCGGCTCGAGCCGAAAGCCGTAGTATTGTCGACGTTTTTTGCCGCCCGATAGACCCAGGAACGTTCCGCTCGGTTAAACGGCATCTCCTCCCGGTCTAGGGCAAAGAAATACTGACGAAAGAACTCACCCATGTGCTCGAATAGGTAGCGAAAACGACCAATGACTGGATAGTTGTGTCGAATAGCGTGCTTTCGCTGGGACTTGTCGATGATATAAAGGACAATGATGCTTAGCACGGCGAGTCCAATAATGAAAATAAACAAAATGGCGGCGAATTCAAGAAAGGTCAAAACAAAACCGGGTATTTGTTGCATGTTCATAGGTCTGGTATCCGATTGAGGTATACAGCTAGATACGATGCGATACGCTAGTTAGATGCCGTTATTTGGCCACGGTTAAATAGAAATATTGCGATAAAGTAACATGATTGGCTCCTTTTCCTTTTAGAGCTGTTTTAGTTATCAGACAGGATTAGCTTAGTGCTGTGACATACTCGCGTCGCCTAGACCACCTTGTGCTTAAATTCACACAGGTCAGAGATGATACATTCAACACATTTAGGCTTGCGGGCGATGCAGACATAACGGCCATGCAGGATTAACCAGTGATGAGCATCACGTTTGAATTCCTCTGGTACAAACTTAAGAAGTTTTTTTTCAACTTGGAGGGTTGTTTTGCCGGGAGCAATTCGGGTGCGATTTGCTACTCTAAAAATGTGAGTGTCTACGGCAATGGTGGGATAACCGAAGGCGGTATTTAGGATCACATTGGCAGTCTTGCGCCCAACCCCGGGAAGCGCTTCGAGTGCGGCCCGATTTTGCGGTACAGTTCCTCGGTATTTGGTCAGCAAAATATCACAGGTTTTTATAATGTTTTTGGCTTTACTGTTGTAAAGCCCGATGGTTCTGATGTACTTCTTGAGTTTTTCCTCGCCCAGCTTTAGGATAGTTTCGGGTGTGTTGGCCACAGCAAATAGCTTCACGGTGGCCTTGTTGACGCTGATATCTGTGGCCTGGGCAGACAAGGTTACTGAGACCAGGAGTTCAAAGGGGGTTTTAAAGCTAAGTTCAGTACTGGGTTTTGGATTGGCGGCCCGCATGCGGTTAAAAATTTCCCGGCGCTTGGTAACATTCATGGATGTCTTTGGGAAGCTGTCGGACTTAAGAAGCTATTTTAGAATTATTGTGCCTATGTAACTACTCAGCCAGGTATGGCAGATGTTTTGCGAGAACACTTAAAACCCACTTTTACTCGTTACATTTTCGTTAATCCGATAGACTCCTGGTCCCCAGAGCCACTTTCTCAATTCTGACTGGAGTTGGCCTCGCTAATGCACGTTGTTGAAACCGGCGATCGATTATATTCTTTAACGCGATTAGCAATCCCATACCTAAGAAGGCGCCAGGTGGAAGAATCGCAAGTAAAAAGCCTCTATAGTCCTGAAGCACAGTAACAGTTAATCCACGGGCGGCTTGCCCGAACATCAGTTCCGCCTGGCTCAGCAGCGTGCCTTGCCCCAACAGCTCGCGTAAGCCACCCAAGACGACCAGCACCAAGGTAAAACCAATACCCATCGAAAGCCCATCAAAAAAGGCGCGGGGAACTGTGTTCTTTGAGGCGAATGCTTCGGCGCGCCCGATGATAGTACAATTGGTCACAATCAATGGGATGAAAATGCCAAGAACGCGGTAAAGACCGTGAAAATAGGCGTTCATCGTCAGTTCAATAGCGGTAACAGTGCTTGCGATCACCAACACGAAGACGGGTATTCGCACTTCTGGGCGTATCCAATGGCGGATGAAGGAAACGGTGACGTTGGCAGTTATCAGCGTAAGGGTAGTGGCAAGCCCTAACCCGAGTCCATTGATGACCGTCCCAGTGACAGCCAGCAAAGGGCATAGCCCCAATAACTGCACGAGCCCTGGATTATTACGCCAAAGCCCATCCAGAGTTATCCTCCAAAGTTCACTATTCATGAGCGCTTGATGCTGGATCGAGAGACTGTGTGAAGAAATCCTCTTTATGCTCTGCAAAGTATAACAGAGCATGACGCACTGCTTCGACCACCGCGCGCGGTGTTATAGTAGCCCCTGTAAACTGATCGAATATTCCGCCATCCCGTTTGACCGCCCAGCGATTTTCAGGCGGATCACCAATGGAGCGACCATCGAATTCTTTAATCCAAGGGCTTTGTCTGAGTTCGATTTTATCTCCCAACCCCGGAGTTTCACGGTGAGTGGTTACGCGCACCCCCAACAATGCTAAATCGTTGTTAATTCCCACTAGAAGATTGATAGGTCCGTTATAGCCACGAGATGCGGTTACAGTAAGTATGGCTCCCACCGGCTTGCCTTCTTTATATGCTAAGTAGATTGTTTTGGGTTGATAGTCGCCCAACGCTTCGCTGGTTGCTTCTACGGTGTCGTTAACGATGTCGTTATCGTACAGGTCATCGGGCATGATATCGTGCAAAGTGTGGAGTAATGCGGCTCTCTCATTAGCCGTAATACGTGCCTTGGTATTGTGGTGTACAAAAGCGACAATAGCAGTGCCGCATACTCCAAAAATACCGAGCAATAAAGCAGACCGGACTATCTGGTGTAGATCCATTCAGCAACGCTCACGCCGTTGCCGCAAGGCTAGAAATGATGACATTGTTCGATTAAAAACTAATTTTTGGCCCGTCTACTTTTGCGTTTTTCTATGTTCGAGTTTACTTGACTCGTGTCCAAACGCCCGTGGCTTGGTGTAATAATCGATGGTGGGTACGGCTAGATTCATCAACAACACCGAGAAGGCTACACCATCAGGATACCCGCCCCAGGTGCGGATAATGAAAGTCAGCATGCCAATACCTGCACCATAGATCAGACGCCCGGTAGGGGTAGTGCTTGCAGACACAGGATCGGTCGCAATGAAGAACGCTCCCAGCATGGCGCCGCCACTGAAGACATGAAAGGCAGGGAATGGATGAACGTCTGGATCGTGAATGTATGAAATCGTGGCGAGAGTAATCAGTCCCCCCAACATACCTACTGGAATCTGCCATCCGATGACACGGTTGTACAACAGCCATAGTCCGCCGAGTAGATACCAGTTACCGATCCATTCCCAACCCCGGCCCCCAAAGTCTCCCCATAGCGGGTTGGCACGGATTTCTTCAACGGTAAGGTTCAGCTCTAGTTGGGCACGCATGGTATCCAACGGTGTGGCTGTAGTCAGCGCATCCCAATCTAGCCCTGAAGGCAAGTGACCAGTAAATATGATAGCGGCAGTCTGAAAAATTCCAAGCTGGTTCTCTGCCAGCATGAAAGGAGGGCGCCATTCGGTCATTTCTACAGGAAAAGACACCAGCAATACCACATATCCCGCCATCGCTGGGTTAAATGGATTGTAACCCAAACCACCGTATAAATGTTTAGCGACTACGATAGCGAAGGTGATGCCCACCGCCGTTACCCACCAAGGCACTAGGGGAGGAAGAGCCAGTGCTAATAACCAACCCGTCACGATAGCGCTGTGATCAAATAAAAAGGGTTTAATTGGCCGCTTACGGGCAAACAGCATAATGGCCTCTAAGCCAATCGCAAGCATGACAGCGATAAAAAGATTAAACAGTATACCCCAGCCAAAGTACCACATCATGGCAATGCTTCCAGGAATTAGGGCATAAATGACCTGGAGCATCACTTTAGAGACGCTAGTATAGGGGACGAAATGTGGAGAGCTTATATTCGCTAAGCGCATGTATTATTAGTGGGCTGCTTTTTTAGCCTTGACCCGTTCCACGGCGGCTTTGATGGTTGCTTTCTTGGGATCTTTGATATTATTGTCTTGAGTGATCAAGAGGGCTTTTTTTTTCGCCGAACGCTCTGCGCGTTCGCGTTCTTCGCGTGCCAGTCGTTGCTTGCGAGTCTCGTAACGATAGCGAGCAAGTTCTGCTGCCGCTTTATGCCGTTCGAGAGCGCCAATCTCATTTTTCGCAAAACGATAATATTGCACCAGTGGAATATTACTTGGACACACATAGGCGCAGCAGCCACACTCGATGCAATCGAACAGGTGATATTCTTCGGTTCTGTCAAAATCGCGGGCCTGTGCGTAACGGTAAAGTTCCTGGGGTAGTAATTGTGCAGGGCAGACGCGAACGCATTCACCGCAGCGAATACAAGGCATGGCTGGAGCAGGGTTTCCCACCTCTTGGTGGGAAGCTGCCAGGATACAGTTCGTGGCCTTGACTACCGGGACTTGATCGCTGTGCAGAGTAAATCCCATCATGGGGCCGCCCATGATCAAGCGCGCAGTTTCTTCAGTATATCCCCCGCAAGCGGTAATGAGATTGACCATAGGGGTGCCCAGCAGCACTTCCAGATTGTTAGGTTGTTTAACTCCGCCACCGGTGACCGTGACGATGCGTGAAACCAGCGGTTTACCGAATGCTACAGCATGATAGACGGCGTTTGCCGTACCCACATTGTGACAAACCATGCCGATATCTACAGGCAGGCCATCGCTTGGTACTTCCTTGCCAGTTAAAATCTTAATCAACTGGCGTTCACCGCCAGCAGGGTATTTAGCGGGTATGCTTACTATCCGAATGCCCTCGATCTCATCACCGCCGAGAGCCTGGCGCATGGCAGCCATGGCGATTGGCATGTCTTCTTCGATTGCGATTATGCAACGAGGATTTTCCAGTGCATGGCGTATGATCTTTAGCCCCTTGATAATGTTTTCTGGCCATTCACGCATCAGCATATCATCGCAACTAATATAGGGTTCGCATTCAACTCCGTTAAGTATTAAGGTGTCAATTGATTGCTTGAGTTTCACCGCTGAAGGGAAGGCTGCTCCACCGAGTCCCACGATGCCGCATTCACGCACGCGCATTCGCAAGCTGACTGGATTCAGGGTGCTATAATCTTGTATAGGTTCCGGAAGATCGTCGAACCACTGGTCTAGACCGTCAGTATCGATGACCACGCATAGATCAGATAATCCCGAAGGGTGAGGTACAGGTTCATTTGATAGGTGCGTTACCGTGCCCGAGGTTGAAGCATGTACCGGCGCACTGATATAACTGCGTGCCAAAGCTATGGGCTGACCCTTATAGACATAGTCTCCCTCTTTCACCAGCACTTCGGCAGCCTCGCCAATATGCTGTTTCACCGGCAAGACGATGCGCTCGGGCACTGACAGGCGCTCGATGTGATTTTGAGTGGACTGTTCCTTATGTGGTTCGAGTTTTAAGCCACCCGTAAAGTGCCATAGCTTTTGAACATGATCATGCATGGCGCGAGAGATTTACTGTTAGTTCCCTAGATTCCGGAAGCGGCCATTTCCAGCTATCCAAGGTCTGTTGGATCGGCACCATATCGATGCAATCCACGGGACAAGGAGGTACACAAAGATCACAGCCTGTACACTCAGACTTGATAACCGTGTGCATCTGTTTCGCCGCTCCCAAGATGGCGTCAACAGGACAGGCTTGGATGCACAGTGTGCAGCCGATACAGCGGTTTTCATCGATCACAGCGAGGCGTTTTTCTTTGTATTCGCCATAGGCTGCGTTGAGCGGTTTTGGGTCACGGCCGAGCAATTCGGCAAGCGCTTGAATGGTGGTGTCTCCACCAGGAGGACATTGGTTGATGTCCGCATTACCTTCAGCTATCGCCTTAGCATAGGGACGACAACCGGCAAAGCCACATTGTCCGCATTGGGTTTGAGGGAGCAAGGTATCGATCCGCTCAGCGAGTGGATCACGCTCAACCTTAAACCGAAGGGCGGCATAACCCAACAATAATCCCAAAAAGCTTGCCAGAAGACTTATGGTAAGTGTGGCGCTCAGCATGGTTGTTTAAGTGTTAATTCATAGGACTGTGAAAGTTAGCAGTAAACTATCTATTTTTATCCGATTTATAGATTGATCAGTCCAGCAAAACCCATGAAAGCCAGTGACATGAGCCCAGCGGTAATCATGGCAATGGCATTGCCTTTGAATGGTTCTGGTACATCAGCCAAGGCGATTCGTTCCCGCATGGCAGAAAATAGAATTAATACTAGAGAAAAACCTGCCGCGGCGCCAAAGCCATATAACGCAGACTCCACAAAGTTGTGATACTCTTGAATATTAAGCAACGCCACGCCCAGTACGGCACAATTGGTAGTGATCAGCGGTAAAAATATACCGAGCACATTGTAAAGCAGAGGGCTAGTTTTATGTACCACCATTTCGGTAAATTGCACCACTGCCGCAATCACCACGATAAAGGCGATGGTTCTAAGGTATTCTAGGCCAAGCGGTGCCAACAAAAAGGTATTGACTAGATAGCTGCAGACCGAAGAGAGGGTTAATACAAAAGTTGTGGCCAGCGCCATTCCGGTTGCCGTCTCTAATTTTCTAGAGACCCCCATAAAGGGGCACAGGCCCAGAAACTTGACCAACACGAAATTATTAACCAAGACAGTACTGACAAGTATAAGGGCGTATTCGGCCATGATGCCTGTTTAACTCACATTAAAAGTTTCAGAGTCTGTGGGGTAAAAAGTGGTTGGGTTGTAAAAGCTATAATACGGTTGTATTGGCGGTCATAATCGTTAAATAGGGTGGCCTATTCGTCTCAATTGATCGAAACATTGTCCTCGTATTGGAACATTATCGCTTCGATCCCTTGTTACCATGAAAGCTCTCAAGTATGAGAACAGAACGCACGGAGTGCAACCCCACGTTAGAGAGGGTCTATGCGTGAAGGGCACTGAACGAGGGCGACTTAATTTTCCTAATGGGTTAACTTAAGCTTGTTTTTCTGCTACTTTCGAATTGTCTCAAATGTCTCTTTAGCAAATAACGGTGAATTTCTGCAGCAACTGTGGTTCGAAGGTGAACTTGCGTAGGCCTGAAGGCGATCACTTGCCACGTTTCGTGTGCGATATGTGCGGGACCATACATTATCAGAATCCCAAGGTCGTCACAGGCTGTATTCTGGATTGGGAAGATGGGGTGTTGCTGTGCCGTCGTGCGATCGAGCCGCGATATGGTCGTTGGACGTTACCCGCTGGATTTATGGAGAATCACGAAACTACCGTCGATGCAGCTCTGCGGGAGACCCGGGAGGAAGCCAATGCTGAGGTGGAAGAAGCGCGTCTGTTTGCCGTATTTAACCTCCCACATATCAGTCAGGTATATATTATGTTTCGTGGTCATCTGAAGCAGGGACGGGCAAGTCCTGGAGCCGAGAGTTTGGAAGTAAGGCTATTCAACAAACACGATATTCCCTGGAAAGATCTCGCCTTCCCTGTTGTCCATGAAAGCCTAGAGCTCTATTTTGAGGATTGCAGCAAAGGGAAATTTACTACCCATGTGGGAGATATTATTCGTGGGCCGGATTACGAGCTTCAGATTAATCGGTATTAGGACTTGGTGTAACCCCTTTTTTCGATCTCACGATAGAGAGGCGCTGTCAAGCAATAGGTTATCGGTTGTGGATCGATTGGTAACCCCCAGTAAACCTAGCCGTCATGAAAACAGATTTCGTCCTACACGTTTGCTAATAATAATGAGGCTAATGAAGCAATAAATGACTTCTCTTACAGTTCCATCCAGAAAAATTCTCCTCGCCATCATTGAACTGGGTGGATATCCTGATTTTTCTTCTATCTACAAGCGACAGGGCTATGGGGTTGTGCTTGAGAATTCTATGCGTAAGGCCTTGCACTATCTGAAAAAGCATAGTCCTGATGTGATTGTGGCAGAGTTTAATTACCAGTCGGCCTTTCGGGATCGTGTCAGCAGCTTAGAATCTTTGATTGCGATAGTTGAACGTAGACCTGAGATCAAAGTGATCGTATTCCTAGATCAAGAATACCGCCATCAGTTTGAACGATTACAAATACAGTATTCCTTTTTTGACACGATAATCTATCCAGTTGAAAAGGAAAGGCTGGAGCAAAGTTTACAGCGGGCCGGTTAACTGGATTGATTTTAAAGAAGCTTATTCTTATTAACGAAGGTCGACAAATGCTTGAGGCGTTGGTCAGTAG
>JAAUXY010168643.1_pt1 | contig 11549 bp, 7 predicted proteins | sample 7278121 | NCBI WGS metagenome assembly JAAUXY01 (sample SAMN14350117, study PRJNA611818) | marine sediment metagenome | isolation source: surface marine sediment (1.8m) | place: French Polynesia: Moorea | collected 2018-08
CCTTGGCATGCGGCCGCATGCTCTGCAAGTCGGACGTGTCGTTTGTAGCCATGACGTACCCATGTGTCGCGTATACCGATGCGCTCAATATAGAGCAATCTAATTTAGAAGTCTATAATTTAGACTAGACTACATTAGTGAATTGTCATATATTACCAATCCGCCATGGGGGTGGCGCATCTGACAGGAGAAGAAAATGGCAACAATTGCAGTTATGGGAGCGGGCATCGGCGGAATATCGCAGGTCTACGAACTCAAAAAAGAACTCGGCAAAGATCACGACATCGTCCTGGTTGGCGACTCCGACCGTTTCGAGTTTACGCCGTCCAACCCCTGGGTTGCCGTCGGTACCCGCACGGAAGACCAGATCGTCATCGATCTGCCCGATCTCATGAAAAAATACGGCATTCGTTTCGACGGCCAGGGCGTAAAGCGCCTGCACCCGGACCACAAAACGCTCGAGATGAACGACGGTACCGTGATCGCCTATGACTATCTCGTCATCGCGACTGGTCCGAAACTCGCGTTCGAAGAAGTCGAGGGCCTGGGGCCGCACGGCGGCTACACCAAGTCTATCTGCAAGACGGGACACGCTGCTGATTCCTATTTCGAGTTCGAAAAGCTCGTCGCCAATCCCGGGCCCGTGGTCGTCGGCGCGGCGCCGTTTGCTTCGTGCTTCGGTCCCGCCTATGAATACGCGCTGATCCTCGATACCGAGCTCAAGAAGCGCAAGGTGCGCGACAAGGTACCGATGTACTTCGTGACACCCGAGCCGTACATTGGCCACCTCGGTCTCGATGGCGTCGGTGACACCAAAAGCCTGCTCGAATCCGAGCTCCGCGACCGGCACATCAAATGGGTGACCAACGCGAAGATCACGAACGTAGAGGAGGGCAAGATCCACTTCACCGAGGTCGACGAAGATGGCAACGACAAGAAACAACACGAGCAGGAGTTCGTCCACGCCATGATCCTGCCGGCGTTCAAGGGCGTCGATGCCGTCGCCGGTATTGAAGGCCTCACGAATCCGCGCGATTTCATCCTGATCGATGATTACCAGCGCAATCCGAAGTACCAGAACATCTACTCGGTCGGCGTTTGTGTCGCGATCCCGCCGGTCAGCGCGACACCGGTCGCTACGGGCGCACCGAAGACGGGCTACATGATCGAGTCGATGGTAACGGCGACGACTCACAACATCGCGGCTGCGATCGAAGGCAAGGAGCCGTCCACGCAGGCGACCTGGAATGCCGTGTGCCTGGCCGACTTCGGCGACGGCGGCGTTGCGTTCGTTGCCCTGCCGCAGATTCCGCCGCGCAACACCAACTGGGCTTCAAAAGGCAAGTGGGTGCACGTGGCCAAGATCGCTTACGAAAAGTATTTCCTGCACAAGGTCCGTGCCGCCAAGACAGAGCCCTACTACGAGAAGATGGTGCTGAAAATGGCCGGCGCAGTGCGTCTCAAGGAATCCATCTGATGAAAGCAGCGCTTGCGAACTTCGCAACGGAACGGCCGCGCGCCGTCTACGCGATCGTTCTGGCATTGACGATCGCGCTCGGTGCCATGATCAGCGGGATCCGTATCGACACGGACCCTGAAAGCATGTTGCCCGAGACGCAATCGGACCGCGTATACCACAACGCGATCGAGGAGCGATTTGCGATCAGCGACGCAATTGTCGTGGGCGTTGTCAATGAAGACCATCCGAACGGCATCTACAACGTGCGATCGCTGACGGCATTGCGCGAACTCAGTGCCGCCATCCTCGAACTCGATGGCGTGGTCGAAATCGACCTGATGTCCATCGCTCAGGCCGACAACCTGACGCAGGAAGGCGCAGGCACGATCCGGTTCGAGTGGATGATGAAGGACCCGCCCGTTAGCGAAGCGGAAGCGCTGGAAATTCGCGAGAAGATCGAGCGCCTGCCGTTGCTCATGAACTCGCTGGTTGCGGGAGACGGCAAGGCGGCAACGATCTACGTGCCGATCGAGAGCAAGGACCAGAGCTATCGACTGTCGCAGGAAATCGCAGCGCTGATGGCAGAGCTGGACTCGGACGATGACTACCACATTACGGGCTTGCCGGTAGCCGAGGATACGTTCGGGCACGACATGTTCGTGCAGATGGGTATCTCGGCGCCGCTCGCGGGGCTGATGATCTTCCTGTTGATGCTGTACTTTTTCCGCAGCCCCAGGCTGGTCATCGCGCCGATGCTCGTGGCGATGGCAACGGTCATCATCAGCATGGGCTTGCTGATCGCTGCCGGCTTCACGGTGCACATCATGAGATCGATGATCCCGATCTTCCTCATGCCCATCGCCGTAGTCGATTCGGTGCACATCATGTCGGAGTTCGCGGATAACTACCGCGTCGGCATGGATCGCAAGAAGGTCATCAAAGATGTCGTCGGACACCTGTTTACGCCGATGTTATACACGTCGCTGACGTCAGCAATCGGCTTCCTGTCGCTGTTGCTGACACCGATACCCCCGGTACAGGTGTTCGGCGCTTTTGTTGCCTTCGGTATCCTGCTCGCGTTCCTGCTGACTATCGTGCTGATCCCCGCGTACGTGGTTCGCATGAAGCCGGCATCGATTGAGAGAATGGCATCGCAATCGGATTCTCCCCACATCGATACACCACTCGCACGGATGCTCCGATCGGCCGGGCGGTTCTCGGTTCGGCACGGGAAGATGATCACCGCTGCCGCGGTCGTGTTCATCGGGTTCAGCGTCGCCGGGATCTTCCGCATCGAGATCAACGACAACCCGGTGCGCTGGTTCAAGGAGAATCACCCGATTCGGGTCGCCGACCGAGTACTCAATGAACACTTCGCCGGGACCTACGACGCGTTCATCGTGTTCGAGGCCGACAACACGGCAGCTGTGCCAGCGTTCATCGACGAAGCTGGCGAAAACTTGGAAGGTCTCGACGCGACGATTCGTGCGCCGATACGCCAGGCGCTCGAAGCCGATTTCGCCGACGCAAGCGCGTTTTTCGGCAACCTCGTCGTCGCCATCGACGATGCCATGTTCGAGACGGAATCTGCGGCGGATCTCGATGTGCTCGACGACCTCATGACGCGCGCCGAAAATGCACAGGTGCAGTCCAAAGTCTTCCAGCATCCCGAGATGCTGCAGATGATTGCGGACATGCAGGCCGCGCTCGACAGTTCTCCGCACGTTGGTAAGACGAATGCACTACCCGACGTCGTACGCGTCGTGAACCGCGAGCTCAGAGGCGGCGAGGACAAGGACTATACGATTCCTGACTCGGTGCCCGGCGTCGCGCAGACTCTGATGCAGTTTCAGTCGTCGCACCGCCCACACGATCTCTGGCACATCGTGACGCCCGATTTCTCGTCGACGGCAATCTGGGTGCAGCTTCGCAGCGGCGACAACCAGGACATGACGAAAGTCATGCAGGCATTCGATGCCTACGTGGCTGAGAACCCGTTGCCGGCCGAAATCACGACTCGATGGGCTGGAAAGACATTCATCAATGTCGTCTGGCAGGATGAGATGGTCAAGGGCATGCTCAACAGCCTGCTTGGTGCCTTCGCCGTCGTGTTCCTCATGATGGCATTGCTGTTCCGCAGTGCGCGCATCGGGCTGCTGGCGATGGTGCCACTGTCGGTCACGATCCTAGGCGTGTACGGGATCATCGGCTGGATCGGCAAGGACTACGACATGCCGATCGCCGTGCTGTCGTCGCTGACGCTGGGGCTCTCGGTCGACTTCGCAATCCACTTCATTGAACGCGGTCGCGCGCTGATTCGCAGCACTGGCTCCTTCGACGCGGCGATGGTCCAGGTGTTCGAGGAACCGGCGCGAGCAATAGCGCGAAACGCGATCGTGATCGCCATCGGCTTCACGCCGCTGTTTTTCGCGCCACTCGTTCCGTACATCACGGTTGGAGCGTTCATGGCAGCGATAATGGCGCTCTCGGGTGTAGCGACGCTCGTCATTTTGCCCGCGATCATGTCGTGGGCGGGGCCGTGGTTGTTCGTCAGGCAGAGAAAGGAAGGCACATTCGGCGCGCAGCCCGCGACTGCGTGAGCAAGGAGACAACGCGATGAAAAAGCTGTTTTTGATCGGGCTCATGACCCTCACGCTCAGTGCGACGGCGGAACCGCTGAGTGACGCCGACGAGATCGTCGCGAAGGCCAACGCTGTCGCCTACTACGCCGGCGCCGACGGCCGCTCCGAGGTGCGCATGATCATCGAGGACGGCCAGGGCCGCCAGCAGCGCCGCCAGTTTACGGTGTTGCGGCGCGACGTCGAGGAGGGCGGGGACCAGCAGTTCCTGGTCGTGTTCAGCCAGCCGTCGGACGTTCGCAACACCGTGTTCCTCGTCGACAAGCATGTCGATCGCGACGATGACCGCTGGCTCTATCTGCCCGGGCTCGACCTCGTCAAGCGTATTTCGGCGGGCGACAAACGCACGAGCTTCGTCGGTGCGCACTACTTCTACGAGGATGTCTCCGGGCGGCCTCCGTCCGAAGATACGCACGAGCTCATCGAGACGACGGACGAGTACTACGTGCTGCGCCACGAGCCCGTCGATCCGAGCAGCGTCGAGTTCGCCAGTTACACCACCTGGATCGATCGGAGGACTTTGCTGCCAATGAAGATCGAGTACACCAACCCGGCGGGCAAAGCCTACCGCCGCGTCGAGGTTTTCAACGTGGAAGAATTCGACGGCCACCCGACGGTCACCGCGAGCCGCGTCAGTGACCTGCTCGGCGGGGGCAAAACCGACATGCAGTTCCGCTTTATTCGCTACGACATCGCTGTGCCAGAGCAGGTCTTCAGCGAGCGCTCGCTGCGCAATCCACCGAGAGACTGGCTGCAGCGTCCCAAAGACTAGGCATCTTCGATGATCCGCTGGCTGGCAGTACTGTTGTTGCCCGGTCTCGTCATCGCGCAGGATGCTATGTGGGATGACGACGACTGGGGCGATGAAGAGGACCGGCAGGTCTGGTCGGGCTTTATCGAGGCAGGCGCCGGTTCCCGATTCAGTGAAGATCCGCTGCTCCCCACACGCGGCACATTGCGGGAACTCAGGGGCCGCATCGAGACCGAGTGGCAACCGGGCGGGCCCGTCGTCCGTTTGAAGGCCGATCTCGGCTACGACGGCATCGAGGACGACTGGATTGCGGACTTCCGCGACCTGTCCCTGGCCTTCAACATCGGCGAAAGCATCGATGCCAGGATTGGCCGTCAGGTGCAGACCTGGGGCACGGGTGACCTCGTATTCCTCAATGACCTGTTTCCCAAAGACTTCCAGTCATTCTTCGCCGGCCGTGACGATGAGTATCTCAAGGCGCCCGGCGACGCCTTGCGCTTCACGCGGTACGGCGACACGCTCAATGTCGATTTCGTTTGGACGCCGGTATTCGAGCCCAACATCTACCTGACGGGCGAGCGGTTCTCGTTCTTCTCGCCGCTGGCTGGCGGCAACGTCGCTCCGGATCCGCCACTGTCGGCACGAAGGCCGCACAAGGACTTCGATAATGGTGAGTTCGCGCTGCGCTTGTTCAGCACCGTCAGGGGACGCGAGTACGCGATCTACGCTTATCGCGGTTTCTTCAAGGACCCCAACGGGCTCGACGATAGCCTGCAACCCGTCTTCGCGCCAATGAGTGCGCTGGGTGCAAGTCTGCGCCAGCCGCTGGGCCCCGGGCTCTTCAACGCCGAGTTCTCGTATTACGACTCGCGCAACGACGGCAACGGAACGGATCCGTTCATGCCCAACGATCAGTTACGCGTACTCGCCGGCTACGAGTGGGAGGCGAAGCCACGTTTCACGGTCGGGTTACAGTATTACCTCGAATGGACGCTCGACCATGACGAGCTCATCGCGAATTCGCCGTTTCCGCAGTACGAGCCCGACGAGCACCGGCACCTGTTGACGAACCGCCTGACCTACCGCGCCGGCATGGACAAGTACACCTGGTCGCTGTTCACGTTCTGGTCCCCGAGCGATGCCGACGTGTACCTGCGGCCGAAGTTCACGTACCGGCATAGTGACGAATGGTCGTTCGTCGTCGGCGGCAACCTGTTCGGCGGCAGCGACGATCACACCTTTTTCGGGCAGCTGGAAGATGGCACCAACGTCTATCTGCGCGTGCGCTTCAGTTATTGATCGCGGTCTTACGACCGCTCCTACAGGAGCGTTGTTGTAGGAGCGGTCGTGAGACCGCGATCGATCAATCCGACGCAGCGTGCATTTGCTCGAACAACTCGCTCATGCGGCGGTTGATCTCGCCGAGGAAGCTATCGACGTCGGGGATGCCGCGAAACGTGCGATAGCCTGATTCGAGGAAATCATGCAGTGCCTTGTAGCCGGCGACGTGCGCCGGTCCCCGCATCGCGCGCAGCAGGACACCGAGCGACCTGATCCGTACAAGTAATTTCAACGCGGAACCCAGTTCGATAGTAAGCGCAACGAGCTCCATGCAGTCTTCGAGCGTCGTGGTCTTGCGGTACGCGAGCCAATAGTCGTTTTCGCTGATCTCCGTCGGCAGTTCGCCGTCGACGAGCAACGCCTCGGTCACGCCGATATTGAGCTCCAGAACGAGAACGTTCATTCGGGCAGCGCTTGCCAGGGTCTCGAGCGCGCCGGCCGGCAGCATGCGCGAGAAGATCGGGGCAGCACGCGCAAGGTCCCAGTCGCGCTCTGCGATACCGATGCCGGCAAGGTCGTTCATCGTGAAGTCCAGGGCTTGGCGGTAGCCCTCCTGCGCATACATGTCGCTGAAGCGATGCAGCAGATAGTCGAGCTGCCAGCGCGTGAAGCGGTCGTAGGCGTCGAGCAGTTTCGCGTTCTGGAGGTATTTTGCATGCAGCTCGTTGCTGCGCTGCATGCGATCGCGAAACCGACCGGCGGCCGCTTTTCTTGCCGAGATTGTCACGCCGAGATCAGGTCAGGCGGCACCCAGTACCGATTCGCGAATCTCGTCGATCTGCGGTTTGAGCGTCTCCGGCTTCTTGCCAAGGCAGTGTTTGTCACGCGGGCACGACGAGCTGCGCTGGCAGATGATCGTAGCGTCTTTCTCTGCGCCGTCGGCGATCCAGCCGATGTTGAGGATCTTGCCGATACTTTCCAGCTGTTCTTTCGCCTCGGCCGGGATCGGCGCGGAGCCGCCGCCCCGGTTGCAACTCTTCTCGATCGTGTCGATGGTTTCGACAGGATCGATGCCCTGGGCAGTGAGTGCCGGAGCCAGGTCGACACCGGCGCACAGGACATGCGGGTTGCCGGCGGCGTCCTTGCTGCGAATCGACTCGCAGCAATAAAGCCGCTTGTCGTCACCGGAGCGCAAAACAGAGATCTGCGCCGACGGTGCGTTCGAGCGTGTGTTGAGCATGCGGAACACGGCCCAGTGCTGGCACGGATCTGAGATCATCGTCATGTTGCCCCACGGCAGCGGAATGCCGTTGCCGCGATAAACAGCTCGCAGGTTGCCCGGCGGATAAGCGTCGAAATAGTGCCAGTGGGGGTAAGGCGAAACGCTCGGCATGCGACGCATCACGAGCGTCGTCGTCAGGTCGACTTTGTCACCCACGTTGATTCGATAGGCGTTGCGCGCCAGGAACTGGCGAAACGGCGTCTTCGGCGCGAGCAGCGCCGCCGCAAAATAGCTGCACTCGAAATCCCGCCATGCATACAGAATGTCTTTCGCATCGATGTTCGGCGAGTCGGTGTCGTGGCGTCGACCGGACACGCGTCCACCGGACACCTGCGGCGCACGCGCTCCGTCACCGTCGTGCAGGACCTTGTGTCCGATGTGGTTGGCCAGGTCGTATTTCAGGCGTGCGGGATTATCCTGCAGCTTGCGGTTCAGGTAGATGTTGTTTGGCGCGTCGAAAAACGACCGGACGACCATGTTCAACGGCCGCTCGGTGTCGCCTTTGTCCATGACGGATTCGCGATCGAACCAGTGTATCCGGAGCCCGAGCTTGTCCGCGATCTTGAAGATGTCGTCCTCGTGCAGCGGAAACACCTTGTTGCCGACGCTTTCTGCCGCGCGCTCGAGATCGGGGAACCGGTTCTTGTTCGACTCCTGGTGCGCGCGAATCAGGAGGTGTGCGAACTGCCGTCCCGTCGTGCCGGTCTGGGCGAGCAGCTCCGGGATCGCGAGCTGCAGCAGGTTTTCGGAAAACAGGAAGCCGGGTTCCAGCGGCATGCCACCGATCGCGGCCGTCGGCGCCGTATCGATCGCTTCCTCTTCCAGCGATTCGTCATAAAACCATGCCTCGTCTTTCTGGAAGATTTCGGCGATGATCTGCAGCAGGCGTTCCGATGGCACGCGCTTGCCATTCTCGATCATCGACAGGTACGACACGGACGGGCCTGCCTCCGCGTCAATCTGGACGCAGCGAACCGACAGGTCTTCGAGCGTCAGGTTATTCCGCTTTCTGAGCGACTTGATCTTGGTGCCCAGGAAGTGAGCTTTACGACGGATACCGCGGGTTTTCGACATTGGCGTCCCTGTGAAATTGACAATGTAAAATTCTTGCTGTAAAAATTTATCACAAATTCAACTACGATGCACGACCGGCCCGCTATGTGCGGCCGGCGTTCACTTGGGAGAAAACTCGATGCAACACCAGGCGGCAGAGTCACTGCGAGAGCGCGTAAACGTTGGCGGCCTCCGCGTCGACCCGGCATTTCATGCGTTTGTCACTGACGAGCTTTTGCCCGCGACGGGTGTCGATGCGGACCGTTTCTGGGGCGGTCTCGAATCGATCGTCCGGGAATTCACGGCGGAGAACCGCGAGCTCCTGAAGATCCGCGACGTCATGCAGCAGAAGATCGACGACTGGCACGGTGCGCACCTCAACGACAACAGCGAGCATGAGGAATACCTCCAATTCCTGAAGAGCATCGGCTATCTCAAGGATCCCGGCCTGCCGTTCAAGATCGAGACTCGGGGCGTCGATCCCGAGATCGCCGAGATCGCCGGGCCGCAGCTCGTCGTGCCCGTCAGCAACGCGCGCTTCGCGTTGAACGCTGCCAATGCTCGTTGGGGCAGCCTGTACGACGCGCTCTACGGTACCGACGTCATTCCCACGACCGGTGGGCGCGAGCCGGGGAAGCAGTACAACCCGTTGCGCGGTGCAGCCGTCATCGATTACGCCGCCGAATTCCTCGACCGCGCTGTTCCGCTCGAAGGAGCCACCCATAAAGAGGCTTACGCCTACGATATCGATACCTCCGTGCGGCCCGCCGTGCTGATGACGACACTGACCGACGGCCGCACAGTCAAGCTCACGGATCCATCGCGGTTCGCCGGCTACACGGTCGACGGCGACAAGCGCAGCTACCTGCTGGTCAACAACGGACTGCACATCGAGATCCGGACCGACCCCGATCACCCGGTCGGCCGCGAGGCAGCGGCGAACGTGGCCGACGTGGTGCTGGAATCGGCCATTACGACAATCCAGGATTGCGAGGATTCGGTTGCCGCCGTCGATGCCGAAGACAAGGCCAACGTCTACCGCAACTGGCTCGGCCTCATGCAGGGCACGCTGACGGCAACGTTCGACAAGGGCGGGCGGGAGATGACGCGTCGTCTCAACACCGATCGTGCGTTCACATCCGCCGACGGCAAGCCGCTGGTGCTGCCCGGGCGCAGCCTCATGCTGGTTCGCAACGTCGGTCACCTGATGACGACGGACGCCGTCGTCGACGAGGATGGCGCGGAGATTTTCGAGGGCATGCTGGACGCCGTCGTGACCACGGTGTGCTCACTCGCGAACCGCCGCCAGGACAAGCGTCTGCCGAACAGTCGTTCGGGCGGTGTTTACATCGTCAAGCCGAAAATGCACGGGCCTGACGAAGCCGCATTCACCAACAAGCTGTTCGCGAAAGTCGAGGATGTATTCGGACTGGCCCGCAATACGCTCAAGGTTGGCGTCATGGACGAAGAGCGGCGCACGACGGTCAACTTGCAGGAATGCATACGTGCCGTCAGGGAACGACTCGTATTCATCAATACCGGTTTCCTCGACCGCACGGGCGACGAGATCCATACGAGCATGCAGGCGGGCGCAGTACTGCCGAAGGAGACGATCAAGCTCGAGCCGTGGATCAATGCCTACGAGGACTGGAATGTCGACGTTGGCATCCGTTGCGGCCTGCCGGGCAAAGCGCAGATCGGCAAAGGCATGTGGCCCAAGCCCGATGAAATGAAGCAGATGATGGACACGAAGCAGGTGCACCCGGAAGCCGGTGCGAACTGCGCCTGGGTCCCGTCGCCGACGGCCGCCACGCTGCACGTCATGCACTACCACAGCGTCGACGTACGAGCAGTGCAGGAAAAGTTGGCGTCACGCGCGCTTGCCAGTATCGACGACATCCTGACGCCGCCACTGGGCGACCCGTCGACACTCGATGCTGACGCGATACAGGCCGAGCTCGACAACAATGCGCAGGGCATCCTGGGCTACGTCGTACGCTGGATCGACCATGGCGTGGGCTGCTCGAAAGTGCCCGATATCAACGATGTCGGTCTCATGGAGGACCGCGCGACGTTGCGCATATCCAGTCAGCACATCGCGAATTGGCTGCTGCACGGTGTCACAGATCGAGAGCAGGTCATGGAGACGTTCCGGCGTATGGCCGCGATCGTCGACGACCAGAACGCCGGCGATCCTGCCTATCTGCGGATGAGCGACGACTTCGATGCGAGCATCGCGTTCAAGGCCGCGTGCGACCTGGTCTTCAAGGGGTGCGAGCAACCGAACGGGTATACCGAACCGTTGCTGCACGCTTACCGTCGCAAGCTGAAGGCAAAACTCGCGTAAGCGCATTAGCTCGGCTATCGTCTGTGCGATGCGCACACGGCGAATCCTGACGCTTATCACGACCCTTATGCCGGCACTCGTCGGCGCCGGCGAACCGCTGACCGTGGCCGTTGCCAGCAACTTCCGGCCGACCGCGCAAGAACTTGTCCGGGTTTACGAGACCGAGACCGGAACCGAGCTACGTTTGAGCTCGGGATCGACCGGCGCGCTGTTCGCGCGTATCAACAACGGTGCGCCCTACGACGTCTTCCTTGCGGCGGATGCGGAGCGCCCGTCGCTGCTCGCCGAGTCCGGGCTGGGGGTCCCACTGACGCGCCGCACCTACGCCATTGGCGCCCTTGTCGTATGGTCCCGTGACCCGAAGCTTGCCGGCGACGATTGCCGCAAGGCGCTGGGCGAGGCAGAAAACTTAAGGATCGCCATCGCCAATCCCGAAACCGCGCCGTACGGCAAGGCCGCAATTCAGTTCCTCGAGAACGCCGGCATCCTGGCAGCGACGCGGCCGTCCCTGGCGCTCGGTGAGAACGTCAGCCAGGCGCTGCAGTTCGCGGCGACCGGTAACGCGCGCTTTGGCATCGTGGCCGCGCCGCTGCTGCGCTCGGCCGCGTTGCCCGCTGCCAGCTGCAGCTGGCCGGTACCGGCTGAGCTTCACGACCCGATCGAACAACACGTCATCGTCCTCGAGCGTGCCGTATACCCCGAAGCCGCAGCCCGGTTCGCCGAGTTTCTCGCGAGCG
>JAAUXY010037296.1_pt1 | contig 11544 bp, 10 predicted proteins | sample 7278121 | NCBI WGS metagenome assembly JAAUXY01 (sample SAMN14350117, study PRJNA611818) | marine sediment metagenome | isolation source: surface marine sediment (1.8m) | place: French Polynesia: Moorea | collected 2018-08
GGCTGATCGATCCTGCCAGCAGGCGACTGTAGGTGTCGTGCGCCTGGGTCGCAATGTAAAGCCCGCGGCCGATGACGAACGCGTACAAGACCAGCAGCGACAGCACACCGAAGAGACCGAACTCCTCGCCCATAACCGCGAAGATGAAGTCCGTATCGCGCTCCGGCAGAAATTCGAGCTGGGCCTGCGAGCCGTTGGTCCAGCCCTTGCCGAACAGGCCGCCGGAACCGATCGCGATCTTCGACTGGATGATGTTGTAACCCGCGCCGAGCGGATCGCTGTCGGGATCGAGCAGCGTCAGCACGCGCTGTTTCTGGTAGTCCTGCATGAAGTTCCAGAGCACAAGCGCGCCCGGCACGGCGGAGACGGCCAGCCCGAACATAAGCCGCATGGGCAGGCCGGCGAGCACTATGACGATAATGCCCGAGGCTGCGATAAGGAGTGATGTGCCGAGATCCGGCTGGCGTGCGATCAGCACGGTCGGCACGACGATCATGACGCCGACAATCAGCAGCTGGCCAATCTTCGGCGGCAGCGATTTGTCGTGCAGGTACCAGGCCGCCATCATCGGCACGGCGAGCTTCATGATTTCGGACGGCTGGAAGCGGATGCCGATGTTCAGCCAGCGACGTGCACCCTGGCCGACATCGCCCGAGGTCAGTACGAACACGAGCAGTACCAGGCCGACCGCATAGCCCAGCGGCGTCCAGCGACGCATGATGTCGGGCGGTATCTGCGCAACGATCAGCATCGCGACGACCGCCACGCCCAGGCGGATGAATTGGTTCATCGTCAGCCGCGTACTTTCGCCAACGGCGCTGTAAAGGACGGCCAGCCCGAGGGCGCAGATCAGCAGCAGGCCGCCGAACAGCGGGCCGTCGATGTTCAGGCGCCGCAGTATGCGCGTGAAATCAGTGAGCGGCGCGGCCTTGCCGGTAACGAATCGCTGTGTGTCCGTCAGTGCCATGGTTCAGTCCGCCGCATCATTGACTCCGTGTTCAACGGAGTGTGAGCATCAATCGGCCGCATCGTTGACTCCGAGGTATTGGTCCATCACGGCGCGCGCGATCGGCGCCGCGACGCGGCTGCCGCTGCTGCCGTTCTCGACGATCACGGCAACCGCGATCTGCGGATCCTCAACCGGTGCGAAGGACACGAACAGCGCATGATCGCGCAGTCGCTCCTCGATCTCATCCTCGTTGTACTCGTCTTCCTGCGCCACCGAGAACACCTGCGCCGTGCCGCTCTTGCCCGCCATCGCGTACGGTGCGTTCATGCCGATGGCGCGCGCGGTGCCGCGCTCGCCCTGCATGACGCCCTGCATCGCGCCGATGATGTTGTCCCAGTAGAATTCGTTCTCGATCTCGACCGTGCCGATGCGTTCGGGGCGTACGAGCGTGCGCTCACCGGTCAGCGGATCTTCCCAGGCCGCGACGAGGTGCGGCCGGAAGCGGGTGCCGCGGGTCGCGACCGTCGCGACAGCGCTGGCGAGCTGCAGCGGTGTTGCCAGCATGTAACCCTGGCCGATCGATGCAATCACCGTCTCGCCGTGGAACCAGCGCTGGTCCGCCGGGTTCGAGAAGTTGCGGCGCTTCCACTCGCGCGACGGGTTGATGCCGGATTTTTCGCCGGCCATGTCGACGCCGCTGAGCCGGCCGAGGCCGAACTGGTCGAGATAGTGGTGCATGCGGTCGATGCCGATGTCCTGGCTGATCTCGTAGAAATAAACGTCACAGGACTGTTCGATGGCGTCGTGAATATCGACCTCGCCGTGCCCCTCCGGCTTCCAGTCGCGGTAGCGATGCGTCGAGTTCGGCAGGCTGAAATAGCCGTAGCAGACGCTCTTCCGCGTCAGGTTGGTCGCACCAACCTCGAGCGCGGCGAGCGCGAGCATCGGTTTGATCGTCGAGCCAGGCGGATAGGTGCCGCGAACCGCCCGGTTGAACAGCGGCCGGTCCGGGTTCTGCTGCAGCTCGGAAAACTGTGCGCTCGTCATGCCGACGGCAAACAGGTTCGGGTCGAACGCAGGCGCGCTGACCAGCGCGAGTATTTCGCCGCTCCATGGGTCCATCGCAACCACGGCGCCGCGACGGCCTTCCAACTCGTTCGTTGCTACACGTTGCAGTTCGAGATCGATGCTGAGATAAACGTTCGCGCCCGGCGACGGCTGCGCATCGGACGGCAGCGAGTCGAGCAGTTCGCGCGAGTCTGCGGGGATGACCCGTCCGCGGGCGTTGGTCACGATGTGCCGGTAGCCCGGGAAACCGTGCAGGTTGTCCTCGAAGCTCTGCTCGACACCGGTCTTGCCGGTGTGGCCCGTACCGGCGTAGCGCGCCGGCTCGAGCGATTCGAGATCGGCTTCCGACAGCGCGCCGACGTAGCCGACCGCATGCGCGACCAGCTCACCGTCGCGGTAATGGCGGACCAGCCGCGGGCGAAAATCGACGCCCGGAAAGCGCGGTCGCTGAATGGCGAAGTTGGCGATTTCCTCTGGCGTCATGCGCAGGTTCAGCGCCACGGGTTTGAAGTGCGGCGTTGCGTCGATGAGCGTTTCGAGCCGCGGGATGTCCTCGGCATCGATGAGTCCGAGTTCCGTGAGCCGGGCCAGCGTCTCGTCGATATCGGGAACCTGCTCGGCGATCAACTCGAGCTGGTAGGCGGGCAGGTTCTCGGCGAGCACCTTGCCCTGGCGGTCGAGGACGAGTCCGCGGATCGGCGGCACAGGCTCGATCCGTATCCGGTTGCCCTGCGAGCGCTCGGCAAAGTGTTCGTATTCGAAGACCTGCAGCTGCACGAGGCGGGCGACCACGATGCCGAGCAGTATGATCGCCACGACCGACGCGAGAATGACGCGAGCGATGAACAGGCGGCGCTCGGAATGGTGGTCCTTGATCGATGACAGCAGTGACACGTCAGTGCCTCGACTCTACGCGATAGCGGATGCCCGACAGCAGTATGTACATCATCGGCCAAACGAGCGCGCCTGTCAGCACGGGCCCCCAGTAAACCGACGACGGTGCCTCGACGCCGGCCACGCCGTTGATCCAGAACAGCAGGAAGCGATAGACGGCGTTGAGTGCGAAAACGGTCGCCGTGAGCTGCAGCAGCGGGAACATGCGCATGAGCAGGTTCGACTTGATGGTAATGAACGTGATCACGGTCAGCGCCAGCGCATGCTGACCGAGCAGCGTGCCCTGGGATACGTCGAGCACGAGGCCGACGACCCACGCGACGCCGACGCCATAGCTGCGCGGCACGGCCATGGCCCAATGGATCATGATCAGCGCCACCCAGTCGGGCCTGAAATTTCGAATGCCCTCCGGCAACGGCATCATCGACAGCATCAATGCGATCACGATGGAGATGATGACGGGGAGGTGGCGGCCGCGGAAGGTCTTGCTACTCATTTCCGGACTCTGCGTCGTTGACGGCGTCGGCCTGCGCTGGCTCCGGTTCGCCGGGCCAGATCAGCATCACTTCCCGAACCTGGTCGAGCGCGGCGAGCGGCCGCGCCGAGACGTCGGCAAACGGCTGTTGCGGAATGCGGAGTACGGTGCCGACGCGTGCGACCGGATAACCGGGCGGGAAGGCGCCGCCGAGACCCGAGGTTACGAGCAGGTCGCCTTCCTCGATGTCCGCGTTGTTGGGCAGGAACGGCAGGTCGAGCCGGCCAAGTTCGCCGGTTCCGAAGGCGATGGTTCTAAGCCCGTTGCGCAGGACCTCGACCGGCAGCGTGTGGTCCGGGTCGCTGATCAGAAGCGCCTGCGAGGTCCTCGGCCCGGTTTCGATGACCTGGCCGACGACCCCATCTGCGTCGACGATGGCCTGGCCGTCGTATACGCCATCGCTCGACCCCACGTCGATCACGATGCTGTGCCGGAACGGGTTCGCATCGACACCCATGATCTCGGCGACGCGCACTTCGTCCTTTACCTGCTGACGCGCTTCGAGCATCTCGCGAAGCCTGTCGTTCTCGGCTTTCAGCGATTCGAGCTGCAGCAGGCGAGCGCTGGTCAGGAGCTTCTCGGCCTTCAGCCGCGCATTCTCCAGTTCGAGTTCGTTTCGCGATTGCGTGTTTTCGTTGATCCAGACGAAAAAGCGCACCGGCGCGTCGACGACGACCTGGATCGGGTAGACCGCGGCGGCAATGGCGTCGCGTACCGTGTTCAGGTGGTTCTCGCGATTGTCGAGTGCCATGAGCACGATGCTCAGCGCTATGAGGAACAGGGTACGCAGTCCCAGCACCGGGATGCGTGCCGGGTTCGTCGTGTTTCCTCGTGAGGCGACCATGGTTCGGCGTCAACGCTCCAGGGGTAGCGGTCGCCGCGGCATGTTCACTCGAGTCCGAAGACCGCCGGACCGTGTTCGTCGATAAGTTCGATCACGCGTCCGCCACCGCGGGCTACGCAGGTCAGCGGATCGTCCGCGATGACGACGGGCAGGCCGGTTTCTTCCATGAGCAGCTTGTCGAGATCTCTGAGCATCGCGCCACCGCCCGTCAGGACGATGCCGCGCTCGGCGACATCCGCGCCGAGTTCGGGCGGCGTCTGCTCCAGCGCCTCCTTGACCGCACCGACGATGCCCTGCAGGGGTTCCTGCAGCGCTTCGAGTATTTCGTTCGAGTTCAGCGTAAAGCTGCGCGGCACGCCTTCCGACAGGTTGCGTCCCTTGACCGAGATCTCGAGCACCTCCTGGCCCGGGAACGCGGAGCCGATCTCGTGCTTGATGCGCTCGGCCGTCGCCTCGCCGATCAGGATGCCGTAGTTGCGGCGAACGTAGTTGGTGATTGCCTCGTCAAAGCGGTCGCCGCCGATGCGGACCGACGCCGCGTAGACGATGCCGTTCAGAGATATCACGGCAACCTCGGAGGTGCCGCCGCCGATGTCGAGCACCATCGAGCCGCGCGCCTCGTGCACCGGCATGCCGGCACCGATCGCCGCGGCCATCGGCTCATCTATAAGGTGTACCTTGCGAGCGCCGGCGCCTTCCGCGGATTCGCGGATCGCACGCCGCTCGACCTGCGTCGAACCGTAGGGGACGCAGATCAGCACCCGCGGGCTCGGCCGGAAGTAGCGCGTGCCGAGGGCCTTGCGGATGAAGTGCTGCAGCATCTTTTCCGTGACCGTGAAGTCGGCGATGACGCCGTCTTTCAGCGGCCGGATGGCGGTGATGTTGCCCGGGGTGCGGCCCAGCATGTTCTTTGCCTCGATGCCTACCGCCTCGACGACGCGGCCGCCCCGGCCGCTGTCTTCCCGAATGGCGACGACCGAGGGCTCATCGAGCACGATGCCGTGGCCACGCGAATAGATCAGGGTATTGGCGGTGCCAAGGTCGATCGACAGGTCATTCGAAAAATAACCCAGCAGATTTTTGAGCATGCGAGGGAGGGCCCGAAACGAAATAAACGCTGTAATCTAACAATGCCCACGACATTGCACAAGGCGGCGTGTATCATTGCGTGCGCGCCTCGGAGCGGGCGCTCGATCCAGTCCAAACCCCCGGAAAATCAAGCGTGTCACTCGATAAAGACCAGGTAACGCACATCGCGATGCTGGCCCGTCTGAGGCTTGCCGATGACGAGTTCGCTGAGACCGTCGACAAGCTGTCTCGCATCGTCGATTTCGTCGATCAGCTGTCCGCCGCGCCGACCGAAGACGTCGTGCCGATGGCGCACCCGCTCAACCAGTCACAGCGCCTGCGCGCCGACGCGGTCACGGAGCCGAACGATCGCGACCGCATGCAGGAGAACGCGCCGGCCGTATCCGAGGGGCTGTACCTCGTACCCAAGGTCATCGAGTGATGGACCTGCACGCGAAGACACTGACCGAGCTCAAGGCCGGTCTCGAAGCCGGCGACTTTTCGTCGCTCGAGCTGACCGAGGCGCTGCTCGGCCGCATCGAGGCGAACGATGAGACGCTGAATGCCTTCATAACCGTGATGCGCGACCAAGCGCTCGCTGCGGCCCGGCGCGCGGATGAAGCACGTGCGAAGGGCAACGGCGGGGCGCTGAACGGATTGCCGATCGTGCACAAGGACATCTTCTGCACGCAGGGCATCAAGACGACCTGCGGCTCGAAGATGCTCGACAACTTCGTGTCGCCGTATGACGCGACCGTGGTCGAACGCCTCGACGCTGCCGGCGCGGTAGTGCTCGGCAAGACCAACATGGACGAGTTCGCGATGGGTTCGTCGAACGAGACGAGCTACTTCGGGCCCGTGAAAAACCCGTGGGACCTCGCCCGTTCACCCGGCGGTTCGTCGGGCGGTTCCGCCGCTGCAGTGGCAGCGCGCCTGTCGCCGGCTGCGACCGCGACCGACACGGGCGGCTCGATCCGCCAGCCGGCCGCGCTGACCAACACGGTCGGCTTCAAGCCGACCTACGGCCGTGTCTCGCGCTACGGCATGATCGCGTTTGCGTCGAGCCTCGATCAGGCGGGTACGATCACGCGCTCGGCTGCGGACGCCGCGCTGATGCTCGGCGTCATGGCGGGCTTTGACGAGCGCGACTCGACCAGCATCGATCACGCGGTACCCGACTATGTCGCGGGTCTCGAAGGTTCGCTGCAAGGCCTGCGCATCGGCATCGTGCGCCAGCACTTCGACGCGGGCCTCGACGAGAAGACCGGTGCGGCAGTTCGCGAGGCGCTGTCGGTGCTCGAGTCGAAGGGTGCCAGTCTGACCGAAGTCGACCTGCCGAATCTCGACTACTGCGTGCCGACCTACTACGTCGTCGCGCCGGCCGAGTGCTCGTCCAACCTGTCACGCTTTGACGGCGTGCGTTTCGGCCATCGCGCCGAGGACCCCGAGGACCTGCTCGATCTGTACTGCCGCAGCCGCGGCGAAGGGTTTGGCGCGGAGGTCAAGCGCCGCATCATGACCGGGACCTACGTACTGTCCGCCGGTTACTACGATGCCTACTACCTGCAGGCGCAGAAGGTTCGCCAGCTGATCAGCGACGACTTCAGGAAAGCGTTCGAAGACGTCGACGTCATCGCCGGACCGACCACGCCGACGCCGGCGTTCAAGCTCGGCGACAAGACCGACGACCCGATCACGATGTACCTGAACGACATCTACACGATCGGCGCCAACCTGGCCGGGCTGCCCGCGATGTCGGCACCCTGCGGGATGGTCGACGGCCTGCCGGTCGGCCTGCATCTCGTCGGCCCGCACTGGTCCGAGGACAGGCTGCTTGCGGTCGCGCACCAGTACCAGCAGGACACCGACTGGCACACGCTGGCGCCGGAGGACTTCCAATGAGCGGTCACTGGGAAGTCGTTATCGGTCTCGAGATTCACACGCAGCTCGCGACACAGTCGAAGATCTTCTCGGGCGCGTCGACAGCCTACGGTGCCGAGCCCAACACGCAGGCCTGTCTCGTCGACCTCGGCTATCCGGGCGTGCTGCCGGTGCTCAACGAGGAAGTCGTACGGATGGCGACCAAGTTCGGCCTCGCCGTCAACGCGACCGTCGCGCCGCGTTCCGTGTTTGCGCGCAAGAACTACTTCTACCCGGACCTGCCGAAGGGCTACCAGATCAGCCAGTACGAGCTGCCGATCGTCGAGCACGGCGAGCTGTGGATCGAGGATGGCGACGGCGAGCCGAAGCGTATCGGCATCACGCGCGCGCACCTGGAGGAGGATGCCGGCAAGTCGATCCACGAAGGCCTCGATCGCTTCTCCGGCATCGACCTGAACCGCGCGGGTACGCCGCTGCTGGAGATCGTCTCCGAGCCGGACATGCGCTCAGCGAAGGAAGCCGTGGCCTACATGCGCAAGATTCATTCGATCGTGCGCTACCTCGGCATCTCCGACGGCAACATGCAGGAAGGCTCGTTCCGCTGCGATGCCAACGTGTCGATCCGGCCGCGCGGCCAGGAAGAACTCGGCACGCGCACCGAACTCAAGAACCTCAACTCGTTCCGCTTTGTCGAGAAAGCCATCAACTTCGAGATCGAGCGCCAGATCGACGTCATCGAGGACGGTGGCGAAGTCGTGCAGGAAACGCGTCTGTACGACTCCGACAAGGACGAAACGCGCCCGATGCGCTCCAAGGAAGAGGCGAATGATTACCGCTACTTCCCGGACCCTGACCTTCTGCCGGTCGAGATCGAGCCCGCGTACATCGAGGCCGTCCGGGAGACGCTGCCGGAGCTGCCGGATGCGAAGCGCGAACGCTTCGTCGACGAATACTCGGTGAAGGCGGAGGACGCCGGCATCCTGACGACGTCGCGCGCCGCTGCCGACTACTTCGAGGCGGCGGTTGCGGCCAGCGAAGCAAAACCGCAGGTCGTCGCCAACTGGGTCATCGGCGATTTATCGGGCGCACTCAACAGGGACGGACTCGACATCGAGCACAGCCCCATCGCGGCCGATGCGCTCGCAGGCCTTGTAAACCGGATTGCCGACAATACGATATCGGGCAAGATCGCCAAGGATGTGTTCGAGGCCATGTGGGCCGGCGAGGGGAGTGCCGACGAGATCATCGAGGCGCGCGGCCTCAAGCAGATCACGGATACGTCGGCGATCGAGGCTGTCGTCGACCAGGTCATTGCGGACAATCCCGGCCAGGTCGCCGAGTACAAGGCCGGCAAGGACAAGCTCATCGGCTTCTTCGTCGGCCAGGTCATGAAAGCCACGCAGGGCAAGGCCAACCCGGGCGCCGTCAACCAGATGCTCAAGGACAAGCTGTCCGGCTGAGCGTCAGGCGACGTCGGGTCGCCAAACCGCGAACTCGTTACTGGAAATAAAGGAACCGGCAGTCCATGCTGTCGGTACGCGCTTATGTTTGCCGATCACGTCGTACCGTTCGTCTTTGAATCGCTCCCCGTACGCGGTGAGATCATCCACTTGTCACGGGCCTGGCGGCGCATGCTGCGCGATCACGACTATGCTCCCGCCATCCGGGAGACGCTGGGCCACGCGGCTGCGGCCACCGGGCTGATCGCGCAGAGCCTCAAGTTCGACGGCGCAATCACGATGCAGATCCAGGGCGCGGGCGACCTGCGCATGCTGGTCATGCAGTGCACGAGCGACCTCGAGCTGCGCGGCATGGCGACGCCGGCGCCGACCGTTACCGCGAAGAGCTTCGACCAGCTCATGGAGTCAGCACACTGCGCGATCACGGTCGACGCGGGCGATCGGCCCTACCAGGGCATCGTCGAGGTCAACCGCGACTCGCTGGCGGCCAGCCTCGAGAACTACTTCATTCGCTCCGTGCAGGTACCGAGTCACGTCGTGCTCGTCAGCGACGACACGATGTCGGGCGGTATCCTGCTGCAGCAGATGCCGGGCCAGTCGATGAACGAGGATGACTGGAACCGGCTCGGTTTTCTTGCGGCGACGCTGACGGCCGGCGACTTCCCGGACGCGACGGGCGTCGACCTGATCCGGAAGCTGTTCAACGAAGACGACATCCGGGTTTTCGACGGGCATGAGGTCGCGTTCCGCTGCCGCTGTACGCAGGGTCGTGCCGAGGAGGTCCTGCGAATGCTCGGCGAAGAGGAGACCCAGAGCGCCATCGAGGAGCAGGGCAGTATCGAAGTTACCTGCGAGTACTGCGGCCGCCGCCGCAGCTTCGATTCGATCGACGTCTCGAGGCTGTTTGCCGACAACGTCGTGCGCGGGCCCGAGTCGGTGCAATGACATGAGCTACGAGCCGATCAACTTCGCCCAGAAGTTCAGCCTGTTCGACGATCACTGGAAGCCCCGGGTCGTGGCGGAGATGAACGACTACCAGTTCAAGGTCGTCAAGATCGAAGGCGACTTCGTCTGGCACGAGCACGAAGATACGGACGAGACCTTCATCGTCCTTGACGGCCAGCTGCGCATCGATTTTCGCGACGGCTCGGTCGAGCTCGGGCCCGGCGAGATGTTCGTCGTGCCGAAAGGCGTCGAGCACAAGCCGTTCGCGGCAGAGGAAGTGCGCCTGATGCTGATCGAGCCGCGCGGCGTCAAGAACACCGGCGACGCCGGCGGCGAGCGCACGGCCGACAACGACGTCTGGGTATAGGCGACGCTAACCGTCGTTCGCCGCGGTTCGCGTGTCGGCGCTTCGGCAAGCGCCTGGGTTGTTGAGTGCCCACTCGCGCAGGCGCCGCTCGAGTTCGAAGCGCGGCCAGTCCTTCCGGTTGCCCAGTACCGCAATCGCCAGGCCCTTTTCCGGATAGATCGTGAGCAGGCTCTCGAAGCCTGCTTCGCCGCCAGCGTGTCGCCAGACACGGCCCGCATCTGACGTAGCGAGCTGCCAGCCATAGCCCTGTGCTACACCGTTCCAGTTCGTGTCGACCACTTCCGTTGTCATGGTGCGTAGCGATGCCGGCTGAACGACTCCGTCCGTTGCACCGTCAGCGATGTCGAGTATCGCGTCGGCGAACAGCATCAGCTCGCCTGCGGTGGTCTGCAGCCCCGAGCTCGGCAGGAACGCGCGATCCCACGGGTGCCGCAGCGAGCGGCCACGTTTGTCGAATGACGGCACCCGGTCCGCATCCGGGATGTGGAACAGCGTGAAGGTACTGCCGCCCATGTCGAGTGCGTCGAGTACGGCGTCGTCGACAAAGTCGGCATAAGGTCGATCCGCGACCTCCTCGATCACTCGGCCCAGCAGGTTGAAGTTTGCGTCTGCGTACAACCACTTCGCGCGCCCGGCGGTACGCTGCCGGGACAACGAGCCAACGTACTTGTCCACGTCCTCGCGGGATACGCGGCCGTCGGCACGCTGGCTGTCACGCAGGCCGGAGGTGTGTGTGAGCAGCTGTTCGATCGTTATCGGACTGTCTTCAAAGCCTTCGACATAGTCGCCGACGCGGTCCTCGAGTCGGAGCCGCTCGGCTTCCACGAGCCGGAAGACGGCTATGGTCGTGAACAGCTTCGTGATCGATGCGGCATGAAAACGCGGGTAGCTCACGTCGTCACCGGCACCGAGGCCCAGCCCGCAGATCTCCCCATCCACGACGAGCGCGGCATCGAGTGCGGGCGGCAGGTCCAGGTCGCTCACCGCGTCGGCGAGCGAGTCGGCGGCGGTCGGCTGCAGCGGTAGCAGCACCAGCAGCAGTGGCAGAAGTGATCGTCTCATCCCCCCGAATCCTGCGGTCCTGATCGCGCAGTTACAAGATCTTATAAATGTGCACTGGCCCCGCCCGGGGCGCAGTGCTAGACTGTTTCGCTATAAATATAAAGAAATATTTATATTTTTATGAATCCGGCTACCGAACAGCTCATGAATCGCTTCAAGGCCCTCGCGGACCCGGTCCGCCTGCGCCTGCTGGCGCTCTGCGCCCACGGCGAGTGCAGCGTGTCGGAGCTCACCGAAATCATGGGGCAGAGCCAGCCGCGCGTGTCGCAGCACCTGAAAAAGCTCTGCGATTCCGGCCTCGTCGAACGCTTCAGGGACGGGCACTTCGTCTACTACCGGGTGCCGACCCGGGGCAGTGAGGGCCGCACCCTGCGGACCCTGATCGACCTGCTGCCGGACAATGAGCCCGAGTTCGAGCGCGACAGCGAGCGGCTGCGGGAGCTGCGCGGCAGTTCTGCCGGAATCGTCGAC
>JAAUXY010092964.1_pt1 | contig 11542 bp, 9 predicted proteins | sample 7278121 | NCBI WGS metagenome assembly JAAUXY01 (sample SAMN14350117, study PRJNA611818) | marine sediment metagenome | isolation source: surface marine sediment (1.8m) | place: French Polynesia: Moorea | collected 2018-08
AAGCACATCAGCGCCAGCAAGCCGCGCACCCAGGTTGACGGCAGGCGCATGCGGCGCCGCTCGATGACGTAACGCACGCCCGCGCAGGCAAAGAACGCTGCGGCAATCCAGATAGGCAGGAACGGCACGTGCGCCGCGATCGCGAAGCTCAGCGCGGCCAGCGTCCAGGGGAGACTCGCAAGTAACGATCCGTCGGTGCCGTATCGCCTAGCCACCTGCAGCTCCGAGATCGAATAGCGCGAGCGCTTCGAGCGTCTGGCGCCGTTGCGCATCGCCGTGGTTCGGCGGGAACTCAGACTGCGGCAGGCGCAGACCGTAGTCTTCGCTGCGCCGGTCCGCGTCGGTTATCCAGCGAGTCAAGATCGACAGCCGGGTTTCGAGGTCGCGCACCGGGACCTCCTGGAAGTCGAACCACTGGCTGCTCGTGTCCGCACCCGCAAACTGCTTGGCCAGCAGTTGGCCGCTGCGCGCGTAGGCCTTCCACGCAACGTGCCGCGGTGAGTCGCCGTCGTGGTATTTGCGCAACCCGGCGAAATCCTCTTCGCCTCGTGCGTCGTGCTGGCGATGTCCCTGTGCCGTCTGGGTCGGCGGCGGTTGCGGCGGGCTTTCGGCAGGTTGCGGGTAGACCAGCGCGCGGAGGTCCATGTGCAGCCATGCCCAGGAGCGAAACAGCTCGAACGGGAACATCGTGTTGATGCCGAAGCGGTCGAGTCTCACCCAGCCGCGACGCTCGGTGGGCACCTGCAGGAAGAACACGCGACTCTCGCCCGGCTGCAGGTCGTGCGCATCACTGTAGCCGTGTTCGCAATACAGCCGGATGTCATGCCGTGTTTTGCGCGAATTGTTACTGACCGCGATGCGGAACTGCAGCGTCTGGCCGGCAAATACCGGCTCGGCCCCGGCGAAACTTATCTCGAGGCCGACCAGGTTGCGCTGGCATGAATGCATCGACACGAGTCCGATCGCAACGAGCAGAAACGTCAGGACGAACGAGAGATTGTTGTTGTAGTTCATCGATCCCAGCAGCATCGCAAATGCCATGATGCCGAATACGAACCCGACGGTCGTCGGCAGGATGTAGACGCGCCGCGGGCGGAGTGTCGTGGTTTTCGGATCGCGCCCCTGGCGCTTGCGCGCCCAGCGACGGGCGCGGCCGCCGATCAGACTCCCGAGCCTACGGAATGGCCACGCTATCGAGGACATGCTGGCAGAGCTCTGCCGCGCTGCGCGTGCTCGCCGCGGTGGCGGGTTTCAGTCGATGTCCGGCGACGGCGGTAAACACGGCCTGCACGTCGTCGGGGTAGACGCCGGAGTGGCGCTCGATAAAGGCATGCGCCTTGGCGGCGGCGGCGAGCGCCTGGGCGCCGCGGGGCGACAGGCCGATTTCGATGTCGGGCGATTCGCGAGTCTGCCGTACGAGCGCCTGGATGTAGTCGACGAGCGGTTCGCTCATGTGCACCTTCGTCGCGGCCGCCTGCAGTTGTATGAGAACCTCTGGCGAAGTGGATGCCTGGACGTTAGACAGCATCTCGCGCCGGTCTGCGCCGGTAATGAGTTCGCGCTCGTCGTCAGCGTTCGGATAACCGATTTCCAGACGCAGCAGGAATCGGTCGAGCTGCGATTCGGGCAGCGGGAACGTGCCAATCTGGTCGGCAGGGTTCTGTGTCGCAACGACGAAGAACGGATCGGGCAGGGCGCGCGTCTCGCCGTCGACCGACACCTGGTGCTCCTCCATCGCTTCGAGCAGTGCGCTCTGCGCTTTGGGCGTGGCGCGATTCACCTCGTCGGCGAGGATCAGCTGCGAAAAAACCGGTCCGGGCTGAAACTCGAACTCGCCCTTGTCCTGCTTGAATACGGTGACGCCGATGATGTCGGCAGGCAGCAGGTCGCTGGTGAACTGGATGCGTCGAAAGCTCAGGTCGAGCACGCGTGCCAGCGCTTGTGCGAGCATCGTCTTGCCGAGCCCGGGGAGGTCCTCGATCAGCAGGTGGCCGCGAGCCAACAGGCACGCAAGTGCCAGGCGTACCTGGCCGTCCTTGCCGAGGATGATGCCGTTGAGCGCCTGGCGCGCCTGCTCGAGCGCCTCGCGATTCGCGTCTTTGGTCGCTGGCAGTGATTCGAGCGTGCTTCCGCGCTGCATGCATGGATCCTCAGTTTGGCCTGGTCCTGCGTCCAATCCTCGCGGATGCGTCCGCCTTTTGCACGGTACGGCCGCCAGAGTGTGATGCAGTCCTCAGAATAGCCTGCGATCAGGCGAGTTCTCTCAACTTATCAAGCTGTTCCGAGAGCTGCGCCATCGTTCGTTCGAACTCGACCACCCGGTCACGTTCCTGTGTGACCACGGCGGCAGGCGCGTTGTTCACAAAATTCTTGTTGGCGAGTTTGCCCTGCGCCTTCTTCAGTTCTGCGCTGGTCTTTGCGAGCTGCTTGTCGAGTCGGGCCCGCTCAGCGTCAACGTCGATGATCCCTTTCATCGGCACGAGCAGGCGCATGTCGCCAAGCAGCGCCGTGGCCGCAGCCGGCGCCTCGTCGTCGTCGCCGATAACGTCGATGCCGGATACGCCGCCGACCTTTTGCAACAACAGCGCATTGGCCGCTGCGCGCTGCCGGTCGACTTCAGACGCATGTTGCAGCAGCACCGGCAGCGGCTTGCCCGGCGAAATATCCATCTCGCCACGAATCTGGCGGATGCCCAGCACAAAAGCACGCACCCACTCAATGTCCTGCGCGGCGGCCCGATATTCGTCGCTGCCCAAGTCGACCGAAGGCACCGGGTACTCCTGGAGCATAATCGTCTCCCCGTCGATGCCCGCGCGCGGCGCAACCTGCTGCCATATCTCCTCGGTGATGAACGGCATCAGCGGATGCAGCAGGCGAAGCAGGGATTCGAGTACTTCGACCAGCGTGCGTCGCGTGCCGCGCTTCTGTGCGGCGGAGCCGTCGTCAGATTGCAGCACGGGTTTGGAAAGCTCGAGGTACCAGTCACAAAACTCGTTCCAGGTGAACTCGTAAACGGCTTGCGCCGCAAGGTCGAGCCGGTACTCCTCGAAGTGTTTATGCACCGCTTGCGTCGTCGTATCCAGGCGCGCGCGGATCCAACGGTCGGCACTCGACAGCTCGATATCGCCAGCGTCGAGCGCCTCCGTGTTCATCAAGACGTAGCGCGCGGCATTCCAGAGCTTGTTGCAGAACTTCTTGTAGCCATCGATGCGGCCGACGTCGAAGCTGATGTCCCTCGCGGTCGTCGCCAGAGCGGCAAATGTGAAGCGCAGCGCATCTGCACCAAACTGGTCGATCCCGTCGGGAAAATGCCGTCGCGTTGCTTCCTCGATCTTGGGTTTGAGATGATCCTGCATCAGCCCGGCCGTGCGTTTCGCCAGCAATGCGTCCAGGTCAATGCCGTCGATGAGGTCGAGCGGGTCGAGCACGTTGCCCTTGGACTTCGACATCTTCTGGCCGTCCTGGTCGCGGATCAGCCCGTGGATGTACACCTCGTGAAACGGTACGTCGCCCATGAACTTCATGCCCATCATGATCATGCGTGCGACCCAGAAGAAAATGATATCGAAGCCCGTGACGAGGACGTTGCCAGGATAAAAGTCGTCCAGTGCCCTGGTCTTTTCGGGCCAGCCCAGCGTGCTGAAGGGCCACAGCGCCGAGGAGAACCAGGTGTCGAGAACGTCCTCGTCCTGGCGAAGCTCGACGTCGTCGAGTTCGTGTTTGGCCCGGACCGCTGCCTCGGATTCGCCGACGTAGACGTTGCCTGCGTCGTCATACCATGCGGGAATCCGGTGTCCCCACCAGAGCTGCCGGCTAATGCACCAGTCCTGGATGTTGTACATCCACTCGAAGTAGGTCTTCGACCAGTTCTCGGGGACGAAGCGAATCCTGCCGGTCTCGACTGCCTCGATCGCGGGCTTCGCCAGCGGCTCGATCTTCACGTACCACTGGTCGGTCAGGTACGGCTCGATGACGGCGTGTGAGCGATCGCCGCGAGGGATTTTGACCGTGTAGTCCTCGATGGTTTCGAGAAGGCCGAGATCCTTAAACTCGGCGACGATCTTATTACGTGCGTCAAAACGATCCAGGCCCTGGTAAGACGCCGGTACGTCATCGTTGAGCGCGGCATCGTCGGTGAGAATGTTAAACATCGGCAGCTTGTGACGCTGCCCGATCTCGTAGTCATTGAAGTCGTGTGCTGGGGTGATCTTGACGCAGCCGGTGCCGAATTCGGGATCGACGTAGTCGTCGGCGATGATGGGAATGCGGCGGCCGACGATGGGCAACACGACATCCTGGCCGACGAGGTCGCGGTAGCGGTCGTCATCCGGGTGGACCGCGACTGCGCTGTCCCCGAGCATGGTTTCGGGCCGCGTGGTCGCGACGACCAGGTGGCCGTCGCCACTGGCCAGCGGATAGCGGAAATGCCACAGGTAGCCGGGCTCGTCGTCCGATAGTACCTCGAGGTCGGACAGCGCCGTGTGCAGCACCGGGTCCCAGTTCACCAGCCGCTTGCCGCGATAGATCAGCCCCTCTTCGTAGAGCGATACGAAGACCTCGCGCACGGCGTCGGAGCAGCCTTCGTCCATCGTGAAACGGTCGCGGCTCCAGTCAACCGACGCGCCAAGGCGTCGCGTCTGCTTCGCAATGATCCCGCCCGACTCCTCTTTCCACTGCCACACGCGCTCGACGAATTTTTCGCGTCCCAGCTCACGCCGCGATGTGCCCTGGGCGTTGATCAGCCGCTCGACGACCATCTGCGTTGCGATGCCCGCGTGGTCCATGCCGGGCTGCCACAGCGTCTTGTCGCCCTGCATGCGGTGATAGCGCGTCAGGGCATCCATGATGGTGTCCTGGAAGCCATGACCCATGTGCAGGGTGCCCGTGACGTTGGGCGGCGGAATCATGATGCAGTACGGCTCGCCGTCGCCGCGCGGCGCGAAATAGCCTTGCGATTCCCAGCGCTCGTAGACGCGGTGCTCGATCTCGGCAGGCTCGTAGGATTTGTCCATGGTCTTCAGACGTTATGGGTCTCGATCGTGTGACCCTGGTCGCGATAGTGCTTGAAACGTTGCCGGCTGCTTTGCCGGCACTCTTCGTCGGAGGTTACAAGTTCCGCGACCCGCGGGAAACCCTTCGCAAACGAGGGGATTTGGTCGCACAGATTGATCAGCAGGTCGCGCGACTCGATCGCCATAGTGCCGTAGCCGATCGTGACCGGCGACGGCATCCCGGACCGGTCGCCGCCGAGCAGATGATGCGGCACGAAGCTGCCGTCGCGAAACGTCCACAACAGGTCATCGAGACGGCGTGCATCGGCCTCGTCATTGGCATGAATGTGAACGGAATTGTCGAGCCGATATGCTTTCTCCGCGAGTCGGCACGCGAACGCGTGCCGTGACGGCTCGCCAGCCTGGGCGAGAACGTAGAAGTCGACCCGAGCCACGGCCGTCAGGGCAGCGCGCCGCAGCGCTCCAGCAGCAGCTGCGACAGCAATGGTACGGGCCGTCCCGTTGCGCCTTTCTTGGCGCCGGACTTCCAGGCGGTGCCGGCGATGTCGAGGTGTGCCCAGCTGAGGCCGTCCGTAAACTTGCCGAGAAACGCGCCCGCCGTTATGGCGCCGGCCTCGCGACCGCCGATATTGGCCATGTCGGCAAAGTTGCTCTTCAGCTGCAGCGCGTAGTCCTCGCCGAGCGGCAGCGGCCAGCCGCGGTCGGCCGCCGTCACACCCGCCGCCTTGATCTCGGCAGCGAGATCGTCGTCATTACTCATGATGCCGGTGTGGTGCGCGCCAAGTGCGATGACACAGGCGCCCGTCAGCGTGGCGACGTCGATGACGGTCACTGGTTTGAAGCGCCGCGAGTAGGTCAGCGCGTCGCACAGGATAAGTCGGCCCTCGGCATCGGTATTGAGGATCTCGATTGTCTGGCCGTCCATGCTCTTGACGATGTCACCGGGCTTGGTCGCCCGGCCGCCCGGCATGTTCTCGACCGCGGGGACAATGACGTTGAGGTTGATCGGCAGCTTGAGCGCGGCGACCGTCGCCATTGTGCCTATGACGCTGGCCGCGCCGCACATGTCGAACTTCATCTCGTCCATTGCCGGGCCAGGTTTCAGCGATATGCCCCCGGTATCGAACGTGACGCCCTTGCCGACGAGCACGATGGGCGCTTCGCTGCCGCCGCCCTTGTACTGCATGACGATCAGTCGCGCGGGCTCGACAGTCCCGGCCGTAACACTGAGCAGAGAATGCATGCCGAGTTTCTTCATCTCGGCCTCGTTGAGTACGCGCGTCGTCAGTTTGCCTTTGCCCGTCGCCAGTTTCTTCGCGGTACGTGCCAGGTAACTCGGGGTGCAGACGTTCGCCGGCAGATTGCCCAGATCCCGTGCCAGGGACACACCCTTCACGATGCCGTCGCCGTGCTCGCAACCGCGTGCGGACCTCGCGGCGTCGCCACGTTTCGCGATCGAGACGCCGACGCTCTTCAGCGGCATCGGCGGCGCCTTGCGGCCGCTCTTCATCTCGGTGAAGCGGTACAAGGTCTCGCCGATGACGGTGACGGTGTGACGCGCGAGGTAATACGGGTCGGCGCCTGCGACAGTTTCGAGCGTCAGTGTGTTGAGAACGGATCGGGCTTTGGTGGCCGATACCGCGCTGATTGCCCTTGCCACCGCCGCGCGAAACCTTGGCACATCGAAATTGCCTGCTTTGCCCAGGCCGACGACGGCGACACGCGGTGCCCGCACGCCGCTCACGCCGTTCAATACCGTGCAGTGGCCTCGCTTGGCGGATACATCGCCCGATTTCAGCAGCGCTTTGACGGCTCCCTTGCTCGCAGCGTCGACTTCGGCTGCACCGGCGGCCAGCTTGCCGCGTTCGAAAATGCCGACGATGACGCAGTCCACAGCGCGCCTGGAGGCATTGCTTGTTGTTGTGAAGTAGTTCATTAAGTGCCGTCCAAAAAGGTGTTCCGGGCAAAACAAAACCGGTAGTCTAACTGATTTCACGCGAAGTCAGCCACGCAAATACCTGATATCCCGATGTTTCGCATCCTTGACCGCTACATATTTCGTGAGATCGCCCTGACCTGGCTGGGCGTCACGATGGTGCTGCTGCTGATCTTGCTCACCAACCAGTTTGCGCGCGTACTCGGGGATGTGGCGAAGGGCAAACTGCCGAAGGGTGCGGCTATGGAGGTCTTCGGGCTATCGGCTATCCAGTACCTAACCGTGCTGATTCCGATCGGCCTGTTTCTAGCGATCATGCTGGGTCTCGGTCGCCTTTACAGGGACAGTGAAATGCCGGCCTTGCTCGCGTGTCGCGTGGGACCGATGGGCATATACCGGCCGATTGCGTTCCTGATTGTGCCGCTGGTCCTGGTCGTCGCCTGGCTCGCCATCGAGATAGGTCCGACGGCGCTGCAGGCAGTCGAGCGCATCGGCGCAGAGGCGCGCCGCGACGCAGACCTGGCGAGCATCGAGCCGGGCCGATTCACCGTCGTGGGTCCCGATGAGGCTGTGGTCTACGGTGAACGCGTTACCTCGGATGGCATCATGGAGAAGGTATTCCTGCAGCGGCAGTTCGAATCCGGCGCTATCGAACTCGTCGTTGCGAAACGTGGCGAACAGGTAGAGACCGAGGACCCGAATACGCGGATGCTCGTGTTGCACGAGGGGCGGCGGTACGAGGGCATACCGGGGACCGGGCAGTTTCGAGTCATCGAGTTCCTCGAACACGGTATCCCGTATGAGCTGCCAAGCCTCGAAGCGAGGGACCCCCGGCCACGGGCGATGCCGTTTGCGCGCTTGCTGACCTCGAATAAACCCGAAGAAATCGCAGAGATCCACTGGCGTATCGGCGTGCCGCTATCGACGATGATCCTCGCGTTCATCGCGGTGCCGCTCGCGAAGAGCCGGCCGCGCGCAGGACGATACGGGAGGATAGCGATTGGGCTCCTGCTGTTTATCATCTACTTCAACCTGTTGAGCGCAGCAAAAGCGTGGATCGAGCAGGGCGACGTCGCGCCCTCGGTGGGACTGTGGTGGGTGCACGGGCTGATTCTCGCTTTCGGGCTGGGATTGCTTGCGGTCCAGAACCTGGTGCACAAGAGGCTATTCTCCTGAACGACATCCTTGGCCAGTACCTGATGCGCACGATCCTGGCCGGCACCGCGCTGGTGCTGACCGTTTTGCTCGCGTTGGCCGGGTTATTCGAATTCATCGCAGAACTCGAAGACACCCGCGGCGACTACCAGACGCCGCAAGCGATCCTCTTTATCGCGCTGCGGCTGCCGAACCTCGCGTTCGAGATGCTGCCGGTTGCGGTCCTGATCGGGTCCCTGCTCGGGCTCGGCGGAATTGCCGCGAACAGCGAGATCATAGTGATGCGTTCCGCGGGCCTGTCGGTGACGCAACTCGCGCGAATGGTCGGCGTGACGGGATTCGTGCTGCTGATCCTGACTGGGTTGCTTGGCGAATTCATTGGCCCGCCGCTGGATTTTTACGCCCGCAACATGCGCACCGAGGCCCGCTACCAGAAGGAAGACGACCGGCTCGGTAACAAGGCATGGGTCAAGGACGGTAACACGTTCCTGCATCTCGAACGCGTCAGCACGGAGTTCGAGTTTGGCACGATCTACCTGTATCGATTCGACGACGAAGATCGGTTGACCGCGATCGCGCAGGCAGAGAACTCCGGTATCGACGAAGACGACAACTGGATCCTCGAACGCTTGCGCGAGACCGAGTTTCGCGACGACGGCGTGCAGGTCGTTGAGACCGACCTGGCCGTGGAATCTTTCGAGGTGGATGCCGAGTTGCTCGGCAACGCGCTGGCCAAACCATTGAGCCTGTCCGCGCGCGGGCTTTTGGGGTACATCGACTATCTGAAGCGCAACCAGCTCGATGAAACGCCGTACGTCACCGAACTGTGGTACCGGGTCGCCCGGACGTTGAGCGTGCTCGTCATGCCGATCCTGTCGCTCGCGTTCGTGTTCGGTTCCGTGCGGACGGGCGGCGCCGGCGGCCGGTTAATGATCGGGGTCGGTATAGGGCTTGCTTACTATCTGGTCAACGAGACGGTCGCCAACTCGGGCCAGGTATTCGATCTCAATCCCGTCATTGTTACGTTTATGCCTACTATCGCACTGATCGCCGTTACGATATTCGCGCTGGCGCGGGTCCGCTAGTGATGCACTGGTACCGGATAGCTGGTCGGGTGTAAGCTGGACAGACGATTGGGCGATTAGCTCAGTTGGGAGAGCGCTGCATTCACATTGCAGAGGTCACTGGTTCGAGACCGGTATCGCCCACCAATTTGCATCGAAGGACGTCAGCTTTCGACGTCCTTTTTCTTTTTCGGCGGCTTCGGTGGTTTTGGGTAGTGGACGATTCGTGTGCCGCTGAGGCGGTCGTGCCATGTCAGGCGATCGAGGTCCCAAAGCTGCCAGACAAAGCCTAGTCCGAATGGCAGCCATGATAGCACCGCGGCGAAGAATCGCATGGTCGCCTGGCCGAATGTCGGTTTGCCGCCATCGAAGGTCTCCAGCTGCAGGCCCCAGGATTGCATGCCGAGGGTGCGGCCCGGACGAGACCAGAACAACGTGAAAAAGCCGAACACGACGGCCAGCATTGTGACCGAGTAGAGCAGGTTGCCGGCTTCGACGGCCTCGCCACCGCGGATAGCAATGAACGGCGTTGTCGCAATGAACAGCAATGCGAAGATCAATAGCGTGTCATAGAGCATTGCGCCGATGCGGCGGAGCAAGCCCGTGTTCTTCGGAGTCACTCTTGTTCCCTTTCCTGCGCGGCACGACGCCGATAGTCGCGCCCGAGCCAGAACGCGATCATCGTCCAGATGGCAGCGAACGGCAACATGACGATAGAGATGCCGGTCATTCCCAGCCCCCACATCAGCTTGACGGCCCAGGTGCCGACCAGGTCGCCGCCACGATATACCGCTGTATCGATGAAGTTCTTCGCCTTGTATTTTTCCTCCGGGGTGACGACCGAGTACAGCATGTCACTCGACGGCTTGGCGAAGCCGAAGCCGAAAGATCGCCGCAGTCCCTGAAAGACGGCTACGAACAGCAGCGCCGGATGCACGGCGATGATTGCGAAGCCGATGAGCGACATGACAGGCATGATCGCGAGTGTCGCGCCGAGCCCGATACGACGGACCGCGTGGCGGACGACGAGCAGCTGAAATACCAGTGACAGTGTATTGCTCGCACCGTCGATGTATCCGAACACCTGCGTGCGCTGATCGGTGCCGCTAAAGGCGTCGCCCACGAGCTTGTTCATGAACATGTACAGCGCGGTACCCAGGAGGCTGGCAATGATCGACTTGGCTGCTATCGATGACAGGTACGGCGACTTCGCGACGTGCGAAATGCCGGCGAACGGGCTGCCACCGAGTGCGCTTGCGGTCGCGACGGTCTGCACGGCTTCGCCCTCGTGTTCAGTCTGGACCCAATCGCGCAGCTTGCGGATGCAGACGATGCTGAACAACAGCAGCATGGCTGAGATCGGCAGCAGGTTCTGGAAGCCGAGCGGGACCACGAGGCCGCTGGTCACGAACGGACCGGCGAGGGCGCCGGCACTGCCGCCGGCCGAAATGACGCCGAACAGCCGGCGTCCCTGCTCCCGGGTGTAAATGTCTGCCATGAAACTCCAGAACACGGACACGACAAACAAGTTGAAGACGCTGATCCAGACGAAGAACACGCGGCCGATCCAGACGATGTCGAGATCGTTGTCAACGGCGAATGAGAATGCCCCGTAGAAGATCAGTATGTTGACGGCGAAGAACGCGTACACCCAAGGCAGGAAGGTGCGGCGTGCGTACCGGGATGCCACCCAGCCGAACACCGGCGAGGCGACCAGCATGACGAGGAACGTGCTCGAGAACAGCAGCGGGATGGTCTCGACACCGGACTCCACACCCATCGCTTCGCGCATCGGCCGCATCATGTAGTACGACGACAGGATGCAGAAGAAATAGACGAACGACCAGGCTACCCCGAAGTACTCGTGACGTTCGAGAGACAGTACGCGCAGGAAGAACCTGTCGGCGAATGAGTTGCTGGCGCTGGTGGTCATGGCAGGGGCATCATAATTGAAAAGGCGCCCGCGGTTGCCCGCGGACGCCTCGGGATTCAAAGGCCGGGGAAGTACTAGGGCCTTGTTCCTCCCTGTACGGGGTCGGCTGACCAGCCGAGCGCTGCCCAGTCAATGTCGGCGCCGAGGTGGCAGTCGCCACAGGCGCCGTTCATACCGTACGCTTGCTCCGAAGGAGCAATCTCGTGATTGACCGTGAGATACATCACTGTGTCACGGAAGTCGAATGCACCCGAGTACGTCTGGCCGGCGTAGAGCGCGCCGTCGGCCAGCGCGAGATCCCAGTCGTACTTGGCCCAGAACGGATTCGGTCCACCCTTCATGCCGAACAGGTGCGGCACGAGGATCGTGTCGTTGCCCGAGTCCACCGGCTGGTTGCCGGTCATTTCCTTGAACGGATAGATCATCGCACCGGCCGTCTGGT
>JAAUXY010060097.1_pt1 | contig 11541 bp, 7 predicted proteins | sample 7278121 | NCBI WGS metagenome assembly JAAUXY01 (sample SAMN14350117, study PRJNA611818) | marine sediment metagenome | isolation source: surface marine sediment (1.8m) | place: French Polynesia: Moorea | collected 2018-08
ACATCATCTTCCATGACCACGGACAGGGTGCCGTCAGATTCCGGACACATTTCCATGATCAGGTTGTAAATGTTGGTCGAGTAGAGCTGGCTCGACTGCGACGCCAGCCGGCTCGGCAGGTCGGTATAGCCGACGATATGCACACCGTGTCGGGTGACGACCTCGCCCGGCGAGGTGACTTCGCAGTTTCCGCCCTGTTCGGAGGCCAGGTCGACGATAACGCCGCCGTCGCGCATGCTCATCACCATCGCCTCGGTGATCAGCTTGGGCGCCGGTTTGCCGGGGATCAGTGCGGTTGTGATGATGATATCGACATCGCGGGCCTGCTCGGCGAACAGCGCCATCTCGGCCTTGATGAATTCTTCGCTCATGACCTTGGCGTAACCACCCTCACCGGTGCCGTCTTCCTCGAAATCGAGCTCGAGAAACTCCGCATCCATGCTCTGGATCTGGTCCTTGACCTCCGGCCGGGTATCGAAGGCGCGTACTACCGCGCCGAGTGACTTGGCGGTACCGATTGCCGCCAGGCCGGCCACGCCCGCACCGATCACCAGCACCTTGGCCGGCGGCACCTTGCCGGCAGCGGTGATCTGGCCCGAGAAAAATCGCCCGAAAAGGTTCGACGCCTCCACCACGGCCCGATAACCGCCAATGTTCGCCATCGAGCTGAGCGCATCGAGTTTCTGTGCGCGCGAGATGCGCGGAATGCTGTCCATTGCCAACACGGTGGCTTTCCGGTCGGCCAGCTGTTTCAGCAGGGCTTCGTTTTGCGCGGGCCAGACAAAGGAAATCAGGTGCGCACCTTCCTTCAGCAGCTCGATTTCGTGCTTGCCGAGCTTTTCGTTATGCTCCGGCGGACGAACCTTGATCACGAGATCGCTTTCGCCCCAGACGCGGGCGGTGTCATCGACGACCGAGGCGCCGCTGGAAACCAGAACGTCGTCGGTGAAGCTGGCGCCGTTACCGGCACCGGATTCGATTACCACCTCGAAGCCGGCCTTGGTCAGCTTTTCCACCATGTCGGGCGACGCGGCGACGCGCTTTTCACCGGGATGGATCTCTGTGGGTATTCCGATAATCATTAGGTTAGCCCCTCGTTCGGCCGGCTACCTGTTCCGCGGATGCCGGCCGTTCTTTGCGTTTCGTTTTCCCTGGTAATCGGGCGGGCCTGATGGCCGCCGCATCGATCCCTGAGCGACAAATCAGTCGCTGCGTAGACAGGTGCGGGAGATCAGTGCATTATTTTGCCCAATACTGCCTACGGATTCATGCCTTTTTTGGATCTTTACCATGCCATTTTTCAATACGCTGATCGAGCGCGCGCGCGCGAAATCCCAGACCATCGTCCTCGCCGAGGGCGAGGATCCCAGGATCATCGCAGCAGCGCGACGCGCAACCGACGACGGTATCGCGCACTGTGTACTGGTCGGTGACAGCGGCGAAATCGAGCGGGTTGCGGCGCACGCAGGTATCCAGCTCGACGACATTAAAATCGAAGTGCCGTCCGCTTCGCAATATCTCCAGGGGTATAGCGACGAGTTATACGGGTTACGCAAGCACAAGGGTATGACGCGCGACGAGGCCGCCCAACTGGCCCTGGATCCGCTGGCTTTCTCCGACCTGATGCTGCGCGCCAACCATGCCGACGGTTCGATTGCGGGCGCGCGCTATACCACCGGGGACCGGGTGCGCTCGGCGCTGCAGATCGTTGGCGTACTGCCGACGTTTCGCTCGGTATCGAGCTTCATGCTGATGCTGTTCGAAGCCGAACATCATCGGCCACACAGGGCCATGATCTTCGCCGACTGCGGGTTGATCATCGATCCCGATCCCGACCAGCTGGCTGAAATCGCGGTTGCCGCGGCACTGTCGGCGCAGCAGTTGCTCAACGACGAACCGCGGGTCGCGATGCTGTCCTTTTCCACCGATGGCAGCGCCAGTCATCCGCATGTCGACAAGGTCCGCGAGGCCACCAAAATCGCCCGCAGGCTCATGCCGATGGGAATCCGGGTCGAGGGCGAGGTGCAGGTCGACGCCGCGATCGTGCCCGAGGTGGCAGCCATGAAAATCGACAAACCGCAGCTCGACGGCAGCGCCAACGTGTTGGTTTTCCCCGATCTCGACGCGGGTAACATCGGCTACAAGCTCGCCCAGCGCTTCGGTGACGCGCATGTCATCGGCCCGGTGTTGCAGGGGCTCAACCGGCCCGCGAACGACCTCTCGCGCGGCTGCAGCGTCGACGACGTCTACTACCTGATTGCACTTACCGCGGTCCAGTCGCTGGGCTAATCGACATTCGACAACGCACCACCGAATAGCAAGCACCTTCACTACCGCCACATCGTCATCCCCGCGCAGGCAAACGGTGGCTGTCTCCTCATGCTCTAGCACTCATCGTCATCCCCGCGCAAGCGGGGATCTTGGAACGCACGCTCCGTGGGAGATCCCCGCTTTCGCGGGGATGACGATGTGCGGTCGTAGAGGTTTACTGCAGCGCGGGGATGACGATGAGTACTAGTGCATTCGCTGCCTGCGCAGTGATCCGCCGAAGCGGGATGACGGTGAGTGCCAGTGCTTTTCCGCTGAAGCGAGATGGCGTTGAGCTTCGCCGGGCGACGTTATTCTTCGAGGGCTTCGAGGATGGTTTTGACTTCGTCGCGCACGGCGACCATGGAAGCGGGCCGCGCGGACGGATCGACCGCCATCATGCGCACGATTAACGCCGACACTTCGGGCGACACGCCCTCCTTGACCTTAACGATTGGCGGCGCGTTACCCTCGCGGTGCTGGGCAATGACTTCCATCGGCTTGCCGCGATAGGGCAGCTTGCCGCTGAACAGGTAATAGGCAATGACGCCAAGCGAATAGATATCGCTGCGATCGTCAGCATCGGTACCGTCGGCGCGCTCCGGCGCGAGGTAGCCCGGGCTGCCGATGATCGAGCCGGTCTGCGTCAGGGTCGACTCGCCGGCAGCGCCGGCCGAGGCGATACCGAAGTCGACGATCTTGACCTGGCCTTCACCGTTGATCAGGATGTTACTCGGCTTCAGATCGCGGTGAATCACACCCTGTTCATGCGCCGCCGCCATGCCGCTGGCGATCTGGTACAGGATCTTGAGCCCATCGCGGGTGCTGAAGAAATTGACCTCGAGCAGGATAGCCTCGAGACCGCGACTGTCGAAATATTCCATCGAAATCGCGCAGACCCCGTCGCTGAGCAGGATGTCGTGCACGCGGATGACGTTCTTGTGGCTGACCTTGCGCGCGTACTTGACCTCGCGCTTGAAACGTTCGGTCGATTTCTGATCGATGGTCAGTTCCGGCAGCATGAATTTCAGAATCAGCTGCTCGTCGACCATATCGTCTTCGACCAGCATGACGCGGCCCATCATGCCGCGTCCGATTTCCTGCTTGATCTGGTAGCGATCCATCCAGGTTGAACCCGGCTTCAGCGCGTCCAGCGGCGAGGCCTTGCCGAGCCTGACCTGCTGCTGATTGCCGGTGCCGCCCCCGAGCACGGTGAAGTCGACGCCGCCGCTGACCGTGTTGGTCTTGTCGTCGATCTGCACGTCGGGCAGGCCGTGGTCGCGGGTAATCTGCGAAATCAGCTGCTTGGTGTAATCGAACAGGCCCTTGTCGATTTTGGGAATGCTCCACAGCAGGTTGTCGCGCACGTTGCTCGCATGGCGTTCGTCGGTCAGCGCCTCGATGGTTTCCAGCGCGGCGCGCTGTACGTTGGCCTGCTCGTGCTTGAGGCCGTCGAAGGCGAGTTCGAGGCCCTTGCCGAAGCCGAGCTGCCGGACCGCCCGCAGCGCGAGCACAAAATCATCGGGATAAGCGGTCACCAGCTTTTCCAGGATCGGGATCGCGGCGCGGTTGGAGGACTTGGCCAGTGACTGAATCGCCCGCTCGCGCACCTGCCAGTTGTCGCTGAGTGCAAATTCCTCGATCTTGCCGAGGTCATCGTCGCGAATCAGGTTCATGACCAGCTGTTGCGCAATGTTGCGGATGACTTCTTGCTCGTGACCGGCAAATTCGCGCGCGACTTCCGAGAATCGCTGATCGGCATGTTTCTGCAGCAGGGTCACCGCCTGTTGTCGGTTCCAGTCGTCCTCGATACTGAGGCGTCGGAGAAACTTTTCGAAGTTGGCGACATCCGCGTGCTGCACCAGCAAACGCGCGCAGAATTCGTTCAGCGTTTGCGACTTGGTCGCGAGGAAGTCGGAGAAATGCGGCACGAGCTCCGCGTTGGCCTGGTTCTGGATCGTCTTCAGCGCGATCTCGAGCTCGACCTCGTTCATGTTGTCGAGGTGCGGCAGCAGCACCGACACGTCGAAGGCCTGCTGCTGTCGCTGCAGGCAATTGAGCGCCTCGAGCACCACTACCTTGTTCGAGTCGGTCAGGAAACGCGACGCGATCAGCGGCACCTTGGGATCCTCGACGGCACCGAGATACTTGAGCAGGCGAATCTTGACGATCGGGCTGCTCATTTTTTCCGGCAACAGCGACACGCTCGACATGTCGATCGGCACACTGGTGCCGTCGAGCAGGTTGAGCAGGCTGGCCGCGTCTTCCGCCTCCAGCTTGAGCGCGCCGTTGATGATGTCTTCGGGGCGCAGCTGTTCGTTGATCGCCGCGAGCTGCTCGATCACCTCGTGCGCGACAACATCGGGCTGGCGCAGCTGCTGGAACAGCTGGGTCGGATTGCCTGCCGCGGACCGGGACGAGATTGCGTTGCCGAGTTTTGCCATCTGGAACAGTACTGCCTAACGGGCACGGGGGCCCGCACGCTTTTCCACCGTGGGTTGTCGTTTAGAATTGAGTATAGATGAGTCTCGTCAAACGACAGCCGCAGAAAATCATTTTTTTTCAGCTATTTGCGGGCTCTGTGAGCCAGTTGGCGCGGACGGCTCGATCGGCCCGCGCTACACCCGTGAGAGCCGCCCGGGAGGCTCCACCGGGTCTGGGACAGCATCCGATCAGGGACGCGCGTCCAGGAACGCCCGCAGGTGAAAAGTGCTTTGCTCCGCCAGGTACTGAAAATCGATCGCCACCGGGCAGGCATGGCGCGCCCGGCAGCCCCCCTGCAGGCACTCACAGGCGGGATTTGCGCGCAGGTAGCCGGCACAGGCGTCGACGTCATAACCGCCGGCGTCGAACGCATCCACCGGGCAGCTGTGCAGGCAGGGTTTGGCGCTGCAGCTGATGCAGGGCGATTCCACCGCCGGCTCTACCTCGACCGGCTCGAAGTCGCGACCCAGCAGCGCGAAACGAAACGAATGCCACAGGCCGTAACGGGGGTGCATCAGTACGCCGATCGGTGAGGCCGACAGGTCGCGCGCGCGACTGGCCCAACGCTGAAACGGGTGATAGGGCGGTCCGTCGAAGGGATACACCGGCGTCAGACCGTGCCGCTCGGCGACGATCTGCGCAACCCGTCGGCTCCAGCGATCGAGCGGATCGGCGGCGCCGTCAACAAATTCGGGGGACGCGCTGAAATGCGTCCAGTAGCTCGAACCGATATTGCCGACCAGGCCGATTTCATAACCGTCGCCGGTGAAACCGAGCGCTTCGACTTCGCTGCTTTCGAGTCCGGCGATGCCGTGCAGATGCAGACCGAATTCAGCGAGGCTGGCGGCGAGGTTCAAGTCGCGGCCTCCGCGTGCCAGTCACAGGCCGCGCCGATGGCGGTCGCGATGACGGTGGATTCGAGGAACAGTTCGCCGTCGACGTCGTCCTGTACGTGCACATCGTCGAAGGCAAGCGTGACGGTCGGGTCGATGGCGCCGGCGTCCAGCGCCTGCTGCTGCGCCAGCTCGGTGACGATCGCCCGGGCCTGGTCCCGAGCGGCCTCGAGAGAATCGAAACTTTTCGGCTCGTCGCCGTGAAACAGTTTGAACTGGCCGTGCTGTGGCTGGGTAATCGTGATCTGGGCGCGCTGGATCACGCTGCCCATCACCGCACCGAAGGCATTGGCGACATCGGCGTGCTGCGGCAGGTGCAGATCGACGAACAGGCTGTCGGCGACATCGCGGTAATAACTCGCGGCCGGCGCACCCACCGCGACCACCGGGTAATCGCTGCCGAAGTCGAGCTGAAACAGCGGCTTGCGCTGCGCGCTCTGGTGAGAGCCGAGCACCATGCGCGTGATGGTTTCGACGATCGCATCGGTCTTGTTCGAATGTTGCGTCAGGCCAAACTCGTTGAGCCCGACCTCGATCAGCAGGCGCCGGATTTGCGCAATCACGAGTTCGTAGACCTGGCGGCAGCCGGCCTCGACATCGTCGCTGTCCCACTTGCCGTAGCCGTAAAGAAATCGCATCTGGCGCATCCAGATGCGCGCCGAGAGTTCAGCCGCTTCGCGATTCCAGTGCGAATTGATGCCGAGCACGTGCACCGCGTCCGACGGCGTGAAACCACTGTAGATCGCCAGGCCCAGTCGTTTCAGCTTGGCCAGCGCACGTGCATAGGTGCGATTTTCCTGCACGATCGCGTCGAGTTCGACCGGTTTGTCCGACAGCATTTCCCAGGCTTCGAGCTCGGCATCGTTGAGCTGGCTCAGCAGCGCCGGATTGTTTTCGAGACGCATGACGAAACGGTTGCTCCTGGCATTCGCCATGCCGGCCAGCTGGGTTTCGAGCTTGGGTACGATTTCGGGATAGAGGTGACCGAGCAGGCTGGTTGGCACCACCCGGCGCGGCCCGATCGACAGTCCCTTGTGGCCGCCGAAACGCACCTCGCTGTCACCACCGAGACCGATCGAGTTGACCCGCACGGCCTCGACCATGGGTTGCCAGTCGCCGATATTGGCACCATCCGGACTCAGCTGGGGCTGACCGTTGCTGACCACCGCGATATCGGTGGTAGTGCCGCCCATGTCGGCGACGATCGCGTTTTCGAGCCCGGACAACTGGCAGGCGCCGATCACGCTGGCGGCCGGGCCCGACAATACCGTGCCGATCGGCTTTTCCACCGCGTTGGCGAGACTGGCAAGCGAGCCGTCACCCTTGACCAGCATCAGCGGCGCATCGATTTCGTGACGCTCCAGGATCTTTTGCACCGAGCCGATCAATTCCTTGATCGGCGGCACCATGCGCGCGTTCAGCGCCGCCGTCAGTGCACGGCGCGGCGCGCCCAGGCTCGACGCCAGTTCATGACCGCAGATGACCGGCATGCCGGTCAACTCGGTGACGAGCCGCTTGAGACGGGATTCGTGAGAAGAGTTACGCGTGCCGAACATACTCGAGATCGCGAACGCGGACACCTGCCCCTTGAGCCTTTCGATAGCTTCCTGCGCGGCGGCATCGTCGAGTGGTTCGTGCTCGCGGCCAACCGCGTCGAACCCGCCCGCAATGCGCACTACCAGCTGCGCCGGCAGGATTTCGAGCAGCCCGCTCTGCTTGACCTGTTCGCTGCTGTAGCCGGGTAACAGCACGCACACCGGCGCACCCAGGTCCTCGACCACCGAATTGGTGGTGAGCGTGGTCGACAGCGACACCATCGTGACCTGTTCGAGCGCCGCGGCCGGCAGTTTGCCGATCACGTCGCCGATGCCGACACTGAGATCGAAACGCGTGGTCAGGCTTTTTTCGGCATTGACGATCTGCTTGTCGTCATCCACCAGGACCGCGTCGGTAAAGGTTCCGCCGGTATCGATACCGAGACGAAAAGGCATGGTTTGCTCCCGTTTTTCCGGGAATATATAGCCAGCACCTCCACACGTCCATGACACGTGGTTATCGATATGCGACATGCCCCTGCCGGCACCCGAATTTCTGGTCGGGGTAAAAACTCGGTATAGTTTTTACCCCGACCAAAAACGATTCACGGGCATACCGGAAACATGTCTGACAGCTGCGTCTTGCCGCAATTCGAAACCACCCGGGCCGCCGACCTGGTCGCCGCGCTCTATGACCTGCAAGGGCCGCTGCGATTGCTGCATGGTGAACGCGATCTCAATTACCTCGTCGACTCGCCGCGCGGTCGTTTCGTGTTCAAGATCGCCAACGCGCTGGAGTCGCCGGCGATGCTCGAATGCCAGCACGAGGTATTCGAGCGGCTGGCCGATGCGGCCGTGTTTCCGGCGGTCGCGACCGCGCTCGAATCGAAGCAGGGTCGCAGGATCGAAACGGTCGTCGACGCGGACGGCCAGCAGCACGCCTGTCGGGTATTGCCCTATATCGAGGGCAAACTGCTGGGCAGCGCCGAGACCCGCTCGCCGGCGATGCTGCGGGATCTCGGCGACCGGCTGGCGCGGCTGGACCTGGCCCTCGACGGTTATTCCCACCCGGCCCTGGCGCGTCCGCTGCTGTGGAAAATGGACGAGGTCGAAACCACGCTCGAACGTTTCATGCCGGGCCTGGCCAACGATGGTCAACGGCAGCTGGTGAGCCACTTCACCGACATCTATCGCGGCGAAGTCGTCAGGCGCCAGGGAGAATTACGCCGTGGCGTGATTCACAACGACGCCAACGGCGGCAATATCCTGCTCGACGAGAGCGCTACACGGGTGGTCAGCATCATCGATTTCGGCGATATGGTCGAGTCCTGGCTCGCGGTCGAAGTCGCGATCGCGGCCACCTACGCGATGCTCGAACAGGCGCAGCCGCTCGGTATTGCACAGGCAGTAAGCGCCGGCTACCACGCGCGGCTGCCGCTGCGCGACGCCGAAATCAGCGCGCTGTTCGGATTCATCTGCATGCGGCTGTGCATGAGCGTCTGTGTCTGCGCCTACCAGCGCGAGCTCGAACCAGACAACGAATACCTCAGCTCTGATGAACCCGCGGTCTGGGCACTGCTCGGTGAATTCGCCGAGCTCGACTACGCCGCGGTACGCGAAGTCCTGTTTGCCGCCTGCAAGGAGCGTTAGCCCGTCTCCAGTACGCGTTTACGATAGCTGGCGCGATGCATGTCGACGATTTCGACCCCGACGCTGACCACCCGGGGTAACAGCGGCTCGATCGCGTCGAGTACGGATTCGCTGAGCGCGGCCTTTTGCGCATCGTCGCGCCCCGACAGCAGGCGCAGGGTTACGTGCAGGAAGCTGTCGCGGGTCTGGCCGGTGCGGTGGCGGGCGTAGCCGATCGCACGGGTCTTGATGTCGTATTCCGGGAACAGGCCGGAAGCCATCGCCCCGGCGTGCGCCGCATCGACCACGGCATCGACGTCGACCTGCCCTGCAATTTCCTCGGAATATTCTATAATTACATGTGGCATTGTTCTCTCCAGATAGAGGACGCTTTCCCCAGGCAAATCGCAACGCGCGATTTGCCTTTTTTTTGCCGAAGCCCCTCATTTAGAAGGCTTTCCTGCTCTCTGATCGCGCCCCCCCGGGGCAGATCGCATTGTGATCTGCCTTTTTTTGCCCGAAACCCTCATTTTTGCGTCTTTTTGCGGCAAATCGATGCAATTTACCGGATTATCTCGTCTTTTCGAGAAATAACGTATTGGCGGAAATCCGGGCTTTGGAAGATCCCGGATAAGCGCTTCGCGCTTTCCGGGATGACGTTTCTGCCAGTTTAGCGCGAGATCCCGGATATGCGCTGCGCGCATTCCGGGATGACTTTCAGGTCCGTTTGTGAATCACAAACGGACCTGAAAGTCACATGTTCGGATAACTGGGGCCGCCGCCGCCTTCCGGCACCGTCCAGTGAATGTTCTGGCTCGGATCCTTGATATCGCAGGTCTTGCAGTGCACGCAGTTCTGGGCGTTGATCTGCAGCGCCGGCTGGCCATCCTGCTCGATAATTTCGTAAACCCCGGCCGGGCAGTAGCGCTGCTCGGGCGCGTCGTATTTTTCGAGGTTGAGCACAATCGGCACGCTGTCGTCGCGCAGGCGCAGGTGCGCGGGCTGATTGTCTTCGTGGTAAACCCCGGACAGGTAAACCGACGAGTTGCGGTCGAAAGTCACCTCGCCATCGGGCTTTGGATATTCGATCGGAGTGTAATTGCGCTTGTCGCCGATCTGTTCGTGATCGGCATGATGCCCCATGGTCCAGGGTGCGGCGCCGCGAAACAGGTAGGATTCGAGTGCAGCATTGGCAAGCCCGAGCCAGAGCCCCTTGCGGAAACCCGGACGGATGTTGCGCACCTTGTTCAGCTCGGTGTAGAGCCAGGACTGTTTGAATTTCTCGGGGTAAGCGGTTGCTTCCAGCGCCGGTCCCGGATTTTCCTCGTCGAATTCGACCGGCAGCATTTCGATCACGGCTTCGGCCGCGAGCATGGCCGATTTCATCGCCGTGTGCGTGCCCTTGATCTTGGGTACGTTCAGAAAACCGGCGGTATCGCCGATCAGCAAACCGCCCGGGAAGGTCAGTTTCGGCAGCGACTGCAGGCCGCCTTCCGAGATCGCGCGGGCACCGTAGGAAATCCGCTTGCCGCCTTCGAAGATCTTGCGGATTTCGGGATGGTTCTTGAAGCGCTGAAACTCCTGGAACGGGCTCAGGTAAGGATTCTCGTAATCGAGACCGATGACGAAGCCGACCGCGACCTGGTTGTTTTCGTTGTGGTACAGGAAGGAGCCCCCGTAGGTATCCGATTTCAACGGCCAGCCGATCGTGTGCAGCGTGGCGCCCTCGTCGTGCACCTCGGGACGAACCTCCCAGATCTCCTTGATACCGATGCCGTAGGTTTGCGGATCGACACCATCGCGCAGGTCGAACTTTTCAAACAATTCGCCGGTCAGCGAGCCGCGGCAGCCCTCCGCGAAAATCGTTTGCCGGCCGATCAGTTCGACGCCGGGTTCGTAGTTGTCGGTCGGTTCGCCATCCTTGCCGATGCCCATGTCGCCGGTGGCGACCCCACGGACCGCACCGCTGTCATCGTAGAGCACTTCGGCGGCGGCAAATCCCGGAAAGATTTCGACCCCCAGCTCCTCGGCCTGCTCGGCCAGCCAGCGACACAGGTTACCGAGGCTGATGATGTAATTGCCGTCGTTGTGCATCTGCGGCGGGGTCGGCATCGAGATCGCACCTTTTTCGGTCAGGTACTTGAACTGGTCGGACTTGACCGCGACCGTGACCGGCGCGCCTTTTTCCTTCCAGTCCGGGATCAGTTCGTTCAGCGAGCGCGGTTCGAGCACGGCGCCGGAAAGGATATGCGCGCCGACCTCGGCGCCCTTTTCCAGGATACAGATGGTCAGTTCGCGTTCCTGTTCCTGCGCCAGCTGCGCCAGGCGGATACCCATGGTCAGTCCCGACGGCCCGGCGCCGACAATGACCACGTCAAAATTCATCGATTCTCTTTCCACGACTCGTCCCGATTATCTCAGTCACTCACAAAGCCGCCGAATTATAAAGAAACCACCGGCGAAAAACAGTTTCGGATGCGCCGCAAATGCGCCCGCACGACGGCATACTTGCCACGAAACGACATGCACGAGTTTGACGGGTCTCGAGGCCACAAAACCTGTATCGCCGGAGAAGTATGCATGGTGCCCCCCGAAATTACACTTGTCACCCCGCGGCTTGACCGGGCCGCGCAGGTCGCGGGGTCCAGAACGCAGGTTCCGGATTCATGGATACCGCGGTCAAGCCGCGGTAT
>JAAUXY010182548.1_pt1 | contig 11539 bp, 13 predicted proteins | sample 7278121 | NCBI WGS metagenome assembly JAAUXY01 (sample SAMN14350117, study PRJNA611818) | marine sediment metagenome | isolation source: surface marine sediment (1.8m) | place: French Polynesia: Moorea | collected 2018-08
CCTCGGCGCCCTTCGCCCGCAGCGCCGCCAGCGGCTGGGTCCCGACCTCGAGATGCATATCGATGCGATCCAGCAGTGGCCCGGACACCTTCGAACGATAGGCAGCGACGCGGTCCGCACTGCAGTGGCAATCACCGGACGGATCGCCGGCATAGCCGCAGGGGCAGGGATTCATAGCCGCCACGAGCTGGAAGCGCGCCGGAAACTCGACGCGGTAGTTGGCCCGCGCCAGCGACACGCGTCCGCTCTCCAGCGGCTCGCGCAGCGCCTCGAGGACATCGCGCTGGAACTCGGGCAACTCGTCGAGAAACAACACGCCATTGTGTGCACGCGAGATTTCACCGGGACACGGACTGACTCCGCCGCCGACCAGGGCAACCGCCGAGGCGCTGTGGTGCGGTGCCCGGAATGGCCGACTTCGGAAACGATTGCGTGTCAGGTCATCGCCCGCCACCGAGCGAACTGCGGCCGTCTCTATGGCTTCGCTTCGCCGCATCGGTGGCAGCAGCGACGGCAGTCGCCTTGCCAGCATAGTCTTGCCGGTACCCGGCGGACCGACGAACAGCAGGTTGTGCCCACCGGCGGCCGCGATCTCGAGCGCACGTCGCGCGGCAACCTGCCCGCGAACGTCGGCGAGGTCGGGATGTCGCGGCGGGTCGACGGCGTCATGCGACTCTCGGGTCGTGCTGAGCTCGGAACCGCCCCGCAGCCAGGCGCAGACATCGAGCAGGTGCTCCGCCACCCCGGTCGATGACGAGACCAGTGAGGCTTCGCCGGCATTGCACGCCGGGATGATCGCCTGCCGCTGCGCCTTGTCCGCAGCGACGATGGCCGGCAGCAGCCCGGAGACGCTTCGCAGCCGTCCGTCGAGTGCGAGCTCGCCGTAGACCTCTATATCGTGCAGCGGCTCGGCAGGGATCTGCCGACTGGCCGCGAGAATGCCGAGTGCGATGGCGAGATCGAAACGTCCACCGTCCTTGCGCATATCGGCGGGTGCGAGACTGACCGTGATGCGCTGCTGGGGAAAACTGAAACCGGAGTTGATGATTGCACCGCGCACGCGGTCCTTGCTCTCACGAACAGCTGTCTGCGCCATGCCAACGATCGAGAACGTGGGCAGTCCCCCGGACAGGAAGACCTCGACCGTCACCGACGGCGCGCCCGTGCCGAGCAGGGCACGCGACGCGAGCGTTGCGACACTCACGCTGCCGCCATCGTGTGCTGTTGCATACGCCCTCCGTGGCGTAGGGAGCTAGCGGTTGGCTTCGTAGTCGGCCAGCCGCTTCTCCAGCGTCTCGAGTTTCTCGCGCGTCCTTGCGAGAACGGCTTCCTGGACCTCGAACTCCTCGCGGGTCACCAAATCCAGTTTGCCAATACCAGTCCTGAGGACCGAGTTGAATGAAGTCTCTATCTCTTCCCGTGCCGTTTTCAGGCCTTCGGGCAGTGCGTCGGCCAGCTTCCTGGCCAGGTTTTCGATGCTGTCGGTATTCATGCCGTGTTGATACCTGAGCCGCGGTGGCTGCGCCAGTGGCGTTTTGCCCGAAATCGGCGGTTTTTCGCAACACAACCTGCACCGAGTTGGTGCAGAACGGGCAGCAGTGCGCACCAGCAGCGCACAGTCACGAGTTTGTTACCTCTGCAACCCGCTGTTTTAATTATATTTTTTGTGAATTGGCACGATCCCTGCTCTATATGGCGCGAAGTACGGCGAAGCAGCCGAATCTTTTAAATGGAGCATTCACAATGAAAACGATACTTAAATCTGGGGTAATCCTTTCCGCACTGCTGCTTAGTGCAGTAGCCAACGCTCAGTGGTCGGCCAACGTCGGCTACGCCAGCGAATACCACTTCCGCGGCATCCTGCAGAAGAACTCGTCCGCCAGCGGCGGCATCGACTACGAATCCGGTGGCTTCTATGCCGGCACGTGGGCAGCCGACGTGGGTGACGGCCTCGAAACCGACCTTTACTTCGGCTACGGCGGCGAAGTTGACGACTTCGGTTACAGCATCGGCTTCACCGGTTACTACTACACCGGCGATTTCGATGACACCTACCAGGAAATCAACCTCGGCGCGTCTTACGGCATCCTCAGTGTCGACATCGCCATCGGCGAATACGACAACTTCGACGGCCCGACGCAGGACTACACCTTCGCAGCGATCACGCTGGCTGACGACAGCGGCCTGTACGGCACTTTCGGTACGTTCTCGCAGGACGCCGACGGTGACTACCTGGAGCTGGGTTACGGCACGACGATCTCCGAAATCGACTTCGGCGTCGCGCTGATCTTCGCCAACGACGATCTCGTCGGTGATGAAGAAGAGTCACTGATCTTCACGATCGGCAAGTCCTTCGACCTGAACTAAAACAACGAAGAACGGGGCGGCCCACGGGTCGCCCCTCCTGCACTACAAAAGGGGAAGTCCCATGAAAATGATCACTGCGATCATCAAGCCCTTCAAACTGGATGACGTCCGCCAGGCGGTCGCCGACATCGGTATCCAGGGCATCACCGTAACGGAAGTCAAAGGCTTCGGTCGCCAGCGCGGCCACACGGAGCTGTACCGCGGCGCGGAATACGTCGTCGACTTCCTGCCGAAAGCGAAGATCGAACTGGCCGTCGACGATGACATCGCCGAGCAGGTCGTGGAAGCCATCGCCAACACCGCCCGCACCGGCAAGATCGGCGACGGAAAAATCTTCGTCTCCGACCTCGAGCAGGCCATTCGCATTCGCACCGGTGAGACCGGTGCCGAAGCCGTATAACTCATTCTTATAAGCGGAGGATCTTCTCGTGGAAGATGTCACTCAAGTCGCGTCGCAGGTCACTGAACTGGCCTACGCGCTGGATACTTTTTACTTTCTCGTAATGGGCGCGTTGGTCATGTGGATGGCCGCGGGCTTCACCATGCTGGAATCCGGCCTCGTCCGGGCCAAGAACACGGCCGAAATCCTGACCAAAAACGTCGGCCTCTACTCCATCGCCTGCATCATGTACATGCTGGTCGGATACACCATCATGTATCCGTCGGACGCAGCCAATCTGTTCATCCAGTTCGGAGACGGTCTGCTGGGCCGCGGAGACAATAGCGCTGAAGACGTCATTGCCAGTGGCGGCGATACCTACTACTCCGGCCTGTCGGACTTCTTCTTCCAGGTCGTGTTCGTCGCTACGGCGATGTCTATCGTCTCGGGGGCGGTAGCCGAGCGTATGAAGCTGTGGGCGTTCTTCGCTTTTGCGGTAGTCCTCACCGGTTTCATTTACCCGATCCAGGGCTTCTGGAACTGGGGTGGCGGTTTCCTCAGCGAGAACTTTGGTTACTTTGACTTCGCGGGCTCCGGCACGGTTCACCTGTGTGGCGCAGCCGCCGCACTCGCCGGTGCCATTATCCTCGGCGCACGCAAGGGCAAGTACGGACCGGAAGGACAGGTCAACGCGATTCCGGGTTGTAACCTGCCTCTCGCAACCCTCGGTACGCTGATCCTCTGGCTCGGCTGGTTCGGCTTCAACGGTGGCTCGGAACTGAAAGTCTCCGATGTAGGAGAAGCCAATGCGGTTGCTCTCGTGTTCGTTAATACGAACATGGCCGCAGCGGGTGGACTCGTCGCAGCGCTGGGGCTTTCCCGCCTGTGGTTCGGCAAGGCTGACCTGACGATGGCGCTAAACGGCGCTCTCGCCGGCCTCGTCTCGATTACGGCCGACCCGCTGTCGCCGGCACCGCTGTCGTCGACACTGATCGGTGCGATCGGCGGCCTGCTCGTTGTGGTCTCTATCGTCACGCTCGACAAGATGAAAGTCGACGATCCGGTGGGTGCCATTTCGGTACACGGCACGGTGGGCATCTGGGGCGTTCTCGCTGTCCTTTTCTCTAACAGCGATGCGTCGTTCGTCGGTCAGACGGTCGGTATCCTCGCCATCTTCTTCTGGACGTTTATCGTTAGCGGCATCGTTTGGTTCGCACTGAAAGCCACGATGGGCATCCGCGTATCGGAAGAGGAGGAGTACGAAGGCGTGGATCTCTCCGAGTGTGGCCTCGAGGCCTACCCGGAATTCACCAAGGCTGAGTAATCCTGAAGTCCCCGGGGGAATGTCCGCATTCTCCCGGGGCAACCCCGACATAACGATAAATCCAACGGGGACAACGCATTAACGGGCCGCAAGGCCCGTTTTTTGTGCCCGGAAAGCGTGACGGGGTTCACAATCTGTAGCGTGACCTGACGACTCGCGTTTCACCATCCTCCATGGTTAGATACTCTCAGTCGGGAAAAGGAGCTACACGGACGTAGAACCACCATGACCAGAATCAACTTTTTCATCTACGCCAGCACATTCGCGATCCTCGCGGCCTCCACCGTGCTGGCGGACGACATCTATCGGTACACGGACGAAAACGGCACCGTGCACTACGTTGATCGCCCGACCGGAGCTCCCAGCGAGCAGCGCGTTATCGTTGCCACCGGCCAGCCCTCCCAGGCACGTCCTGCGGACGAAGGGCCGGACTGGCGTGAACGTCGCGCGGAACGCAAGAGCGCCGAGGAAGACGCGCGGACCGCAAGGGCCGAGGACGAAGAGCGCGCGAAACTCTGCCAGGAGTATCGCCAACGTCTGACCCAGTACAACGACGCACGACGACTGTATCGCATGGATGAGCAGGGGGAACGTGTCTACCTCAACGAAGAAGAGATTGAGGATGCACGTCGCGTCATACGGGAACAGATCGAGGAAAACTGCAGCGCCTGAGGCGGGCAATCGCTCCTCGGCAGGCGTTACAATTCGCGCTGCGTTAGCGAGGAGCGGTTTGCTTGCCCCTTAAACCCACCGACGATAACCGACAGGCCTACCTGCCGGACTTTTGCTCTGCGAGCACCCTGTTCGTCGTTCTGCTGATTGCCGAACTCGTCGCCATCGTCCTCACACTCGCCGCACAGGATGCGGACAGCAATTTCCTGCTCGACCTGTCGAAGATGTCGCTGTTCCTGCTCTGGCTGGCCCTGCTGGCCAGCAGCACCCTTTGCCTGCTGCGGGAACGCCTCGAATCCCTGGGCCCCACACGGGCATTTGTCAGCAGTTTCGTCCTGCTCGAGGTTTTGTGCATCGTGCTTGCCGCGGTCGCCTACATGGTGACACGGCGATTCGGCAGCGGCGTAATCATCGAGGAACCGTTGCCGGGCTTTCTTCTGCGAACATTCGCCATCAGCTCCATTGTTATCGCGTTGGCGATGCGCTACCTGTACGTCGCCAGTGAATGGCGTCGCAGCATCGTCCTCGAAGCGCAGTCACGCATCAGTGCGCTGCAGGCACTGATTCGACCGCACTTCCTGTTTAACAGCATGAACACGATTGCGTCGCTGACCCGCACGGACCCGTCGCGAGCAGAGGAAGCCGTCGAGGACCTCTCCGACCTCTTGCGAGCCAACCTGGGCGCCGCAAAGGACCGCACGTCGCTGAAACAGGAATTCGAGATTGCCGCGATCTACCAGCGCATCGAGAAGCTCCGTCTTGGCGACCGTCTTCACGTCCGCTGGGAACTCGGCGAACTGCCGATGCGCGCAATGATCCCCAGCCTGACGATCCAGCCCCTGCTCGAGAATGCGATCTACCACGGCATCGAACAGTTGCCGGAAGGGGGCGAAGTCCTCGTTTCGGGACAGCAGGATGGCAAGCACCTCGAGATCGTCATTAGTAACCCGGTCGCCAGGGGCCGCGGCGGCAAGGAGTCAGGCAACAAGATGGCGCTGTCGAACATTCGCCAGCGTTACGACATCGCCTACGAAGGCCGTGCAAAAGTCACCGTTGACGCGGCCGACGACAGCTACACGGTCACGCTGCGATTCCCGCTGGAGGTCGAGTGACGCTGCGCGTACTGATCGTCGATGACGAACAGCCGGCGCGCGAGCGCCTGCGCCAGTTGCTGGACGACGCCGACGGCTATGAGGTCAGCGGCGAAGCCGCGAACGGACACGACGCGGTCGCACACGCCACCGATGCAGATATCGTGCTGCTCGACATACGCATGCCGGGCATGGACGGCCTGGAGGCAGCGCGGCACATCAACGAACTGGAAGCACCGCCGGCCATCGTATTCACGACCGCGTACGATGAGTACGCCATCGAGGCCTTCGACGCACGGGCCGTGGGCTACGTGCTGAAGCCGGTCCGGCGGTCGCGACTGAAGACCGCACTCGAACAGGCGGCGCGACTCTCGACGCCGGCCATCGACGCCGTCCGTGACGAAGCGCGCCAGGCAATCTGCGTCCGTGCTCACGGCGAGCTGAAGCTCATCCCGGTAGACGACGTGTTGTGCTTTCACGCCGACCAGAAGTACGTCAGCGTCGAGCACACCGACGGCGTGGACCTCATCGATGAATCGCTGAAATCACTGGAGCAGGAATTCGCCGATCGCTTTGTTCGCATCCATCGAAACGCCATTGTCGCGGTCGACCGGATCGCCGGCCTCGAGAAGCTGGCGGACGGCAAGAATGTGGTGGTTTTGCGCGATCGATCCGGTGACAATGCGCTGGTCGTGAGCCGCCGCCACCTGGCGGACGTTCGACGAAGGCTGAAGGGAGAGCCAGGGGTTTGAAAATACGAATAGCCACGCGCAAGAGTGCGCTGGCCCTTTGGCAGGCGGAGCACGTTGCGGAACGCCTGCAAGCTCTTGACGACGTCGAGTCCGTCGAGCTGGTGCCGATGAGCACGAAGGGCGATGAAATTCTGGATCGCAGCCTGCAGAAGATCGGCGGCAAGGGCCTGTTCATCAAGGAACTCGAAGTCGCGATGCAGGAAGACCGCGCAGACATCGCCGTGCATTCGATGAAGGACGTGCCGGCCGATATGCCGGACGGATTCTGTCTTGCCTGCGTCCTGCCCCGTGCGAATCATGCCGATGCACTTGTCGCACCGCAGGGCACGACACTGGACTCGCTAAAGCACGGCGCGAAAGTCGGCAGCTCCAGCCTCCGACGCCAGGCGCAGCTGCGCATGATCCGTCCCGACCTCGTCATCGAACCGCTGCGCGGCAACGTCAATACCCGGCTGGCCAAGCTCGAGGCCGGCGAGTTCGACGCCATCATTCTTGCCGCCGCCGGGCTCGAACGCCTGGGCCTGGACGGTCACATCAGCCAGGTATTCGAGCCGGCGCAGATGCTTCCTGCCGCCGGGCAGGGCGTCGTCGGCGTTGAGTGCCTGGACGCCCGTGACGAACTGAAGGCGGTACTCGGCCGGCTGAACGACGACGAGTCCGCCGCAACAACGACGGCAGAACGTGCGATCGCCTTCCGGCTGCAGGCAAACTGCCAGTCACCGGTGGCCAGTTACGCGACCCGCTCGGGTGACTCACTGTCGCTGACGGCGCTGGTCGCCTCCCCGGACGGCGAACAAAGCCTGAAGAAGACGATAGACGGACCGAGCAGCGAGCCGGAAGCCCTGGGGCTCAAGCTGGCAGACCAACTGATCGAAGACGGCGCGATGGAACTCCTCGCGTTGTCAGCCGATGGCTGAGCTAGCCGGCTGCGGCGTCCTTGTGACGCGGCCGGCCGCACAGGCCGTTGACCTGGTTGCCGCTATCGAGGAAGCGGGCGGCTCGGCCGTATCTCTGCCCGCACTGGAAATCAGCGGCCGGGACCGCGCGGCCGTCGAAGAACAGCTTGCCGACCTGCCGGAGCCGGACATCACCTTGTTCGTCAGCCCCAACGCCGCACGCTTTGGTATCGACTACGCAAAAGGCCTGATCGGCTGTATCGGCCCCGGCACAGCGAATGCGGTGCGCGAGCTGGGTCACACCGTCGATATCGTGCCGGCGGGTGGCTACAACTCCGAACACCTGCTGATGACGCCGCAGCTCGAAGACATCAACGGCAAGGTCATCCGCATCGTCCGCGGGCAGAGCGGCCGCGAGCTGCTGGGCTCGACGCTGGCGCATCGGGGCGCCCGGGTCGACTACCTGTCTGTCTATGAGCGCCAGTGTCCCGAGCACCCGACCGCGCTGGTGGACGAGGTCCTGTCGCGCTGGAAAGCCGGCAGGATTCACGCCTGGACCATCATGAGCGTGGAGACACTGGACAATTTTCTCGCGTTGACGGGCGACGAAGGTGCCGCTCTCGCAGCGCGGACGCCTCTGGTGACGCCCGCGGAACGTGTGTTAAAAGAAGCGGAGGAACGACTGCCGGGCGTTTTCGTGGCCCTGTCTCACGGCACGTCAGCCGACGACCTGGTCGAATCGATCGACGGCGTCATCGTTCCCGGATCTAAAGAGTGATGGCATGAGCGAAAAAGACCCGGACGCAACCTTCGAGGAACCCGAGCTGATCGAGAGCGAGAGCGCCCCGGAAGCGGAGGAGAGCAGCGCGTCAACGCGCGGCCAGGCGTGGAATTTCATCGCGATCACGCTGGTGGTGCTGGCCCTGCCGGCCATCGGCTGGCTGGTCTGGAATGACCTGCAGCCCAGCGACACATCGGAAAGCGATGCAGCGATCGCGCGGCTCGAGGCAAGACTGGATTCGAGCCGCGAGACCATCACGGCGCTGGACGCCCGGCTCTCGGAGCTGGCGGCCGAGAATGACGCGCTGCAGCAGGGTATCCAGTCCGTCAGCGAGCGACTCGTCGACCCTACTCAACTACTCGGCAACCTGCCGTCGCGGACATCGGCACTCGAGCGAGGCCTCGCCAGCCTGCAGGGCGTATCGGCCGGCACTCGCGACAACTGGCTGCTCGCCGAGGCCGAATACTTCCTCCAGATTGCCAACGCCCAGCTGCAGCTGGCGGACAACCCGGAACTGGCCTCCGCGGCCCTGCAGCAAGCCGACCAGCGCATGGCGGACCTGTCGAACCCGGCCTACACCGAAGTGCGGGGCGCGATCGCCGACGAGCTCGCCCGGCTGGAAGCCGTCAACACGGTCGATATCACCGGGCTTGCGATGACGCTCGCCAGCCTGTCTCGCGTTGTCGATACCTTACCGGTACAGCGCATCGGCGAAACGCCGGTCGCCGAGGCGGAAGAAGCGCCCGACGAAGAACAGGGCGGTGCCGCACGCGCATGGTCAGCGGTCAAGGAAACGATGTCCGGGCTCGTCAAGATCACACCGCCGGACGAAGCCGGCTCACCGCTACTGACGCCGGAAGCCGAGGTCCTGCTGCGCGCCAACCTGTCGTTGCAGCTGCAGGCCGCGCGCCTGGCGCTGCTCTAGGGGGAGCGTGTTATCTTTGACCAGAGCATGGAGGACGCCGTCACCTGGCTGGTCAGCTCCTTCGACATCGGCGAAATCCCGGTGCAGAGCGCTCGCGAGACCATCGCGGAGATGCGTGCGAACCCGGCGATGCAGGCCCTGCCCGACATTTCCGGATCGCTGAACCTGCTGCGCCAGTTCCGCGTGCTGGAGGGCAACGGCGAGTGAGGTTCGGTCTCTACGTCGTCATTGCGGCCATTCTCGCGGTCTTCGCCGCGGAATTCCTGCTGGAAGACCTGGGCTACGTGTACATTGATTTTCGCGGCTACCGCATCGAGATGTCGGTCGTCATGCTCGCCGCGCTGTTGTTGCTTGCCGTGTTCGTCATCTGGGCGATTCGCAAACTGCTGATCGCACCGCGGCTCGTCGGCGAAGCGGCGGGGCGTTACCGGGCAGCGCGTGCCGGCGACAAGCTGATGCGCGGCATGATCGAGGTCGCCGAAGGCTATTTCGCCAAGGGCGAAAATCTGCTGGGACGCGCAGCATCGAACAGCAACGCCCCGCTGTTCAATTACCTGCAGGCCGCGCGCGCCGCGCACCTGCAGGGCAACGACACGCGTCGCGACGAGTGGCTCAAGCTCGCCTACGAAGACACACCGGGCGCGAGTAATGCCGTGCTGCTGACGCAGGCCGAACTACAGCTCGACAGCAAGCAATACGAAGAGGCCATCGCCACCCTGCGCCGGCTGGACGAGAATTCCCACAACCACGGCTACGCACTGGCCCTGCTCGGCAAGATCTACGCAAGCCTGGGTGACTGGACGAACCTCGCCGAAGCGCTGCCGCGCATTCAGAAGCACGGTCGGCTCGACGCAGCGACACTCGAGGAGTGGACTCTGCGGGTGCATTGCGAAGCCCTGCGCGCGGCTGACGATGCCGACGCTGTGACAACCTCATTCGCCGCGGTACCGCGCAAGCTGGTCACGCACCCGACGATTCTCGAAGACTATTTCGAAGCGCTGATACGCACGGGCGAGCACGAAAAAGCAGAAAAGGAGCTCGCCAGGGCGATCAGCAGGGAGTGGCGCGGCTTTCTCGTCCGACTGTTCGGCACGGTCGAAGGCAGCGATCCGACGCTGCAGCTCAAGAAAGCGGAGGGCTGGCTGGCCCAGCACCCGGAAGACCCGGACCTGTTGCTGGCGGCGGCCCGGCTTTGCCTGCGCAACGAACTGTGGGGCAAGGCGCGCAGCTACCTCGAGAGCGTCATCACGCTGCAACCCAGCCCTGAGGCCTACCAGGTGTACGGCAAGCTGCTGAACCAGCTCGGCGAGGCCGATGCGGCCGCAGAAGCCTTCCGCGACGGCCTGGGGCTGGTGTCCGCCGAACCCCTGCCCGCCATACCGCACCTCGACGCCGACAAACCATGACCACCGTCGTCGGCACCGGCTACACGGGTGCCCGCCTGCTGCGAGACCACCCGGATCTCAAAGGCATCAGCCGATCGATTCCTGAGGGTATCGACGCGTCCCGGATGACCCTCGTCGATCTCGATTCGGACGACGGTGAGATACCTGGCGACGACGTCCTGATCTACACGGTACCCCCCGGGGACGATGGCGACACGCGCCTGGCACGACTGCTCGCGAAACTGGAGCGACCGCCGCAGCGCGTCGTCTACCTGAGCACGACGGGCGTCTATGGCAATCGCGATGGCGACCGCGTCGTCGAGAGCGACCCGGTCAATCCGCAGACTGATCGGGCGAAACGCCGCGTTGCAGCAGAACAGCGGCTGGCGGACTACGCGGCAGCGAATGACACAGCACTGGTCGTGCTCCGGGTGCCGGGCATTTACGGGCCGGGACGACTGGGGCTCGAGAGAATCGAACGCGGCGAACCGGTGATCCGGATCGACGAGGCTCACCCGGGGAACCGGGTTCACGTCGATGACCTGGCGGCCATCTGCCTGCGGGCGGCCGAGGCCAACGTGCCGCCCGGCATTTACAACGTCGGCGACGGCGACCACCGCTCGTCGAGCTGGTTCACCGTGGAAACGGCCCGGCTTGCGGGACTCGCGGAACCGCCGGGCATCGACCGGACGGCGGCCGGCGAGCACTTTTCACCGATGCGCCTATCCTTCCTCAATGAATCCAGGATCATCGATACGACGCGCCTAAGAGAGGTCATGGGCTACGTGCCCCGCTACGCCGATGCAACCGACGGCATCCGTGCGAGTCTCAACGAACGATGATGCGACTGTTACTGCTGATCCCTGTTGTCCTGCTCGCGGGCTGTGCGACGAAGCCGCCGGAAAATGTCGCGGATATCTGCGCGATCTTCGAGGAGAAAGGCGGCTGGTACAGATCGGAAGAGCAC
>JAAUXY010109564.1_pt1 | contig 11536 bp, 10 predicted proteins | sample 7278121 | NCBI WGS metagenome assembly JAAUXY01 (sample SAMN14350117, study PRJNA611818) | marine sediment metagenome | isolation source: surface marine sediment (1.8m) | place: French Polynesia: Moorea | collected 2018-08
CGCGCCGTCAAGTCAGCCGGGATCCGCAAAAAAGGCCGCCGAATCACCTTTCACATCCTGCGCCACTCCATCGCTACCCACCTCCACGCCGAGGGCTGGCCACCGAAAGCCATCCAGCGGTGGATGCGCCACCGTCGCTTCTCGACGACGGAACGATACGTCCACGTCGGCGACGATCAGCTGCGTCGGCTGTGGCGTCGGAAGAATCCGCTGATCAGGCGTCGGAAGAAAGCGCCTGACGTCCACACGCTGGGTCGAGCGTTGGTGTCGGATTTGGCGGAGCTGGTCGGGGGCGACTGAGTCGGCTACTTCTTCTTCCGAATGCTCTCGACCCGAGCCGTCAGCTCGTCTGCCTCGTCGTTACGGCCCTGATCGCGGTAGAGCTTCTCCAGGTTGTTGAGGCTGCTGGCAAAGTACGGATGATCGCGTCCCAGCGCCTTCTTGATGATCTCCAGGGAGCGCTGGTATAGCGGCTCCGCCTCTGCGTAACGAGCCTGATCGTGGTAGAGACCCGCCAGGTTGTTGAGGCTGCTGGCAAAGTAAGGATGGTCCCGTCCCAGCGCCTTCTCATAGATCGCCTGGGAGCGCTGGAACAGCAGCTCCGCCTCTGCGTAACGGCCCTGATCGCGGTAGAGACCCGCCAGGTTGTTGAGCGTGGTGGCGAGGTCCGGATGGTCGTTTCCCAGCACCTTCTCCCTGATCGCCCGACCCCGCTGGAACAGCGGCTCCGCCTCGTCGTCACGGCCCCGAGCGCGGTAGAGGAGAGCCAGGTTGTCGAGCGTGGCGGCGAGCGAAGGATGGTCGCCTCCCAGCGCCTTCTCATAGATCTCCAGGGAGCGCTGGAACAGCGGCTCCGCCTCCTCGTAACGGCCCTGATCGCGGTAGAGGAGAGCCAGGTTGTTGAGCGAGATGGCGAGCTCGGGATGTTCGCCTCCCAGCGCCTTCTCCGTGATCGCCAGGGAGCGCTGGAACAGCGGCTCTGCCTCCTCGTAACGGCCCTGAGCGCGGTAGAGACTCGCCAGGTTGTTGAGCGTGACGGCAAGCGACGGATGTTCGCCTCCCAGCGCCTTCTCCTTGATCGCCAGGGAGCGCTGGAACAGCGGCTCCGCCTCCTCGTAACGGCCCTGAGCGCGGTAGAGGTTCGCCAGGTTGTTGAGCGCGGCGGCGAGCTCGGGATGTTCGCCTCCCAGCGCCTTCTCATAGATCTCCAGGGAGCGCTGGTGCAGCGGCTCCGCCTCCTCGTAACGGCCCTGATCGAGGTAGAGGCTCGCCCGGTTGTTGAGCAAGGTGGCGAGCGACGGATGTTCGCGTCCCAGCGCCTTCTCGTAGATCTCCTGGGAGCGCAGGTACAGCGACTCCGCCTCCGCGTACCGACCCTGATCATGCAGATAGATGGCTGCCTTGCTGAAGGCACTCGCGGATTCAAGGGATTCGAGAGGCGTCACGATAGTGAGTCGGAAAGCCTGTATATGTGGCAACAGTCGCGCACATTGCCCCCACGCTCTGAACTCCACCTCCGGGAAGGTCTGGTTGAGGCTTTCAACGACCCGTTGCTCCCAGCTTTTGCGCGACTCCTCACCGAGGTTCGCCCTCACGACGTCCTGAACCAGTGGATGAACGCTGTAGGAGCGATCCCGAGCAAGGCGTTTGACCAGCGAGAAGAGCGTCAGCGGCTTTAGAAGCTCATGCAGCTGAAGACGACCGGATCCGTCGAGAGCTTCCGAGATCGCTGGTCCGAGCTTGCTCGCGCCCTCGACCAAAAGCTCTTCGGGTATCCGCTCAGCGCTCAAGAAGGCGCTGAGCCGCAAGACGTCTCCCGAAGCTTTCGATATGCGCTCGACCTCTTTGAAGCTCAGGTTCCAAGTTTCCTCAACACCCTGCGGATAGTTGCCGGTCTCCGGCTTGGAGCGCTTCATAAGCTCTATGCGGAATTCCCGGTAATCCGCGAGATAGTCGTCGAAGCGGGCCTGCGTCTCTGCGACGTAGGCGCCGGCCTGCTCCAGCGCTAAAGGCAGAAAGCCGAGCTCATGTGCCAGGTCTGCCGCGGCTTGCTCGTCGGCAGCGTCGGGTGCCTTTCGCCCGGCGCGGCGGAGCAGAAATGCCCGCGCTTCCTCAGGTAGCAGAGTGTTCAGACGCAAGGGGTCGGGAATCGACAGATGGCCGAGGTAGGACGCTCGGGAGGTCAACAGGAGGTGGCCCTTGTGCGATTGCGGCAAGTAGGGCTTCAACAGATCTGGGGTATCGGCATTGTCGATCACCAATAGCCATGAACTATTCGCGTCCATCCAGCCATGAACGGCAGCCAGCTGCTGCCCGGCATCGTCAGCGGCCAGGTCGAGGGCTTGGGCAACCTCCCCGAAGCCCGCAGCCAGGTCGCCCTCCGTCGCTCCCCGGATCCACAACACCGCCTGGTACTCGTCGCGATGACGGTAGGCGTACTCGACGGCCGTTTGCGTCTTGCCGATGCCACCGAGTCCGCTGATCGCCTGCGTCTGTCCCACGACGGCACAGCCGTCGCCGTGCAGCGCCTTGCGGAGAGCCTCGAGCTCATCCTCTCGGGCCGTGAAGTACGGATTCTGGCGATGCGGGACCATCCAGATGTCCCGCGGGGGATCACCGGTTGGCGTCGACTCAGCTCTCAAACGGGACACCAGATCCTGGAGAGCCGGGTAGTCCGCTCTCTCCTTCAGCACCGCTGCCATCAGGTCGTTGAGCTCACCGGCCTTGGAGAGTCCCTCGATCAGGTCGAAGACTCGGGACTTGAAATCCCCGTCGGCGGAGAGGTTCTCGAGCCGATCGAAATCGTGCTCAACCAGAAAACGGTTGAGTTCCCTGGGCGTCCCGAAAGCATCCATCAGCGCCAGACGTAGAATCTTGCGCTGCCCTCCATTCAACTGATTGAAGTCGCTCCCCACATGGTTATCTTACCTTTATGAGGCAACGATCGCGCTGCCTCCGAGGGACCTGCGGTCCAGGTCGCAAAGGCGACAACCCGGAGTGCTCCCGAGCTCACAATCACAGTCCGGGCAGATGTCGTAGTCGGGGGTCTCCAAGCAGGACTCGAACGGATCTCGATCGTCAGCTGGGTTCTCAGTCCCGGCCTTCGCGTGGACGACATTGGGCTTCATGGCCAACCTCCTATGCGGCTAGCGCCGAGTAGCACAGGGCCTCGGCTGTCGATACAGGCACCGCGTTGCCGATCTGTCGAACGGCGTCCGTCTTGGTATCGGTGAACTTGAACTCGTCTGGGAAGCCCTGCGCCCGGGCCAATTCACGGACGCTCAGCATCCGAAACATGATGTCGAGGCGAGCGAGGCCAACACCGGCAGCTTCTTGAGACGGCGTGACGAGGCCGAAGCGGTCACGCGTCGTCACCGTCCGAAGCGGCTCATCGGTCGAGGCCGCGGATCCAGTCCGGTTGTACTGCACCATGAAAGGCTGAACCAGAGACCCTGCCCCTTTCGAACCCGTAGCCGTGCCGAGCGGCCGGTCGACCGAACGGCAGCGAGGGATTTGCCCGGGTCGTTCCCCAAAGTGCTCGATGAGAAACGGCGAGACAACCGCCATCGAGCTGGCGCCACTCGCGGTGATCGTCCGAAGCGGGCGATCTGGAGAGTCCACCAGCGACACCCCATTCCGATCTGGGAAGACGTCGTGGGGAAGAATGAATGGGGTCAGCATCGGGACGGCCAGCGCCTGCTTGTTGCCGACCGCGGTCACCGTCGGGACCGGGCCGTCGATGTCGGCGGCAGTGCTGGTGCCGTAGTACTGCACCAGGAACGGCCAAGCAGCGATCGGGTTGACGCCTTCGGGGGCTTCGACGCCCGGAGCGTTGCCGTACAGCAGCGAGAGAAACATCGGCGCCAGGTCCCCCGCGAAGCGACGAAGCCCCTCGGCGATTCGAGCGATCGTGCGAGGCGCTAGCGGACGCTTGCGGGTGAAGATCGAGTGGCCCAAGTCTGACCAGTCGATGATCTCGCGAGCGGTGCGCCACGGAAGTAGGTCACCGCCGCCATCCTCGGCGTGGGTCGCCTCGGGCCATTGGATCTCACCCGTGCGGGACGCTCTGATGAACAGTCGGCGGCGCGAAGTCGGATCGCCGTAGTTGCACGCTTGAAGCACCTTGTGCTCGACGACGTAGCCTAGGGAACGCAGGGCAGCGATGAAGGCATCGAAAGTGACACCGCGCTTTGCCTTGATCGGCCGGATGGCAACGAATCCCCAGCCGCTGCGAGCCAATCGACGACTGCGTCGTCGCAGCGGATCTCGATAGTCAACCGGGACGGAGAACGTCCTGAGCGCCGTGGATCACAGCGAGAACGTCGATCTGACTCGGCTTGATGTAGTAGACGATCCGATATGGGCCTTCGAAGACCTCGCGGATCTGATCGAGGTCGTACTCAGGGACTCGTCGGCCCGAAAGAGGGAATTGCGCAATCTGCTGCGAACGCCGCGTTAGACGATCGACGACGCGTCTGGCGTAGACCGAAGAATCCCGCGCGATATGAGCGTAGATCCCGTCGAGATGTTCCTGCGCTGTTTCGGTCCAATGGACTCTCATTCCGGAAGTCCGTACTTCGCGCGTACCTCCCTCACCTCTGATGTCCTCCCAGCTCTGCTATCAGCTAGACCCTGCTCGATGACCTGCCGGACATAAATCCCCTCCATCAGGTCGTCCCACGTCGACTCATCTGGCATTCTGTCGATTAGCTTGTGAGCTTCTTCTTTGACCAGGACGTTCTTCATCTTGCCTCCTAACTGAAATCGTCAGCTCGTCATGACGGGACATCTAATCCTATCTTGCTCGGATTCTGGTCCTGCGGGGCGCATCTAGAGCACCTCCAGTACGGCTCCGGCACCTGGTCGATACTCATCCAGCGCGCCAAAGCCGCCGACCGAGACCGACGTCGACCCATCGACGATCCGCTCGTCAGCCGAATGCTCGGCCATTTCCTCAAGCTGAGGCCGAAGATCGCTTGTAAGGCAACGACCACTTCGTTGAGGCGGCATCTTGCCGTCCCAGCAGGGCGTGTTAGTCAATGGCCAATACTTGTGTTATCCTCTGAACAAAACATATTTGCGAGACCCTCTGACTTGCATTGTCCTTGTATCCAGCTGGCGCGTTGTACGAGCAACGCTATTCCGGCGAAATCTTCGGAGGTCACGATGAGAGAAATCCCCTTGCCACAGTTCCTGCTCGCCTTCTGTCTCCTGCTACCAGCCAACGCCTGGGCCCAGCCTGTAGATTCGATGCCTCTGAAGGTCATCGGCAAATCCTTCAATGAGCCGGCCCCCGACTCGCCCTTTATCGAGCCAGCAACCTACACACTGGCACTACGAAACGACTCCGAGCAAGACATCACCGCCTGGAGGATAGTCTGCCTCTACGCCGAGGGTGACGGCAACTTCGCCACCACGGGGCTCGCTCGCGACTCTTTCATGCGATACGAAATGGGAGGGGGGCGAGACACGGCCGCGACAGGCGGGCTCGTGCCGTCAGGCGCAATGCTCGACGTTGTCGTGGCAAGAAACGAGAATATGGCTCATCCTTACGGAGCAACCTCGTGCCGAGTCGATGCCGTCATCTTCTCTGACAGCTCATATGCCGGAGAGCCTCAGGCCGTCGACGCCTTGCGCGCAAAGCGGGAGCGCTTAGCAGCGGAAGCAGTGGACGCGATGGGTCGGCCGTTGATCGACAATCAACCAGGGCCTTCCCAGCCGGAAGGAGAGAACCTCGTCACACCACCTGCCACATTTGGGAGTGGAGAACCGAGTGGCTGCGAAATGAACGGTCACTCAAAGGGCGCGAGCCAGAGCCATTGCGGTGGATTCCATACTCCGATCAAGGAGATCAACTTCCAATTGAGCGCCGCGTGCAGAAACCCGTGTACAGGCGAAACATGGAATGTCAACGCCAGCCCGAAAACAGTTTACGGTGATTGTCCCCAGTGCGACGCGCGATTAGAGGATGGTGGTGTGACACAACCCCACCTCTGGACACGCAAATATTCCGTGGACGCGGAGTCGCGCAGTTGGGCGCCGATCTCTGAGATTTGTTTTGTGAGCGAGGCGATCACGTCCTCTGTAGAATGCAACTGTCCGAATTGCGGCGTCCCCAGCCCGATTCTGATCACCTTGTCTGACGGTCGCTATCAACTCACGGACGCGGAGAATGGCGTGCTTTTCGATCTCGACGCGGACGGCAAAGCCGAGCAGACGGCGTGGACCGCCGAAGGCAGCGACGAGGGTTTCCTGGCTCTTGACCGCGATATGAACGGGACGATCGACGACTACATGGAGATCTTCGGGGACCATACTCCGCAAGTGCCGTCGAACGAGCCCAACGGCTGGCGAGCGCTCGCGGTCTGGGACGATTCGCTGAACGGTGGCAACGAAGACGGTGTCATCGACGCCAATGACAGGATCTTCTCTTCGCTCTTGATCTGGGTTGACTCTAATCACAACGGCTTTTCAGAACCCGAGGAGCTCTCCAGCCTGGAAGAAGCAGGCGTCGAGTACCTGGAGCTTGACTACGGAAAATCCGCGAAGACCGATCAGTTCGGTAATCAGTTCAGATACTGGTCCAAGGTGGGGATGGCCAACGGTCGTACGGTGACTGCCTGGGACGTCTTCTTCGTGCACCTCTAGCCTGCGGGCGGCTCGTAACGGGGCCGGTTACCCGCGTCTGGCCGGCGCTCCCGCCGCCGTTGTCCGATGCCCGCGGGACGACGCTCTCGAGCCAAGCTGGTCCGTGACCGTCAGCTACTGAATCCCGCCCGGTCCTGCAGACGGCCCGCCTCACGGCGTCAGGCGCGCGAACGGCGCGTAGCGCCAACGATCTTCAGCGCTCACCAGAAGTGACCCACTTGTGCTCGCTAAGAGTGACCCGAGCGCGGATCCGTCTTTGCGATCATCTCGTCATCGGCAAAGGCGAGTCTTGCGTTCTCGACGCCCAGCGAGGGTCCTCGGCGTCTAGGCAGGCGCCCTCGGTGCCCAGCAAGCGTCATCGACGCCGAGACCGACGTGCTCGGCGCCCCGCGTCATCCACGCCGCAGGCGTGCTCTGAGAGATGGTGCGTCCGTTTTTACCTACCATCATCCACGCCCTCGGCGTGCATCAGGCAGGCTTGGCGGTCGTGTTCTTTGACGGTGCCGCTAGGTGGGCCATGGAATCATCCCACACGCAGACGTGGCGACCGCGATTAGAGCACGGCTAGCCCTGAGCTGTGTCGTGTCCGGATGATGTCGGGCGGTCGTCGGTCACGGCGTACCGTAGAGCTTCCACTCGATATAGCGGATGTAGTCCGGTGCGATGGGTTCTGAGCGGATCTCGTTGAGGATGGGCAAGAAGTAATGAAGAGATCGGATGGGGTGCAGCGGCGCGGCGTCGGGATCGCGAAAGATGCGTCGGAAGGCGGCGAGAGAGAAGGCAGCTTGGACCATGGACAGGGGCACGCCGCGCTCAAAGAGCTGGACGGCGAGGTGGCGGTCGGCCGTGCGCACCCGACCGGCGGTGGTGGGCGTGTGGCGATAGGCGTCGAGCAGCCTGTGGATATATTGCTCGGCTCCCAAGTCGGGATCGAAGACCCAGCCCAGGTGAGCCAGCGCGCCGGGTGAATGGCTCATGACTGAGGCTCACGCAGTGAGGGTCCGTCGATACGCAGGGTGTGGCAGTGATGGCGCAGTCGGCTCAGGAGCGCCTCGACCATGGGCTTGTTGCCGAGGAATTGGTGCCACTCGTCGTAGTCGAGGTTGGTGGTGATCAATGTGGCACGTCGGTTGTATCGCTCTTCCATGAGTTTGAAAAAGATGTTGGTCTGCTCGGGTCGGAGGTTGAGATATCCCATTTCGTCAATGAGCAGTAAATCGAGTCGAGCGAGTCGGTTGATGAGTTTTCGTGAAGAATGGTCGGCCAGCGAGGCGTACATGTCGTCGAAGAGATCCTGGGCGCGGAGGAATTGTCCGCGGTAGCCGTTCTGTAAGGCTTTGAGCAACAGAGCCGAAGCGAGTCCCGTCTTGCCGACGCCGGTGGGTCCGATGAAGACAATGTTTTCGGATCGAGGGATGAAATCGAGCTCGGCGAGGGTGCGTATCTGGCGACGGTTGACGCCGGGCTGTTTCTTGAAAGGAAAGGTTTCCAGAGACCAGCGTTCGGGCAGTCGGGCGCGCTTGATGCGCCACTCCAGGGCCTGCTGCTGCTTGGCATGCCACTGGGGCCGGACCAGGCGCAGGAGGAATTCGTGGTAGGGAATCTGCTGCTTCTCGGCTCGACGCAGCTCTTCCTCGAAGATCTGCGCGATCTTGCGCAAGTGCAAGCTCTTGAGCAGTTGATCGAGCTCTTCGCTCATTCCTCGTCTCCTTTCTTGGGATGGGGCAGTTGGAAATAAACGTCGGCGATATTGCGCAGGACCATGCGCTCGACGCGGTCGAGGTCAAAGAGACCGTAGTGAGCGGCTCGGTCGATGGCCGCCACGAGCGGCTCGCGTGGGTACTCACGCACCATCCTCAGGAGTTGGCGCAAGGCCAGGATCGTGGACTTGCGCCCTTTCTTCTTCAGTTCGGCGACGTAGTCGCCGAGCTCGGGAGCCTGCTTCAGCAGCGCCGTCTCCTCGCGACAGGGCTCCTGTTTGCGACGGCGACGAGCCTGGCGATGCTCGGGCAGGGTCGTGCGCTTCGCACACGGATCGATCACCTTTTGGTGAATCACCTCCGGGGCTCGCTGGGTCCGGATCTCGAGGCGCCCTTGGGTCTCGAGCACCTGCACTTGGCGTCCGATCCAGTCGGTCGGGACCGAGTAGCGGTTGGTGTCCAGCGCCACGTAGCCCTCCACGTCGACGATCCGGTGATGGATCAGAGAGGGCTCGGGAATCCACACCGGCAGGGGTCGCAGGTGAGCCCGCTCCGTGGCGTAGAGCTCGATCGGCTTGGCCTTGAGATGCCTCTTGTAGGTCGCGTTGGCTTTCTCGCACCAGTCGCGCGCCTGCTGGTTGAGATCCTTCCAGTCGGTGAAACTCCGGCCCGCCAGGAAGTTGGTCTCGACGTTCCAAAACAGCCTCTCGACTCGGGCCGAGCGGTTCGCGTCGCCCTTCTCGTGGGCCTTGAAGGTGAAGTCGAATCTCTGGCTGAAGGCCTCCATCTCCGGCACCGGAATCATCTCGATCCCGGTGCCCGTGAGCACCACCACGTGGGTGTTGTCGATCATCATCACCTCCGTGGCGCCGCGGAAGAATCTCAGCGCCTCGGTCAGGAAGATCTTGCACTCGAAGCGGCGAAACCTCGGGTAGCACTGCACGAAACGCATCCGCGAGTAACACAAGATCGCTCCCGCGGTCTGGACCTTGCGCCAGGTGCCGCCGATCTTGGCGCGATGCGGGGAGGTGTCGTGCTGGGTCTCCTGTCCCGGCAGGAAATCGTAACGCCCGGAAGGTACTTTCGGCTTCTGGCCGATGCCTTCGCGGCGGCAGAACGCCGTTAGGGCGGGATAGGAGAGCTCCACCTTCTTCTCCTGAAGCTCTTCCCAAACCCGCACCAGATTGCCGCGACACTCGGCGTAGAGCTCGAGGATCTCCTGTCGATGGGGCTCGGCCTTCGAAAGTCTCAGGATCTGAGGTGGATCGGGGTCCTCGGAACGGATCACTTTCTTCACCGTGGTGCGAGAGATCTTCAGCGTCTTGGCGATCCGGCGCACACCCATGCCCTTTCGATGAAGCTCCAGGATCGCGGTTCTCTCGGACTTGCTCAGCATCCAAAGTCTCCTTTCTCGTCGGTGGACTCGTCGCCTCTGACGCGCCCAGCGCTGGATCGTCCAACGTCGGTGGACTCGTCGCCTCCGGCGCCTCGAACGCAGGGTCGGCAAACTCGAGCTCTTGGGCCCATTGCCCGAGCTCGGCCAGCAGAAACTGCACCCCTCGGCGCAGCACATCGCGCTGAGCCGCGGGGATCTTGGTGCCCAGGCGTCGCCATAGGCGGAGGCTGCGACGCGTCCGGGAGAGCAGGCGATCGAGGTGATGCAGCAAGCTCTCCAGCGGATGAGGCGGCTGCTCTTGCTCCAGCTCTTGCTGGACCTGCAGGTATAGCCGCGGATCCTCGATCAGGCGCTGGCGAACCTGAGGCGACGCGTTGCGCCAGGTGGCGTACAGCTGAGCGATCTCACGGCTCGTGAACGCCTGCTCGGCGATCCTTTCCCCGAGCCGTTCACACGCCTCGCGGTCGATGCGCGCCAGCGGCACTAGGGATTTCATCGCCGCTTGCGCGGCGATCTGTCCACGCCGGATCCTTTCCTGGACCGATGCCGGAAGATCCTGCACCAGAGCCAGGCGCCGCGAAACCCAGGTGGGGCTGCGGTCCAAACGTCGGGCCAGTTGCTCTTGGGCCCAACCGGCGCTGCGAGACAGCTCCGCCAACAGCCACCCTTGCTCGAGCGCCGAATCGCTCGGGCCGTTGCGCAGGCTGCGCTCCAAGAGCAGGGCTTCGGCTTCGCTCAGATCCCACAGCGTCGCCTGCACCGTGTCCTGCTTCAGGCGCTGGAGTGCCCGAAGCCGTTTGTAGCCGTCGATGACCACGTACTGATCCGGCGTCTGTGAGTGACGCACCACGAGGATCGGTTGCTGCTGGCCGTGGGCCTCCAGCGAGTCGCGTAGGCGACGCTCACGCTGGGGGTTGAGCACCCGCAACGTCTCGTAGCGTCGCTCCAGCTGGTGAAACTCAAGCTCCATGGCATCTCCTCACCGCCGCAGTGAGGCCCGCTGAGGAGCCGGCCGTCACCGCCGGCGGCGCTACAGAGCTTGAACTGAATCGCTCCGGCGAGCTATCTGGTCTTGACGCTCAGTCTCAATAAAGTCGTCATAAACCCTTAAAGAATGAATGACTTAAGCTCATATCTGGTCTTGACGTCCGGTGCGTCGAAAAGTGCGACTAAATCACGTGGAATCAGGCACTTGCGCCTCGATCTGGTCTTGCATGTAGCGCAAGACGACTTTCAGCACCAAGACCAGAAAGTCGGTCGTCGCCACCCCGAGCTCGGCGCGGGCGAAGGCCCACGGCAGCGCTGCCATCTCCTGGGGTAATCGAGACACTGGAGGAGGCCGCACAATGCGGCTGTCATCCGCCGGCAGGCGTCCATGGTGGGCCCTCTCAGCCGTCTGCTTCTGCGCCTCCTTGGCCTCCGCGGAGCGCTGCTGGAGACGGCGTGCCTTCCAGTAATCTGGGTTCTTCTCCCGCCACGCCTTCTGCGTCTCGGCGCGACGGACCTTCTGGCATTCTGGCTTCCGGCACGCTCGTTGACGAGTCTTCACTCGCGGGTGCGGCCAGAACAGGTCTTGGCAAATACAGCATCGCTTCCGTCTCGGTTTGGCCATGCCTAGGCCAACACCCAGGAGCCGGGGCGCAATCCCCCTGACTCCACACATCAAGCCAAGGATTCAAGATGAACGATGACTGACCGGAGGCCGGGTCAGTCGTCGAGTCGAAGCGGGCTCAGGTCGGGTGGGTCAGTTATGGTGAGCAGAACCGGGGCAATTCTGGAGAGTGTCGAAGCC
>JAAUXY010016628.1_pt1 | contig 11535 bp, 12 predicted proteins | sample 7278121 | NCBI WGS metagenome assembly JAAUXY01 (sample SAMN14350117, study PRJNA611818) | marine sediment metagenome | isolation source: surface marine sediment (1.8m) | place: French Polynesia: Moorea | collected 2018-08
GCTGTCGTTTGATGACGGCATCCCTGAGTAGACGACTAATAGGTTAATTTAACCAAACGTTGGATATGAAGGTACTCGCTTCAATATGAGCAAGAGAAAAAAGGACCCTGTTCTTGATGATTACCTGAAATTACGAGATGAAATGCTCATTGAAAAAGTTAATGAGATATTCAGGACTCAATCGGACAACTATATATCGGCAATGGAGGAAATTGGTTTCGAGTGGCATGAAGAAGAGGATTCTGAGAAGCAAGAAGAAGATGCCGCTAAGCCCGAATACCCGAACCAGAAACTATTGGTTGATTATCTTGAAGGGAAGGAAACATTATCTGATCGGATTTTAGCGGTCTATTTCTCTGAGCATAACGCTGAGCATCCCAACTATGCGTTGGTGAGGAAATACTTTAAAAGAGCGAATTCAAACCTCAAGGCGCTTCTTCTAGTGGGTCTTGATCGCCGCCCGACCAATATCGATTTACTATCAGATCTAGCTTATTTCCACGAATATGAAAATATCCTGAGAGAGCTTATAGATCGGTACACCTTTGCTTGCGAGAAAGAAAACGATATGTCGAAGTTCAGCGAAATGGCTCAAGATTTCTATTATGCAGCCATTCCCGACGGCTACGACGCTCTTCAGGCACTAAGAGAGTTGTTCTCATCGAATATGCAGAAACGAGAAATTATTGAGTTCTTAATTACTGAGCACAAGGATGCCCAGCTGGATGATCAGGTAATTCGTTTTTAAGGCAACCCATCTAACCTGTGGTCGGAAAATGGATTTGCCTTTCTGATGTAAATCCGTAGCCGACCAGTAAATCATGGCGATCAAAGAGCTATTTATGGTGAGTCAATGAACCGGTGATTGGAAGTTAATCTTCGTGATAGATGGGCTAGCGACGGATTGCTTAGACCCATTGACTGCCCAGCTAGAAACTTCATCGTCAATCAATAAGCGTCTGGAGTTTTTCAGGAATCAGGGCACGGCCTCCAAGCAAGTTTACTGTTCTGTGTCTCTCTTATAGTTCGATCACTGTGCGGTCTCAGCTTGGGATGCTGTGCTTGATCATGGAGTCACGTTGGATCTTGTGAAAACGACACTGTTAACAAGGTATGAAATTCTACCAAGGCAAGCATGCTATAGGCTCATGGTGGGGATATTGGGCGAGTGACCGCTCGATTCTACCTTGGGAATAGCGGCGAGGGCAGCGGTTGTTGGAGTAGGAGTCTGGAGCTAGTACGGGGCTAATCATAACCATATAGATTAATGGTATCTTGGTACTCTACTACACCCCACCCAAATCCAAAACGGAAATTCTCTAGCTCATCCGATTCGAGTTTGGATTCGATCTCCTGGAACAAGGGCGGCAAGGTTTCTCCATCTAGCTGTTCAATCGGAGGCGTTATATCTGTATTCTCGATTCTTTTTCGGCAGTGTGGTGCCCATTCCATTCCAAGTTTCCTGCCAAGTGCAAATGCTGTATCCAAATCTGGCCAATCATTCAGTCTTTCTTTTAGTTCGTCTAAAGTTTCAGCTTTTGCTTTAAGATCAGGGTCTCCATTATCCCACGTCCATTTGTCCCACGCATCCCTTCGCAGTTCGTCAATTACATCGACAATGGTAGTTGCCATTGCACATCTCCATTCTTTATCATAATGCTCAGCTTCCTCATGAGACAAGCGAGGCGGTTGATAGAAATACATACTATGCTCGAATCCGATGCTTCGAAGAACGTACTATAAATCAGGGATGTTTCTGTTATGTAAACGACGAACCCGATAACCGATAGGAGAAAGGAAACTACTGAAGAAAACTTCTTCAAAGCATATAGAGACAAGGCTTAGAAAGGTTGTTCTTCAATACTAATAAGAAGTGGTCGAGGAGTAAGAAATGGGTTTGATGGGTGGTGTTGAGGTCTACTATAAGTTATCCAGAAAACCTATCTGTAAGTCGTTGAATCTATTAGAATGTAACTGAATGTGCCGAAGAGGGTATCAAGCACATATAAGTTATTGATATATAAATAAAAAGCACCAAATCAGCCTTCTCATTTGTAAAATCAGCCGGTCGTAGGTTCGAATCCTATCGCCAGTTCCAGTTAAATCAAAGCGTTATCGGCGAATTACCGACGAGTCTGTTTATTGGGGTAGCATCGGGGTAGCAGTCAGTACCATTTCAGGCAGTTTTGACTGAATTTCCGTTCATGCAAAAACAAGGTTTATACACTCTGTTCAGATTTACTCAGGGGGGGTCGACAGACCCGTAGCTCACATCATAAATCATTTCTTACGCTAGGAGTCATCACATGGAGCTGAATCCACTTAAAACGCGCGGGGGTACCGTTATTGCCGGCATCGTGCTGGCTGTCATCCTGGTTTTTGTCCTGGGCCCGGCGGGCAAGATCAACCCGTGGGAGTTCTGGGTCTGGTTGCACGTCGTGGTGGGCATTGCCTGGATCGGTCTGCTGTACTACTTCAACGCAGTTCAGGTACCCGCTGTCGCACAAGCCTTTGCCGACGGCGACCCTGGTCCAGAGGCCATCAACAAGTATATTGCCCCACGTGCCCTGTTCTGGTTCCGATGGGCGGCGCTTCTCACCTGGATCACCGGTGCCCTGGCGCTGGAGGCCATGCACGCAGCCGAGGGCTCGGGTTTCGTTGCCGCGTTCGCCTTTCAGGAAGGCTATAGGATCATCGGCATGGGCGCCTGGTTGGGCACTATCATGCTGTTCAATGTGTGGGTGCTGATTTGGCCCAACCAGAAGAAGGTTCTGAGTCTGGTCCAGGCCTCCGACGAAGAAAAAGCCAAAGCCAAGAATATCGCTTTTATGGCCTCGCGGACCAATACCCTGCTTTCGATCCCTATGCTGCTGGGCATGACCGGGCACATGCACGGATTGCCTTTCTAGTTGTACCGAGCGTGAAATCGAGAAGCCGGCGATCATGGTCATGGAAAACGGCATCCAAGGCCGTACGCTGACCACCCCACTGCTATCCTACCTAGACTACTCGACGGTCTAGCGCCGCTCCCCACTTACCCCCTAAATCAGCAACGTAACGCAACGACTCGGGAGCGGCGTTTTTCTTACTACCACCTATTCTGATGTAGACGTTTTTTTACTCTATCCCTCTTATGTCGAACTCACGTTGCTTTAGCTAAGAAGCAGGGAAAAACAAAGAGTGACTTGGCGCGAGAAGCGATTCGACGCTTTCTGCTTGAGAACGATTTAGTCGCGGAAGCACGGAGACAATCGTTGCTTGTTAGCAGGGCTAAGAACGAGCGAGATACACTCGATTTCATCGAAAATGCCTCGGATTTCGATCGGTGGAGGTGAACCGAGGGGACGTGGTGTCGATAGCCGCTAAAGGTGATTTGTTGGTAAACCACGCCCAGCAGTCGTCGTTCAATCCGATCTGTTCAATCTGACACACGACAGCGTCAATGTTTGCCTTATAACTTCGGAATTGCACGATGCTCCCTTGTTTCGGCCTTCGATTCAGCCAACGGAGGCTAACGGCTTAAAAAAACCTTCCCAAGCCATGGTGGATAAGATCTTTAGTGCGAAGCGAAGCACCATTGTTCGTAAGATCGGTGAGCTGGATAAGCCAACCATGCGAACGGTTTAAGAGGCGATAAAACTTTGGCTTCAAATCTGAAAGAATGCTCTAAAAGTGTGCTCTGCAAATTCTCCAACTGCGTATTTTCGGAGCACAGTTGACTAGCATCGCAAAATGGTTGCGGTAAATTTGCGGGATTCAGTTCTGCATAGTTGTGCTCAGTACTGCAAATTTCGGGGACCGATCTTTTACTTTACATTCAGCAGGGGGGGGAAACAAGGCAAGGGATGCGTTTTTCAAGACCTTCAAAGGCTAGGGATGGCCTCTGTCGAGCGTGCAGGGGTGAGGCCGGTAAAAGCGCCGGTGCCGCTTTTACCGGCCGAACGGGCTTGCCACGGAGGGCGAGTCCTGGCCCTGCAAGCGAAGCAGGTCGAAAAAGTCAATCAGTTGAACCCGACTATGGGTCAGATCATTCGCTGACCGTTCTCGCTTGGGTTGCAAGGCTATTCAGTCCTCAAAGCTTCTACCGGATCCAGTTGCGCCGCGCGGCGGGCCGGGATGACCCCGGCGCCGAGGCCGATGATGACAGCGATAAATTCGGAGAGCACAACATAAATCAAGGGTGTGTGCACCGGCAATGCGGGTAGAGCGAGGTGTAGCAGATAAGCAATTCCGATACCGAATACCAACCCACCGATACCACCCAAAGCCGCCAGTACAATAGCTTCTCCAAGAAACAGACTGAGCACCTGGGCGTAGGTCGCACCAAGTGCGCGCATCAAGCCGATTTCATTAGTACGTTCCTTGACGGCGATTGTCATAATAGTAACGATTCCGATGGCGCCCACCAGCAATGAGATACCACCGATAGCGCCAACTGCAAAGGTCAAGACATCCAATACCGAGCTGAGTACATCCAGCATCTGTTGCTGAGTCTTAATGGTGAAGTCTTCTTTGCCATGTCGGGTTTCCAGAATGCGTTTAATTCCTTTCACGACGTTATCCACCGATGCGTCCTGGCGGTACATTACATCGACTTCAAACAGAGAATCACGATTGAATAGTTCCATGGCACGTGCAGCAGGAATATACACCGTATCGTCGAGGTCGATACCGAGTATGGTGCCCTTGGATTCCATAACTCCAATGACGCGGTAGCGGTTGCCGCCAATGGTGATGCGTTGTCCAAGGGGGTTGTGGGTGGCGAATAATTCCTGTCGAAGTTTACTGCCCAGTACAGCGAAGGCACGGGGTGCGGTGGGATCGTCGTCGGGCAAAAAGCGACCCGATTTGACTGCTATGTTGAAGGCTTCCGTCATTTGTGGCCCGATGCCATTGACGGTCGTGCGCCGCCGTCGATTGCCGGATTCTACTTCGGCATTACCTTGTACTACCGGTACAACGGCGCGCACATAAGGCAGGCGTTTCAGCGCTTCGGAATCCTCAATTGTTAGCGGACGCTCTGTACCGAATACACCCATGGTGGTCCCCGCGGTGGTAGTTTTACCGGGATTTATAAGAACCAGAGTGGTGCCGAAATCGCTGAATTCTGATAACACGAAACGATGTAACCCTTCACCAATGGAGGTTAGCAGAACTACCGCAGCAATCCCTACCGTGATGCCGAGCGCTGTCAGAATACTACGCATTCGATGCGCAATAAGTGAAGTGCCGGTCAGGGTAAGGAAATCACGTGTCCGCATGTCGGGTTACCGCTTTGACAATGCGAGCACCGGATCCAGCCGAGCTGCGCGTTGCGCCGGCATCAGACTGAACAGCAAGCCGGTCACAATTGCTACCAGGAACGCAGTCACCACAGCCCAAACCGGCGCCTGGACAGGCAGTACCGGAAAGGCATGGCGAATCATCAGGCCGCCCAATTGACCAAACAACAGTCCGATGCTTGCTCCCAGTGTAGAGAGCAACAAGGCTTCGGCCAAAATCAGGATTAGGATCTGGCGGTGCGAGGCACCCAGCGCCTTGAGCAAGCCAATTTCCGGTCTCCGTTGGGAGACAGCGATCAGCATGACATTCATGATCAAAATACCCGCCACTGCCAAGCTGATTGCGGCAATACCACCCAACGCGTAGGTTAGCGCGCTAAGAATGCGGTCAAAGGTGACTAATACTGAATCCTGGGTAATCACTGTAACATCCTTTTTGCCGTGATGCCGTGCTTGCAAAGTGTCGATGACGAACTGCTTGACTAGCTCGATAGCGTTGCGGCTTTTAGCTTCCACTAAAATGCGGAATAGCGATGAGGTATTAAACAATTGTTGGGCTGAGGCGACTGGAATGATGATGGTTTCCTGTACATCCACGCCGATGGAGCGGCCTTCCGAACCCATAATTCCGATCACGCGAAAGCGCCGATCACCGATACGGATCCACTCACCCAATACGCGTTTAGCGCCAAACAATTCATTGCGAATTTTACTGCCTATGACAGCCACGGGTGCGGCAAGGTCTAGATCAGTGCGGGGCAGGAATTTGCCCTGGGACAGCTCCCAATGGCGTATATTAAGCAGTTCGTGATTGGAACCTAAGATAACGACTTCTCGTGAGCGGCGCTGCCAGCTCACTTCGGCTGAGCCGACATTTATCGGTGAGATTCGTCGTACGTTGTAACTGCGGTTCAGAGCAAGAGCATCGTTCAGGGTAAGGTCTCGAGGTGTCTCACCCATCCCCATGCCGGGACTGAACCCGCCGGTTTCGGAACGGCCGGGAAACACAATGACCAAGTTAGTGCCAAGGGACGCGAATTCACCCACGACGTAGCGGCGTGCACCCTCGCCCAGCGAAGTAAGGACGACGACCGCGGCAACGCCGACAGTCATTGCTAGCAACATCAGGATAGTGCGGATGGGATACCCTCGCAACGCACCCCAAGCAAACAGCGTGACATCGGAGCTACGCAAAGCCATGGCGCATCATATTCTGTTTAATGTCCAGCCAATTGACCGTCCATCATGTGCAGTTGGCGCCGTGCATGCTGGGCGATTTCTGGATCATGAGTAACCATAATAAGCGTGAGGCCCTGATCATTCAGCGCTTCGAGAATGCGCACAACCTCGAGGCCGGATTTGTGATCTAGGTTGCCGGTCGGTTCATCCGCGAGCAGTACGTTTGGGTTGGTCACCGTTGCGCGGGCGATAGCGACGCGCTGACTCTGGCCACCGGATAGCTGATCTGGTTTGTGGTGTTCGCGATTGCTCAGGTTTAATGAATCCAGAGCCCTTGCAACTCGAGGTTTGCGCTGCTCTGGCGGTACACCGGCCAGAATCAGCGGTAGTTCCACATTTTCTGCGGCCGTAAGTCGTGGCACCAGGTGATACATCTGAAATACGAAACCGATTTCCCGGTTGCGCACCTGTGCTTGTTGCATGTCGCTGAGCGAGGTGACATCCTTATTATTAAGCAGATAAGTCCCGGAGGAGGGCCTGTCGAGCAGGCCTAGCAGATAGAGCAAGGTCGATTTGCCCGAACCGGAAGGACCCATGATGGATACGTACTCGCCATCTCTGATGGTCAGTGTAAGATCAGTGAGGGCATGCACTGTCTGGCCGCCCACCTGGAAGTTGCGGCAAATTTGATAAAGCTCAATCACTGTCGAAGTTTTGGGTATCTCGCACCGCTGTCACACCATCGGCTACACCTTCGCGTTCGATAGAAACTACGATCTCTTCCCCGTACTTGAGGCCCTCAGTGACTTCAGTCCAGGCCCAGTTGCTCAAGCCTGTTTTGAGCTTACGCTCTTCAAGCATGCTATCTTCTGTGAATACCAAGACCTTGTTACCTTCCAGAATGGTTTCAGTGGGGATACGTAAAGTGTTGTCACGTTGTCGTAGGATGATCTCGATGTCGGCACTGTATCCAGGCAGCATGCTCTGCGCATCTTTCCGATTGATAAAGTCCGCCTCCACATCGACAGTGCGCGCCTGCTTTTCCATTTCTAGTACATAGGGGGCAACGCGACGTACCTTGCCGTTGAAGGTCTGCTGGCTAAAGGCGTCCAGCGAGATATTGGCTGGCATCCCCACCCGAATCTGTGGAGCATCCACTTCATCGATAGGTGCTGAGACATAGAGACAGGAGATATCCACTAGATCAATCGCCGGAGGCGTCGGTATCCCCACCGGCGACGGGGTGACGAATTCGCCAACTTCGCCGTTCACCTCCGCGACGATGCCTTCGAAAGGCGCCGTGAGATAGGTACGATCCAGCAACGCCTTGGCGACGTCGAGTTGTGATTGTCTTACCTCGGTAGTGGCATGGGCCGCATTACAAGCCGCCTGTTTGGCGCGAGCGTCACCCACAGCACGATCGACAGTTTCCTCGGCCGCAAGGACTTGTTTATACAATTTCTGTAGCCGTTGCGCTTCCCGCTGGGCGGTATCAGCCAACACGCAGGCCTGCTTGGCTTTGGCTCTTACCGCTTTCAATTCGCTGCTAGCAAGCTCCACTTCCGCTAGGCGATCTTTATTCCACAGTGCCATTAGTAACTTACCGGTCTTGACTATATCTCCCTCTGTTACTGATAGGCTGGCAATCTGGCCGCCTATGGATGGGGAGAGTCCGGCGCGGCGACAGGCCTTTATTGTGCCTGCGCGAGTGTTGGCTACTGTGTCCTGGACGGTGCCATATCCCGCTTTGTTAACCATGACCTTGACCGGCTTGCTACGGCCGAACCAAGTAATGAGTGCTACTAGGCTGCCGATGATAAGCAATGAAATAACGAGCAGTCTAACGCGCTTTAAAGCCATTGCGGCACCATGCGAATGATCGTGACGGTAATGGAGGCCAATCCATGCAACCAGTTCATAGTGAAGTACCAGTATTCAAGCTATAACTCTTAAGAAAAAGATGGGACCGATCAGCTTGCTTTACATTTCAGCAGGGGGGTTAAAAAAGGCAAGGGATACGTTTTTCAAGACCGTCAGAGGCCAAGGATGGCCTCTGTCGAGCGTACACTGATGTATCTATACAGCGTGTCTTGAAAAACGCATCCCTTGCTACTGAGGAGTCGCATGGATGCATTATGTAAACTAAATCACCCATTATTTGATCGGTTCCAAAAAGCTCTTGGTTTTTATTTCTGCAACAGGTCTACGAAATAATTGGATTAAGAAGGGCGTGTCCGGCAAGGCGCGAGAGCCCCAATATTTCGACCTGTACGGTTAGTAACTTCTCGTTGCCTGCGGGTAACGAAAAATTACCTCTTTACCAACACCTTCCCGAATTTGGAATGGTTGTGATAGAGGCGCATGGCAAAGATGTCCTTCTTCTCGATCATGGTGACAACGCCCACCCCTTCAGCAAGGAATTGAGCCAGTTCAGGCTCAAGACTTACACAGACCGAGATGATTATCAGCGATCGCGCGGCGTCTTGCCGATGACGCGTTTTGCCGGATCTTGGCGCTTCAGCTCTTCGCGGCAGGCCGCATCGTGGATCTCTCTGTCCATCAGTAGGCTGGGCATGTAACGCAGGGCCCGACCTAGCTCGCGCAGGCCCCATCGCTCGCGGGTCCCCATCACCAGGACGTAGTCGCCAATCTGCCCACGGGGTTCCCAAATGTGGATCCAGTACTCACCGGGTTGGTTTAAGCGCAAATCGAGTCTCCGCTGCCAGTAGTAGTTCTTGCCCGAGTAGGGTTCATGCCACGTCTCCCCCTGCTCGGAATTTGTCAGCACAAACGCCCCGGCATCAGCAGTCCGGGCAAACGGCAACGGCAGATTCGCCTCCGACGGTGGCAGAGACGCTTGCAGCGGCCCGGTGATAGCGATGCTGGGTAGTAGGGAGCGATACGCGACGCACCCAGGGACCAACGATCCCACATGAAGCGTGACGTTGCCCGCGGCGTCCTCATCACTGAGCGTGAATGTGAAGCTGTCTACGTCATTGTCCGCATGGAGGTAACCGTAGTAGGCGATTGAAGTGTCGATTGGCCACGTAATACGAACGGGTGTCAGCGCGCTGGAGTCGTCCTGTTCCACGATTGGCGCGTGGGCATAGCGGCGACCGGCAAGTGCCAGAACGACCAGTCCAGTTGCTATTGTGTGACGCGACTTTGTTGTTCTCATTCCATTCAACGCTTTGCGTGCTACGACGTAACTGTGGCCACGGTGGTCTCGGGACCGAGGAACAGGGGCTCGAGCTCATCGGCCAAGGCGAATATGCGCCTTAGAAGATGCTCGCGCTGCTCAGGGGTAAAGCTGGAATCCAGGGCGTGGACGAACATCCTCATACCCCTGATCAGTCTTTCTTTTTGCTGCGCCAGCTCGGTGCCCCGGCCGGACTGCAGCAGCCACCAACCGGTCAGATGCGCCTGGACCTCGTCGACTGGCGCTCCTGCGCGAAGCAGCTTCAGCAGCTCCCGCTGCATAGCTATATCGTAGTCGTACCAGGTCTGGAAGAGATCCGGCGAGCTACGGCTGATACCGAGAACCATGTCACGTTGCGCTCGTGACAGCTCTCCGGTCCATTTCTCCACATAAGTAACAGCACGTATAGCCCTTTCATCTTGGCGCTCGGACAGGCTGATTGCCAGGTACTTTTCCCGATAGTCACGGTTGTAGTGAGCCAGCTCCCGGTAAAGATGAGCGATCTGAGCAGCGGAAAGGTCCACCATGGTTGGGGCAAACACCGAAGCGGCCTTAGCCACGCCTGTTTCATATAAACGCATCAGTGTGTTTATCAGCTCATCTAACTCCGGCTCCGTCAGACCATCGGCAGCGTATTTGCCTACGGTGCGCATAAAGGCAACGGTCGATCTCAAATCTTCGTGACGATACTGGTTGAGTGCCTGACGGAGTTCAGTCCGTAGCTGCTTTTTCTGCTGCGAGGTGAGATCGAGATAGCCCTTTACATAAGTGACCACCAGCCAGTCTGCGTTGTTATAGACCAGTCTAACTTTACTGCACCCCGCGAGCATACATGCGAGTGCCACGCCGCAGATGACAAGAAGTCGTAGGTATGATGTCCTGAGGCCACAAGCTCCATTTCCTCCGTGGCGGGCCCGCAACCATGGTGGACTTATACTGGCTGGCAGCTCTGTGCAGAGCCAGGGGTAACAACAGGCGAATGTAACTAACGGACGCATAGTAAAAAGTCTCCGGGTTGTTGTAGGCCGACGCGCGCGGACTGGAGTTCGGCTATGACGGTTTCGGTGGACGCGGACTCCCGTTTTGCGTGCGAACGTAGCGCACTTTATTACGATATCTACCGTAGCGGAACAGGCGGGATGAGAAAATGTCCTGGGGCGCCGAAAGGTTACCCGTGGCCGCCAACTTGGGTCCTGGCCTCCGAGGGTATTGTAAAGCATCTACCGTCCTCGTTTCAGTCTCAACTGCTTTGGAATCGAGTCTGCTGTTCAGACTCATTTTGTGCCGGATAAGATTAGGGCGAGCATCGACGCGGGAACAAGAAAGCCCTGTAGCGCTGTTCGAAGCGGGGCGTTGCTCCCAGCGATTCGATTGCTTCACGGCGCGTCGGCACTGCTGTCGTATGGATGCAAATTTCTGACGATGACCAGGCTGGGTCCACGAGCCGGACGGCTCTCAACATCCAGGCGAGGACGTACTAAGGCATTGTGCCATTCGCTTAGTCCGGCCTCGTACAGGAACCGATGACAGAATGAGAGGCCGCTATCAGGCTGCAGGTGCAGGTCAATGACCATGTTCGACGTCTGCGTAACAATGAATCATGATAGGTCTGTGTACGAACTCATGCGTTGGCAATAGACCTACAAGTGAGAGTGGTAGTGAGTAGATAGATACAGGAAAAGCATCCTAAAACGATCTTGCCAACCTAATGTTTTGCTCCTTATCGTACTACCCAGATGCGACTCTATATGATGAGCATAGAATGCTGGACTGATCGAGCTTGTCCCTATAATATCTTTAGCTCTGAATTCGCATTACTATAGAATTTACAAAAGGGGAGATCACAAAATGAGCATTCGTAATTTTAATTACTTA
>JAAUXY010166244.1_pt1 | contig 11530 bp, 7 predicted proteins | sample 7278121 | NCBI WGS metagenome assembly JAAUXY01 (sample SAMN14350117, study PRJNA611818) | marine sediment metagenome | isolation source: surface marine sediment (1.8m) | place: French Polynesia: Moorea | collected 2018-08
TACAGGAAGCCGATAGCGAAGGACGACTATTCGGTATCCTCAATGGATGCAATTACAAAAACATCCGTACTGCTGAGAGGAACCATATTTATAAGAATACGATTCGTGCCATATTCCAATGGTTGCAAATGGAATCAAAAAAATATAAGGCCGACTTCCTGGCTCACACAGGAGAAAAGGTAGTAGGTCTTCTGGAAGAGCGGCCTGCCTTCATATGCTCAAGTGTGGCCCGACTCACACAGCAGAAGTTTTACTTTTTTAAACGCTCGCCCGAAGCTTTTGTTCAATTACTTAAAGTACTTGAGGAGGCTAACGGAATATTTATGTTGCTGGGCACCGGAGCTCCGGAGTATGAGGAATTGTTCCGTGAAATGAGCTATGAGCATCCGAATTTCATATTCACCAACGGGCAGTCTGAAGATGTAATTGATTCTATCTATCTCGAAACCGACCTTTATTTTATGCCAAGTCTGTTCGAACCCTGTGGTATTAGTCAGATGCTTTCTATGCGCAACGGTAATCCCTGCCTTGTACACAACACAGGCGGACTAAAAGATACGGTAGTTCATATGAAAACAGGCTTTGTTTTTGGTGGGGATAGCTATGATGAAAAGATCGAGAATATGATTGACGGACTCAGGGAGGCTATTCAGGTTTTCACCGAGGACAAAGCGAAGTGGAAAAAAATACAGGATAATGCTCGGAAAGTTCGCTTTACCTGGAAAAAATCAGTTGATGAGTACTACGAACACCTCTATGCCACTGTAGATTGAACAGGCGGTCAGCGCTGTTAAGTGCAGGGTGTATTACGACCTCATAATGGATACAGAAACTGCAAGCTGAGATTGTTAAGCTCGACCCTTTTTGTTAATTTTACCTTCCTGTTTAATTTACACAAATCACTTAGATGTCAGATAAAGCCACACTCGAATACAAGGGGGAAAAACATGAGTTTTCTATCACAAAAGGAACTGAAAATGAGCTGGGAATAGATATTAAAACGCTACGTGGATCCAGTGGCCTAATCACCCTGGACCCCGGTTATAAAAATACCGGTTCCTGTGAGAGCGGTATTACCTATCTCGATGGTGAAAAGGGCATTTTGCGATACCGGGGCTATTCAATTGAGGATCTGGCTACCAAAGCTGGATTCCTTGAAGTGGCATACCTTCTTATTTTCGGTGAGTTGCCCAACAAGCAAGAACTGTACAAATTTCACGAAGACATCAAACAAGAAGCCCATGTTGATGAGGAGATGAAGAAGATCCTTAACGGATTTCCCAAATCTGCCCATCCTAGGGGGGTGTTAAGCTCACTGACCAGTGCTCTGATCGCCTTTAATCCTTCTTCTGTAAATGTAGATACAGACGAAGCCATGTACAATGCGATTGTTCGAATAGTGGCCAAATTTCCGGTCCTGGTCGCCTGGACTATGAGAAAGCAAAAAGGTCTTCCTTTGGAATATGGGGATGATACACTTGGATATGTTGAGAACCTGCATAAGATGATGTTCAAAAGGCCTAATAAGCAATATGAATTGAACAAAATAGTCATCGATGCTCTTGATCAACTGCTTATTCTCCATGCCGACCACGAGCAAAACTGTTCAACCTCTACTGTACGGATAGTGGGATCTTCCCATGCCGGTCTCTTCGCTTCCTTATCAGCTGGTATCTCGGCGCTTTGGGGGCCGTTACACGGTGGTGCTAATCAGGCGGTTCTAGAGATGCTTGAGGCCATTGCCGCCGATGGCGGGGATACAAAAAAATATATGGCGAAAGCAAAAGATAAAAGCGATCCCTTCAGGCTAATGGGCTTTGGACACAGAGTATACAAGAATTTTGATCCAAGGGCCAGGATCATCAAAAAAGCGGCGGATGAAGTCCTTGGTGATCTTGGAATTGAAGATCCCATTCTGGATGTAGCAAAGGGTCTTGAACAAGAAGCCCTGGAGGACCAGTATTTCGTAGACAGGAAGCTTTATCCCAATGTGGATTTCTACTCCGGTATCATTTATCGCGCCCTGGGAATTCCTGTGGAAATGTTTACTGTTATGTTTGCCATGGGCAGATTACCAGGCTGGATTGCTCACTGGAGGGAAATGAGACTTCGAGGCGAACCTATTGGCAGACCACGTCAGATTTACATAGGTGAGAACAGCAGGCCTTTCGTAAAGGTGGATAAGCGCTAGTCGAGTTATTATTCTATGCTAGATCTCAACGTTGTTGACGAGATTTCACCGCTGAAGGCGGTAGTGCTCGGAATTGCTAAAAGCAGCGGTCCTGTGCCCAGGCCTGAAGATGCCTATGATCCGAAATCCTTAGAACATATATTGAAAGGAACCTATCCCAAAGAAGAGGATATGATCCCCGAAATGGAGGCATTTGCCAAGGTCTTTAGAAAGTATGGGGTTGAGGTGTTCAGGCCGGAGTTGATTGAAGCGTGCAATCAGATCTTCTCCAGGGATATAGCCTTTGTTATTGAGAATAAGCTGATCAAAGCTAACATCCTGCCGCACAGGGAAGAGGAATTTGATGCCATATTGCACGTTCTCGAATACATAGACCCTAAAAACATTCTATACCCACCGGATGAAGTACATATAGAAGGAGGAGATGTAATGCCCTGGTACGATCATATTTTTATCGGCACCTATACAGGACAGGATTACCCGGACTATATAACCGCACGTACCAATATTGAAGGAGTAGAATACATTGAGGAAATGTTTCCTGATAAAACCGTAAAATCCTTTGAACTGCGTAAGAGCATTATTCATCCAAAAGAAAATGCCCTGCATCTCGATTGCTGTTTTCAGCCTATTGGTAAAAACAAAGCCATCATCCATAAGAATGGTTTTTTAGTTGAAGAGGAATACCAGTGGTTGGTAGATTTCTTCGGTCCGGAAAATCTTTTTGAAATCACCGCCGAAGAAATGTATCACATGTTCAGCAATGTATTCTCAATTTCTCCAGAGGTTGTGGTTTCGGAAAAGAATTTCACGCGACTCAATAACTGGTTGAGAGATCAGGGATTCACTGTTGAGGAAATACCCTATGCCGAAGTTTCAAAGCAAGGAGGCTTGCTGCGTTGCAGTACCATGCCACTTGTCAGAGAAAAATAGATAGCCATCAGGCAGTTACAGGAGCCGAAATACCAGCACCGGGCTTCAAAAAGCTGTTTTTACCACCGATTTCAACTTCAAGTTCTACAGGGTTATCTTGGCGACTACTAATTGATATTTCCTCTTTGTTTATGAGAATGCTGATATGACATTCCCTTACATTCAGATGAAATGACAGGCTTTCCCATTGCTGAGGCAACGCAGGTTTAAATGCAACTCCATTCCTGGTCATTTTAAAACCGGCAAATCCCTCAACAATGATCAACCAGACACCGCCAGCGGCTGCTGTATGTATACCGCCCAGGAAAGATCCGCCACTCATTACTTTTTTGCTCGCATTGTACAGGTCTATAGTGGAGGCCTCTTCAAAATAGCGATATGCTTCATCGTGATGGCTGGTTTTACTGGCAACCAGCGCATGAACACTGGGACTCAGGGAGGAACCGTGTTCAGTCCTGGGTTCGTAATACTCGTAATTCGCCTTCAGAACTTCTTGCGGGAATATGTCGGTTAGTGCCAGCAATTGAATAACATCTGCCTGTTTTAGAACTTGTGTATGTATGGCCACACCATTGGGCCAGCCCCAATACTCTTCCGGATCTATCAGTCTTTTGCGAACTTCTTCAGGAGTGACGTCTTCAAGATTAAAATAGCCGTCAAATTGTTCAATTACCTGGGTTTTAGGATCTGGTTTTGGCAAATAGATCAGCTCTGCAATTTCATTCCAATCCTCTACATTTTGCGGATTAATTCCTGTCTTATCCATCAAGTCCGACAGTATTTCGGGATTGCTTAGCTTTAACTGGGCATAGATCTCAGCAGCTTTTTCCAAAGAAAACTTGGCCAGATAATTAGTGTACGCATTATTATCTACATTCTCGTGATATTCATCCGGACCCAATAGCCGTATGAATTCATAGCGGTTCTTATCCTTTTTAAAGTGGATTCGGGAGACCAGGAATTGGGCAACTTCAAAGAGCACCTCGGCCCCTTGTCCTAACATAAAATCCCAGTCTTTTGTGGCTTCGAAATACAACCAGATGCCGTAAACAACATCCGGGGAAATATGAATTTGCCAGCAATTAAAATGATTTCTGATGGGTCTTCCGCTTAATACATCGGTAAAGAAGTAGTCTGGAAAAAGTTCATCTCCGGTTTTCCCACTGGTCCATGCATAGAAAGCACCGTAATAACCGAGTTGCTGAGCCTTTCTGCGTGCTCCGTCAAGTGTATCATGCCGATAAGCAACCAGTCGTTTGGCTATATTGGGATGTGTATAAACAAACATAGGCAGATTAAAAGTCTCCTGGTCCCAAAAAGCTGCACCCTGGTATACCTGGCAGGAGAGTCCACGTGCGCCTATCGGAAGATTATCGTGAGTTGGAGTAGCAATATAGGCCTGGTAAATGTTAAACCGGGCCAGTATTTGTGCTTCCGAATGACCGCCTATCTGAATGTCGGAAATGTGCCAAAAGGAACCCCATCTGTCCATATGGGTCTCTTTTAAGGAATCGTAACCCTTGTTCAGAGCTTCTGTAACCTCTGCTTTCCCTACATTCAATGGATCTTTAAGCTCATTAGAATGGGCAACAGCCACAACTTTTTCCAGGCATACCTGCTGGTTCGCCTCCAGATTGAAAGTGTAGCTGCGCATAATCCGTTTATCCTCCTCTACAATTTCTTCACGCAACGGAGTTTCTCCTGTGAGCTTCACAGCTTCGGTGACCACTACCTTCGTTTGCCGTTCACCGGTTTCCAGTTTCATTCGGATCAGTTGATCATCTGCTTCCGTCTCACAGGAAACAAAATGTTCTCCGTTAATACTCCAAACCCTACCGTCTATACCCGTAAGCAGTGTAAATTCTGCAGTCTGTTCAGCTACAAAATTATAGCGCATCACCAGGAGACGGTGATTGTCGAGACTGGAAAACTTTTCTACCTCCAATCTGCATGTGGTTCCTTGCGGGGAAGTCCACCGCAGCTTCCTTTGATTAAGACCTTTTCTCATATCCAGCGCGCGGTAGTAGTCGCTTGTCTCTCCATTAAATGCGGATAACATTTCACCATCAACATATAGCTGGGTAAAAAGTCCGTTGGGAACATTACACAACTCGCTCCATCGGCTACCTTCAGCCTTATCCCAGGTATCCGTCACGATACAGGCCACATATTGGTCCGCCTCCCATTCTTCAAATGTACCGCGGTATCCCAGGTATCCGTTGCCTATCATAAAATTGCTGCCCGTGGTCACCAGCTGGTCCTCATTGAAAGAATTTTCAATGATTTCCCAGCCTGATTCGGTACGAAGATTGTTCTTTAACTCCATAGGTTAATCTGATATTCCGATGAATAAACTGAATTACTAAAAGGGGAAGGTTGTCTGCAATCTGAAAAGAAGGCAAAATAAGGATAATCTTACATCACTCAAAAAAAATATTTCAGACTGTTGCGGCAATTATTACAGGCCTGGATATCTTCTTATGTTGTGATATTCAGATGAGTAAAATATATCAACATCCCTTTAACTATCTGAAAAAGAATAAGTTAACATACATAATCAAAATATAAAGAAAATTTTAACGCCTCTGTACTAGGATTACTAGACGAGTGGTCATATTTTTGAATCGAGTTGGAGTTATGCAGAAGACGTTAAAACATGAAATAAAAGCAGATTTTCTCCTGGAAAAAGGAATGCCGCTTCTTTGGTCTAAGGGATACAATGCCACCAGTGTTAATGACATAGTATTGGCAGCTGGGGTGCCCAAAGGATCCTTTTATTTCTATTTTGATAGCAAGGAGGATTTTGCGGTAAAGGCGATAGACAAGTACTTCGCAGAGGTGGCCGCTCCGGCTTTTGAAATTTTGGAGGATCTGAGCATCGCACCCAGGGAACGAATATTATCATTTTATACGTACAGGGTCAATGTAATGAAGGATGAACTTAATTGTAGTATGGGTTGTTTGGCTTGTAATCTTGGTAGTGAAATGGCTGAACACAGTGAGAAGATAAGGAAGAAGATCGCCGACAAGGAATACCAGCTGCAAAGTAAAATTGTTCAGGTCGTGCAGGAGGCACAGCGTCTGGGTGAGATAAGTAATACAATGAATGCCACGGACCTGGTGACATTTATGGAAGATGCGGGAAAAGGAGCCATGGTAACAATGAAAGAGAGGAACAGTGCTTATCCAATTGACAATTGCATGAATATGATTCGTTCGGTCATTCTGAAATAAAAATTTTTGGGTAGAAACTAGACGACTGGTCAATTTTAAATAAACTTTTAATCCTGTCCTATATCGACATAACTATACGTCAACTAACAGCAGAGAATTTCGGTTGATCGTTGACAACCACTAAACAATAAAACCTATTTACAATGAATGCACTTAAAAAGGCGGGTTCTTACGCCAATAAATTTGCTATCAAATGGGCTGAATTCGTTATCAGATTCAAATGGCCCGTAATTATTTTGAGCATATTGTTAGCATTTGGGCTGGCTTCTCAGGGGAAAATGGAGTTCGATGGGGATTATCATGTTTTCTTCAGCGAATCCAATCCCGAACTGGAGGCATTTGACGCCCTCCAGGAAAAATATACCAAGGACGACAATGTTTTGCTCGTACTGGCTCCCGAAAACGGAGAGGTTTTTACCAGGAATAACCTCATAGCCATAGAGGAGCTTACAGCGCAAGCGTGGAATACACCCTATTCTTCAAGAGTAGATGCCGTCACTAATTTTCAATATACGCGGGCAGATGGGGATGATCTTTATGTTGACGATCTATCCTATGATTCCGCAAATAAGACTGATGACGAAATAAAGCAGATAAAGGCCGTTGCCTTAAAGGAACCATTGCTTATACACCGCCTTATCAATGAAAAAGGAAGCGTAACTGCCATAAATATTACGGTAAGACTGCCCGGTATTGACAGTGCTACTGAAATACCCGAAGTCACCAACTTTACCAGGCAGATGGTCGACAACTTTAAGGAGCAACATCCGCAGATGGCGGTATATACAACGGGCCTCGTTCCGCTAAATACTGCATTCTTTGAAGCCTCGCAAAGCGATCTTGCCCTTATAGGTATCATGTTGATAATTGTAGTATTAGTTACACTGGTCCTTACCAGAAACGGATTTGCCACCTTTTCCACATTGGTAGTCGTACTCTTTTCTATCATATCTGCGGTAGGATTTGTGGGTATCACCGGGATCAAGCTCACTCCGCCTTCAGCGGTTTTTCCAACGATGATCATGACGCTGGCTGTGGCAGATAGTATTCATATCCTGGTTACTATGCTGCAAAAGGTTCGCAAGGAAGGCCTGGATAAAAAAGCCGCAATAGTGGAGAGTATGCGACTTAATTTTATGCCCGTATTCATCACCAGCCTCACTACGGTCATTGGTTTTCTCACCATGAACTTTGGCGATGTGCCTCCTTTTTGGCACCTCGGAAATATAACGGCATTTGGTATGTCAATGGCATTCATCTATTCAACTACTGCGCTTCCTGCGCTGATGGCTATATTCCCTATGTGGAAACGGAAGAAGACAGAAGCAACCGTTGCCAAAAGGATGAACTGGTATACGCAACTGGGATTCTTTGTTGTGAAACAACCGGTTAGGGTAGCTGTAGTTTCTATTGTGATAATCGGCGTGCTGACTTATTTAGCCACCTTAAACGAATTCAATGACGAATTTGTCGAGTATTTTGACGAATCAGTAGAATTTCGGCAGCACAGTGATTTTGTCAATGACAACCTTACTGGTTTTTATAACGTTGAATATTCTATAAACAGCGGAGAGAGTGGCGGGATTAACAACCCTGAATATCTCCAAAAGCTCAATGCCTTTGAGGACTGGCTTAACGAGCAGCCAGAAGTGGTACATGTGAACGCATTCAGCGAAGTGGCCCGACGCGTCAACAGATCGATGCACGGGGATGATCCGTCCTATTACAAAGTACCAGATAACAGGGAAGAAGCTGCACAGTACCTTTTACTATATGAGCTCTCACTGCCATTCGGACTGGATCTTAACAATCAGATCAATGTAGATAAATCCGAATCGAGGGTAACAGCCACAATTAATAATATATCCAGTGCTGAAATGATCGCCTTTACGGAGCGAACGGAAAAATGGTTGGCCGACAATACGCCGGAAGCCATGCACAGTATTGGGGTAAGTCCTACGATGATGTTCGCTAAATTAGGCTTCAGACAGGCAGAGAGTATGTTCAACGGAAATGTAATCGCCCTTGTATTGATCTCACTGGTATTGATGCTTGCACTGAGAAGTTTTAAATTGGGTCTTATGAGTATTATACCCAACGTTACCCCGGTTCTTGTAGGTTTTGGGATCTGGGCTTTGTACAAGGGTCAGATTAATACAGGTATGGTCATTGTATTTGGTATGACATTGGGAATTATTGTAGACGATACAGTACACTTTATGAGCAAATTTTTAAGGGCCAGAAGAGAATTGGGATACGACGCACGACAAGCAGTAATATATGCTTTTGAAACCGTTGGACGTGCCCTTGTAACTACCACAATAGTGTTATTGGCCGGTTTCACTGTCTTATCTACTTCGTCATTTGCACTGAACAGCTATATGGCGAGAATAACGGTAATTATTATTCTGGCAGCACTAATAATAGATTTCATCCTCCTACCTGCATTGCTTATAATTACGGGGAAGAAATCTGAAGTAAGCGAAAGTGCTACAACATTAAAAACACAGTTTCAATTGGATAAATAAAAATGAAAACGATGAAAAAAATAGTATTAGGCATCTTGGCCGTCACCCTTGGTTTATTTAACCTTGTCGCACAATCTGACGAGGAAAGAGGATTGGAAATAGCAAAGGCAGCCGATAATGCCGATCAGGGTTTCGTAAGTACGATAGTAGAACTTAAAATGACCCTGAAGAATAAGAATGGTCAGACCAGCGAGAGATCACTTTCGAACCGTATTTTGGAACAGACTGATGATGGTGATAAATCACTTATCGTCTTTAATAGCCCCAAGGATGTTAAAGGCACTGCCACTCTCACCTACACTCATAAAATAGGGGCAGATGACCAGTGGCTATACCTGCCTTCAATTAAGCGGGTTAAAAGAATTTCATCCAATAATAAATCAGGGCCTTTTGTAGGAAGCGAGTTCGCATACGAAGATCTGTCTTCACAGGAAGTGGAAAAGTACACTTACAAGTTCCTTAAAGAAGAAGGTAATCTCCTTTATGTAGAACAGGACCCTGTAGATCCAAAATCAGGATATACACGCAGGATAGCAACCTATAACAAGGACAAGGGCTACAGAATTGAGAAAGTGGAATTCTACGACAGGAAGAATGCGCTCCTGAAGACATTGACCTATTCCGGCTATAAACTGTACAAGGACAAGTTTTGGCGGGCATCTGCCATGAATATGGTTAATCATCAGAGCAATAAGGAAACTTTGCTCGAGTTCAGCGACTATAATTTCGGAGCTGACCTGTCGGATGATGATTTTACACAGGTAGCACTACAAAGAGCCGGTAGATAAACGATTGCCTGAGTTAGAATTTCCTTTAGTAAGGAAAATGCGGTATTGAATGAAACAATGGTCTATTGTATGTATTCTGTTGCTGAGCGGTGTCATTTACGTCTCGGCACAGGAGGATCAGGAAGAAGTAAAGAAAGCTGCTCACGATTTTGAGCTGGAGCTGGAAGCAGAATTCCGATACTTCTATAAGGACGCCCAGTTTAGCGGACAGGAAGACTTTTTCCCCTCACTGGCCATAAGACCGGAATACACAGTTGAATGGAGGGAAGGCGATGAAAGTATCAAATTCCTGGGTTTCTTCAGGTTAGATAGGGACAATTTCCGTACACATGGTGATATCAGGGAATTGTACTATCAACGAGCTGTTGAGAACTGGGAATTCAACGTTGGTCTGAAGAAGATCTTCTGGGGGGTGGCAGAAAGCAATCACCTGGTAGATATTATCAACCAGACCGATGCTGTAGAAACTTTTGACGGTGAAGAGAAACTAGGTCAGCCTATGGCCCAGATCGTATGGAGGAATTTTAAACTGGGCACTTTTAGTTTTTTCTACCTTCCCTATCACCGAAAGAGAACATTTCCGGGAGAAAAAGGACGATTCAGATTTCCTGTGGTCATAGATCCGGACGATCTGACTTATGAGAGTGGAGCTGAGGAATGGCGACAGGATTTTGCTTTGAGATGGAGTCATTACTTCGGAATTTTCGATGTTGGTCTTTCCTATTTTAAAGGAAATGGACGGGAACCAATCTTTTTTATAAATCCGGATGGCCAGATCGACGCTTTTTATCCGATCGTAGATCAGGGAGGGCTGGACCTTCAAATTACTCACAATGCCTTTTTGTGGAAATTTGAGGCCATTTACAGGGATACAGCCTTCCAGGATTTTTTTGCGATGGTTGCCGGTTTGGAATACACTTTTAGCAACATAAATGGCAATGGTCTGGATATAGGGTTACTGGGAGAGTATCTCTACGATGAACGCGATGAGTTAGCACTTACAGCACTTCAAAACGATATATTTTTTGGAAGCAGGATCGCTTTTAACGATACTCAGGACACTTCCATATTGATTGGAGGTATCGCAGATCTCGAATCGACCAGCAAGATTTTTAGTCTGGAAGCTTCAAGAAGGTTTGGCAGTAGCTGGACGGCTGAAGTGGAGGCCCGGATCTTTAGCGATATCGATGCCGAGGAGCTTATTCTTTCAAACTTTCAGGACGACAGCTTTTTCCGGGTCACCATTTCCAAATACTTTTAGCAGTTAACCTGCTTCGGCAAACAGGGTCATTAAAAGGTCGGTTTGAAGATTTTCTGCCTTTCTGCGAATAGGGGAATCCATCATAGTGTTGAAATTGGTTGCCATAAATACAATGGCGCCGTACTCTGGCAGGTAAATCAGCATGCAACCAGCTCCTATTCCGCCACCACTATGACCTACTGCGTAAGTGACATCGAGATCGTAATAGGTTAGTCCCAGACCATATCGCTTATTTCCTTCCTCATCCACAACCCACTCCTGCATGAGATCCAGTGTCTTTGATTTTAGTAGTTTGCCTTCTGCCAGACCCTTTAGAAAAAGAACGGCATCTCCAGTTGATGATACCAGGCCGTCATCGCCTTTCATAGACGCGACATTCGCTTTTTGCATTCCACTTACATTTACCGGGATCCCTGTTAACAATATATCCCAATAGGAATCTACCAGCTTAATTTCATCCTGATAGTTTGATTTGGAAAGATAATAGGTATTCTTAAGCTTCAATTTATCTATGATGATCTTATTGATATAAGTTACATGATCGCCCGTTATCTTATCAGCAATGAGGGATAAAATTTCATAGTTCGTGTTCCTA
>JAAUXY010133308.1_pt1 | contig 11529 bp, 11 predicted proteins | sample 7278121 | NCBI WGS metagenome assembly JAAUXY01 (sample SAMN14350117, study PRJNA611818) | marine sediment metagenome | isolation source: surface marine sediment (1.8m) | place: French Polynesia: Moorea | collected 2018-08
AGGGCCTGCCGCAGGCCTCGCACCTGCCGTTCCTCTTCGACGAGCCCGCCGGCGGAACGCCCGGCCGCCTGCTCGGCCACATGGCGCGGGCCAATCCGCAATGGCACGACCTCGCGGCCCTGGCCGCCGCGGGCGGCGAGGCCCTGGTCGTCTTCCAGGGCGCCCACGGCTATGTCTCGCCGTCCTGGTACGCTCCCGGTCCGGCGGTGCCGACCTGGAACTACCTGGCGGTCCACCTTTACGGCCGGCCGCGGATCCTTGAGGCGGAGGCCGAGGTCCAGGCCCTCCTGGCCCGCCTGGTCGCGGAGCACGAGGCCGGCGCCGCCGATCCCTGGTCCCTGGCCGGCCAGGATCCCAAGTACCTGGCCCGGATGCGGCGCGGCATCGTCGCCTTCGAGATCCCGGTCGCCCGCCTGGAGGCCAAGGCCAAGCTCAGCCAGAACAGGCCGGCGACCGACCGTCGCCAGGTGATGGAGGCCCTGGAGGCGGCGCAGGACCCTCGAGCCCTGGCCCTTGCCGCCGAGATGCGGGCCGGAGCCTCGGCCTCGGGCGGCGATGGCGGTCCCCAGGGCTGTTCGGTTTAGCCGACAATTAAATCTTATGGGTTAGATACCTCTCTATATGACCGTCGGCCGACTTGGCCGCGACCGCTGCTTGGCGCGGCCCGAGAGGCCGATTGAGGGGAACAACCCACCATGAAACGCTCGGCGATCGCTTTGCTCGCCCTGGTCCTGCTCGTGCCCGGTGGCTGCGCTCTGCTGGAGACGGCGCCCAAGCGTCACATCGTCCGGATCACGACCGACCTGGACAACCTGAGGATGGCTTTCCAGCCCAAGGTCCTGGTGATCCGGCCCGGCGACACCGTGACCTGGGTCAACGAGGCCGAGATGGACCACAACGTCATGACCTATCCGGACGGCTTTCCAAAGGGCGCGCGAGGCTTCGAGAGCCCCTACCTGACCCTGGCCGGCGAGACCTGGAGCCACACCTTCTCGGTGGAGGGCAGCTACGAGTACCACTGCCTGCCGCACCTGATCATGGGCATGCACGCCATCGTGATCGTCGGCGAGGCCACGGTGGAGGGCGGCTTCCACGTGCCGAGCAAGGCCGAGGTGATCGCCTACCGGGACCGGCTGTTCGAGTACTTCGACGAAGGCGACGCCGAGGACCTGATGCGCGCCGAGCACTTCATGAAGTCGGAGGCCAAGGCTGCGGAGTGATCGCCACCGCTCCGCGACACCTTTCAATGATGCTTAACCCTATTGATATATGACCCGGCGCCGAGCTCGATCGAGTGACGCTGCGCCTCCTTAGGGGAGTGAAGGAAGAGATGGATAAGAAAGCTCACGGGCCCCTCGCCCTTGCCGGCGCGATCGCCCTCGGCCTGCTCTCCGCGGCGCCGCTCGTCGCCGAAGACCGGAGCGAGCGCTGGCAGCTTGCGGCGCTGACCGTCGCCGGCGTCGACGCCCGGGAACTGGAGGAGATGAAGGCGGCCTACCGCCGGCCGGGCCGGATCCCCTTCCCCGAGGACAATCCCTTCAGCAGCGCCAAGGCGGAGCTCGGCAAGATGCTGTTCTTTGATCCGCGGCTCTCGGGCTCCAACCTGATCTCTTGCGCCAGCTGCCATAACCCCAGCTTCGCCTGGGAGGACGGACAGCCGACCGGCGCCGGCCACGGCATGAACCGGCTCGGCCGCCACACGCCGACCGTCCTGAACCTGGCCTGGGGCGAGGTCTTCTTCTGGGATGGCCGGGCCGACAGCCTGGAGGAGCAGGCCCTGGGGCCGATCCAGGCCGACGTCGAGATGGCGCAGCCCCTGGACACGCTGATCGCCGAGCTCGAGGCGATCGAGGGCTACCGGCGCCTCTTCGAGGAGGCCTTCCCCGGCCAGGGCGTCACGGCCGAGGGCATCGCCATGGCCATCGCGACCTACGAGCGGACCATCGTCTCCGGCAAGGCGCCCTTCGACTACTGGATCGAGGGCAATCCCCGCGCGATCAGCCGGAGCGCCCAGCGCGGCTTCGTGATCTACAACACCAAGGCGCGCTGCGCGGCCTGCCATTCCGGCTGGAACCTGACCGACGACAGCTTCCACGACATCGGCCTGGAGACCGACGACGTCGGCCGGGAGCAGGTGGTCGAGATGCCGGAGTTCCGCCACACCTTCAAGACGCCGGGCCTGCGCAACATCGTCCAGCGCGCGCCCTACATGCACAACGGCTCCCTCGCGACCCTGAGTGAGGTGGTCGAGCACTACGACCGCGGGTTCCTCCGCCGGCCAAGCCTGTCGGACGACATCCGTCCCTTGAACCTGACAAGCCAGGAAAAAGCGGATCTGGTCACCTTCCTTGAGACCCTGACCGGCGAGGACGAACCGACCGCACTGCCGCTGCTGCCGAACTAGCGCGGGCCCGACCCACGCCCCGGGCTCCGGACGCCAGGAGATGACGATGAACGCGAACAGCTTCCTCTATGCCGCCGGCTGCCTCTTCACGGCAGTCGGCATCACGGCCGCCGCCGCCGCGACCACCCACGCCGTCAACCAGAAGGGCAAGACCTTCTCCGTCAGGGAGCTGAGCGTCGCCGTCGGAGACAGCGTGACCTTCGTCAATGACGACGGCGTCAAGCACAACATCCTGATCAAGGACCTGGGCGCGAACAGCGGCATGCAGGACCCCGGTCAGGCGTTCGCGGTGACCGTCGACAAGAGCGGCAAGCACAAGGTCCGCTGCGGCATACACCCCAAGATGAAGATGACCATCATCGCCAACTAGACCGGCCCTGCGGACCGACGCGACATGCCCATCCGTCTGAAACTTCTACTAGGATTCCTCGTCGTCACCGCCATGGCGGGTTTCCTCGGCGCCTTCGGCGTCTATTCCGTCGGGGTGATGGGCGCGCTGGCGATCGAGACCTACGACCGGCCCTTGATGGCGATCAACTACGCGCGGGCCGCAGAGACCGACTTCACCCGCCTCAAGGCCGATATCGCGCCGCTGGCGAAGGCAGGCGGCGGCGCCTCGGCGCCGGACGAGGCGGAGATCGAAGAGCTCTTCGAGAGCTTCACCGACAACCTGGATGTGGCGATCGAACGGGCGCTCAGCGACGGCACCCGCGGCGCCGGAGAGGCGCTGCTGGAGCGCGCCGAAGGCTGGCGGGAGATCAGCCGCGCGATCCTGGCGGGCGCGGCCTACGACGTCGAGGGCTACAGCGCTGCAACGCAAGCCATCGAGGCCGGTCTGAGCGAGCTGGTCGAGACCACCGCCGCGGAGGGCTTCGAGTTCCGCCTCACCGCAGAGGCGCTGATCCAGCGGGAACGCTGGATCATGCTCGGCGCCGTCCTGGCCACGGTGGTCCTGGCGATCGGCGTGGCGCTTCTGCTCGCCCAGCGCATCGTCACGCCCCTGAAGCGGGTCATCGAGGTCATCGACGCGCTCTCCAAGGGCGACACCGAGGTCGAGGTCGAGGTCGGCGCCAGGGACGAGGTCGGCCAGCTGGCGCGCAGCGTCCAGGTCTTTCGGGAGAACGTGATCGAGGTCGAGCGGATGCGCGCGGCACGGCGCCAGGAAGATCGGGAGCGCCAGGATTTCGTCCGGCGCGAGATGCTCGCCATGGCCGATACGCTCGACAATCAGGTTCAGTCCACGGTCGGCGAGATGGTCCACGAGATCGATCTTCTGAACCGGCTGATCATCGACATGAAGGCGGCGGCCACCCACGTGAGAGGCCAGAGCGTCTCGGCGACCGGCGCCGCCGATCACGCCTCGGCCAACGTCCAGACGGTGGCCAGCGCCGCCGAGGAGATGGCCTCGACCAGCGACGAGATCGGCCGTCAGGTGGATCAGTCCACCCAGATTACCGCCAAGGCGGTCCAGGACGCCGAGGCGACCAACGAAACGATCAAGGGGCTGGCCGAGGCCACGGACCGGATCGGCAGCGTTGTCGACCTGATCTCCGACATCGCAGAGCAGACCAACCTGCTGGCGCTCAACGCCACCATCGAAGCGGCGCGCGCCGGCGAGGCGGGCAAGGGCTTCGCCGTGGTGGCGGGGGAGGTCAAGAGCCTGGCAACCCAGACCGCCAAGGCGACCGACGAGATCACCCAGCAGATCCAGAACATCCAGAAGGTCACCGAGGAGGCGGTCAAGGCGATCTCGCAGATCGGCCAGACCAACCGGAACATCAGCGAGATCGCCGCGGAGGTCGCCAGAGCCATCGGCGAGCAGCGCCAGGCCATCCGGGAGATCGCGCAGAACGCCCAGAGCGTGTCGCAGAACGTCCAGGACGCCTCGCAGAGCATCACCGAGGTCTCGCAATCCTCCAGCGATTCGGAGAGCAAGGCCGAGGAGTCCGCCGCCCGCGCCGACTCCGTCGCCAATATGTCCAGGCACCTGCAGGAAACCCTGGTCTCGATCCTCAGGGAATCGACCGCGGGCAACCGCCGCCTGGATGAGCGCAAGCCGGTTCGGCTCGGCGGGCGCCTGCGCACCGGCTCGCAGTGGCGCGCCTGCGAGATCCTCGACATCTCCAAGGGCGGGATCCGCCTGTCGCCCAGCCGCGAGCTCCACATCGGCCAGGCGCTCGAGCTCGAGATCGAGGGCCTGGGCGGGCTCCGCGGCACGGTCACCCATCTGGACGAGGACTTCTGCGGGATCCGCTTCGATCTCGTGCCGGAGCAGGTCCCGGCCGTCCAAGCCTTCGTCGATCAGTTGCGCGGCGCCGCCTGAAGCCGGCTTTCCTCGTCCGCGGCTTCGCCCAGGAGCCAATCCTTGAAGGCCGCGACCTTGGGCAGCCGCGCCGCGGCCGGCGTGGTCACCACGAAATAGCAGAAGTTTACCGGCACGCTCATCCCGAAGGGCCGCACCAAGCGGCCGGCGGCGAGGTCGTCCTCGGCCAGCGCCCGGCTGCCGATGACCACGCCCTGGCCGTGGGTCGCGGCCTGCAGAGCCAGGTTGGTGTGCGAGAAGCGCGGACCGCGGGAGACGTCGACCACCTGCTCCAGCCCGGCCGCCATGAGCCACAGCTTCCAGTCGCTGGTCTCCTCCATGAAGGGGGTCCAGTCGACGTGCAGCAGCGTGTGGTGGCGCAGGTCTTCCGGGGTCCTGAGGGGATGCGGGCCTTCCAGGAGGGCCGGGCTGCAGACCGGGAAGATCTCCTCGTCGAGCAGCCGGTCCACCTGCAGGCCCGGATAGTCGCCGGCGCCGAAGCGGATCCCCAGGTCGATGGCCTCGCGGCGCAGGTCGACCACGCGGTCGGTCGTGTCCAGGCGGACGTCGATCTCCGGGTGCTGCGCCTTGAAGCGGCTGAGCCGCGGCACCAGCCAGGAGACCGCGAAAGAGGGCAGGACGCTGATGGTCAGCAGACGGTCCGGCCGCTCGCTGCGCATCCGCTCGACCGCCTCGCCCAGCAGGTCGAAGGCCTCGCGCAGGGCCGGCAGGCCCGCCTGCGCCGCGTCGGTGAGGAAGAACTCGCGCCGCGCCCGGCGCAGCAGGGGCACGCCGAGGTCGTCCTCCAGGGCCTTGAGCTGATGGCTCACCGCGGCCGGGGTCACGTGCAGCTCCTCCGCCGCGCGGGTCAGGCTGAGGTGCCGGGCCACGGCTTCGAAGGCCCGCAGCGCGTTCAGGGACGGCAGCCGCATCGGCTCGGCTCCACCTTTAGTTTTCCTAAAGGTACGGGACAGAAGAACTCGATTTCAAGTCCGTTATGATCCGGCCATATTTCAAAGGAAGCAATGCTTCTGGGCCGGAAACGGCCCAGATGATCTTGAGTTCAACTAAATATCTGACCGAGCGCGGAGATCCAGCCATGACCGACCTCTCACAGCGTCTCGTCGATCCCAGCATCCCGGGGCTCAGCGTCCGGGACCTCGTGAGCCGGGCCGGCTTCGACCTCGAGGCGGTCGCCGGGACCCTGGCGGTCCGGCGGCGCGAGCTCATGCTTCAGCGCGACCTGCGCGACCTCGACCCGGTTCTGCTGCGCGACATCGGCTTGGACCGCAGCCGCTCGTAGCGGGCCTCCCGGCGGCTTTGCATTTGGCCTCCCGGCCCGGGTCGGGCAGCATGGCGCCATGCCGAGGACGCTCTCCAAGGGCTCGCGTTTCTGGCTTTTCGCCTTCCTGGCCGCCGTCCTGATCGGCGCGGCGGGGCTCTTGCTCCAGGACCATCTCGTCTTCCAGGAGGACCGGCGGGCCGCGCGCGTCGTCCGTCCGGCTTTCGAGCTGCAGGCGCATCGCGGCGGCCGCGGCCTGATGCCCGAGAACACGCTTCCGGCCTTTGCGCGGGCCCTATCCCTGGGGGTCACGACCCTGGAGCTCGACCTGGCGATCACCCGCGACGGCGTGGTGGTGGTCCACCACGACCGCCGGCTCTCGCCCGAGCGAAGCCGCGGCCCCGACGGCGCCTGGATCAGCCCGCCGGGCCCCTTGATCAAGGATCTGACCCTGGCGGAGCTGCAGCAGGCCGACGTCGGCGCCAGCCGGCCGGACGGCGAGACCGCGCGGCGCTTCCCGGCGCAGCGGCGGCTGGACGGGGTCCGCGTGCCCAGCCTCGAGCAAGTGATCGAGCTGGCCGAGGCGCAGACCGGCGGCCGGATACTCTACAGCGTCGAAGCCAAGGTCTCGCCCCTGGCCCCCGAGGAGACCCTCGAGCCCGCCGCCTTCGCCCGGGCGGTGATCTACGTCCTGGCCGGGACCGGCGTGCTGGCGCGGGCCAGTCTGCAATCCTTCGACTGGCGGGTGCTCCGCGCCGCCCAGGAACAGGCGCCGGCCCTGGCCACGGTCTTCCTCACAGCGGAGCAGGACTGGTTCGACAACGTCGGGCGCAAGCATCCGGCCGGGACGGCCTGGACCGCCGGCATCGAGGTCGCGGCGCAGGGCGGCTCCCTGCCGCAGGCGGTCAAGGCGGCCCGCGGCGAGGTCTGGTCGCCCCACTTTCGCGACCTCAGCGAGGCCGAGCTGCGAGAGGCCCAGTCGCTGGGCCTCCGGGTCGTGGTCTGGACCGTCAACGAGCCGGCCGAGATGGCACGCCTGCTGGCGCTGGGGGTCGACGGCATCGTCACCGACTATCCGGACCGGCTGCGGGCGGCCATGGCCGAGGCGGGCCTGCCCTTGCCGCCGGCCTTCCCGGCCCCTTGACGGCCGTTTCGGCGGTCGGTCGCAGAAAGCCGTTTCGGCCCCTCGGCCCCTTGGCCTATAGTTTCAGCGCGATCCGCGCTCTTCGCCCAAAACGACCCGGGAGATCGGCATCATGCGCAGCAGCCTGGCGGCTCTTTTCGGTGCCGGCCTGCTCGTCGGCGGCGCTCTCGCCCCGCCCGCTTGGGCCCTCGAGGCCGAGCAGCTCCGCGCCGAGATCCAGGAGACCTTCTCGCTTTACGAGGCGGCGGGCCCCGTCGGTGCGCCCTTGCCCTATGCCTACGACACGATCGAGGTCGAGGACCAGGGCGACGGCTTCCGGGTCTCGCTCACGGGGCTTCGCATACTGCTCGATCCGGCCGAGGACGGGCGGCTCGACATCGGCAGCACGGCCTTCACCATGACCCCGGATGGCGAGCGCGGCGGCGACGAGCTGTTTCGCATCTCCGATCTCAGCGTGCCGCCCCGTTGGCTCATCTCCAAGGGCGGCAAGCCCCCGACCCATGTGATCAGACCCGGGAGCCTGACCCTCGAGGGGCTCTGGTCCTTCGCCTATCTCAGCATGCTGGACGCCAAGGTCTCGACCGCCGGCGTCAGCGTCGAGACCCCGGCCGGCGAGTCCCTCGCGCGCTTCGAGACGGTTCGGGGCGAGTACGTGAGCCGCCCGGCCGAACAGGGGCGCTACGACGTCGACGGCAAGCTGCGGGTCGACGGCATCACGTTCCGGGACGAGGAGCTGCGCGTCGCGCTCGCCGGGATCGAGGGCAAGGTCGAGATGCCCGATCATGACCCGGCGGCGGCGGCGGAGGTCTTGCGCGCGGCGGCCCGGGCCCGGCAGTCGCCCTCGGCCGGGGCCGAAGAGGCGCCGCCGGGCTTCCTGAGCGACATGCTCTATCTGTCGCGCGGCGGCCGCGTCAGCTTCGATTTGCGCGATTTCCGCAGTGTCCGGGACGACTCCCGGGAGGCCGTGGAGATCGACAGCATCAGCGTCGGCTACGCGGTCTCGAACCTGGAGGAGTCGGTCGCCAGGCTCGATCTCGACTTGGCCCAGACCGGGCTGCGCTTCACCGGGCCGGACCGTCAGGCCAACGGTCTCGCCGCCGCCCTGATGCCGGCGGACGGCCGCGCCGTGCTGTCCTTGGAGCGGCTCCCGCTGCGGACCCTGCTGGCGCTTCTCGAACCGCTTGCGGAGGAGGTGGCGACGGCCGAGATCCAGGGCGGCGGTGATCCCAAAGGCGAGGGGACAGGCGACCGGCGGGCCGCGGATGCCGGCGAGAAGCTGATCGGCGCCATGTCTGACGCCGGCACGACCCTCGACCTCTCGGGCACGCGCTTGGCCGCACCCGATGCCGAGGTCGGCTTCAAGGGCGGCTTGGTGATCGACTCCGATGCCGCCTTCGGGGCCCGTGGCACCGTCCTCGCCGAGGTCGGCGGCTTCGACTTCTTGGTTCAGTTGGCCCAGGAAAGCCTGGAGGACCCCGATCCGAAGGTCCGGGACAACGCCCGTGGCGTGGTCGGACTGCTCGCCCTGCTCCAGGCCTTCACCGACCGGGACGAGACCGGCGCCCGAGGCCCGGTCGATCGCTTCCTGATCAAGGTCGGGCCCGACGGCGCGCTCTCGGTCAACGACAAGCCGCTCCTGCCGCCGCAGCCGGCCCAGTAGCCGGCCCGGCTCTGCGGCGCCCGTAATCTCAGCCCAGCGAGATCTCGCCGTCGATCTCGTGGCTCAGGTCGAGGCCCTCCAGGGTCAGGGTGACCTTGGCCTTCACCGTCTCGTCGCCCTTCAGCTTGCCGGCCTCGATCGCGCCGCGCACAGCCTGCTCGATCTCCCGCTGCGAGGTCACCCCGACCTTCTTCAGGAACTTGCGCAGCTCCATGTTGAAGACGTCTTCGTTCATAATGCTTGTCTTCCCTATGCACTGGAGTTGAGGGCATTGAATAGCGCGTCCCGGGACCGTCTCGTCAAGCTGATCGATCGCGCCTTGGCCGGCGAGGTCTCTCTGGAGGAGGTCATGAATCTTTGTCCCTCAGAGAGCGATCCCGAACCGCTAGGGCTGGCATGGCACGCGGTCATGCATTTCGTGACCGACGAGGACATCAGGTCTAGGGACTCGGCTTATGATGCCTGGTCTCATGCGGAGCTGCAGCGGTTCAGACGAAAGCTCTTGGAAGGGGACTAGTCCTCGCAGGCGCTTTGCCGCACACTGCGCTTGCACTAAAGTTGTGCACCGGGAGGCCGGCGCCATGAAACTCACCGACGCACAGCTCGCCGATTTCGACACCGAGGGCTATCTCTTCCTGCCCGAGGTCTTCTCCCCCGCCGAGGCCGCTCTGCTGCGGGCCGAGGCCGACCGGGTCTACGCCCTGGACCGCGAGGAAGTCTGGCGAGAGAGCTCCGGCGCCGCGCGCACCGCCTTCGCCGCGCAGACCTACAACGAGGCTTTCCGTCGTCTGGGCCGTCACCCGCGCCTGGTCGAGCCGGTGATGCAGCTCCTCGACGGCCCGGTCTACATGCACCAGTACAAGGTCAACGCCAAGGCGGCCTTCGACGGCGAGGTCTGGCAGTGGCACCAGGACTACGGCACCTGGGCCCGCGACGACGAGATGCCCGAGCCGCGGGCCATGAACATCGCGGTCTTCCTCGACGAGGTGACCGCGGCCAACGGCCCCCTGATCTTCATCCCGCGCAGCCACAAGCAGGGCGTCCTGCCCGCCGGCCACGACCTGGCGACCACCTCCTACCCGCTCTGGACCCTGGACCGGGCGACCATCACCCGCCTGGCCAAGGCCGGCGGCCTGGTCGCGCCGACCGGGCCGGCCGGCTCGGTGCTGATGTTCCACTGCAACCTGGTCCACGCCAGCCCGCCCAACATCAGCCCCTTCGGCCGGACCATCGTCTATCTCAGCCTCTGCCACGTCGACAACCACATCCGCCGCTTCGAGCGCGCCGAATGGATCGCCCACCGGGACTTCACCCCGATCGCCTGCCTGGCCGACGACTGCCTGGCGGAGCTGACCGCCGCCGCGGCGGAATAGGGGCCGGCGAGCGGGTGAAGCTGGCCGCCGGAGCCACGCAGGCCGTCCGGATGAGGTGACAAGCGCCCGGCACGGCTCTAACCTCATGCGATAGGATCTTCGACGGAATGCGCGTCTGAATTGGGAGTCTCTCCGTGACTGCGGTCGGCGATCAGGTCATCGGGCTGCTGGAGCTGGGGGACCTTTTCACCTGGGTCACGGACCGGGACCGGGCCGCTGCCCTGGCCGCGCTGCAGGCCGACCCCCGGATCGATGTGACGATCACCTATCTCGAGCGGCAAAGGCTGCTGGATACGCTCCTGACCCGCTATCGCGGCCGCCGGGCGCCTTCGCTCTTCGATCTGACGATGATGCTGGCGGCGAAGGTGACCGCGGTCTCGGCCGGGACGATCGAGGCCCGGCTGCGCCGCTTCTCCTACTTCTCGCCGGAGTCGGTCAGGCTGACGACCCTGCTGGGTCAGCCGACCCGGGTTTTCCGCATGGCGAACGACCTGAGCGTCAACCTCGCAAGGCACGGCGTCTCGCTGCGCCTCGGGGCCTGCACCACGGCCCCGGTGCCGGCCATACCGAGCTCGCCCCAGGCGTCCTTCACCGGCAGCGGCGCGACGGGAAGCGACATCTACGCCCGGCGCGTGCCCGCGGCGGACCAGGCGCGCATCGCTTGGGAGCAGGCGCGCCACAGCGGACCGGACCCCGGCGCGGCGGGGCCCGTTTCGCGGCGCTATTCCAATCCGCTGGCGCTGAGCGGGCTGACGCTTCCGAGCAGCCCGCGCGAGCGCCGGGGCCAGGCCGGTCGGGTCGCCTGCCTGACCATTTCAACCTTCTTCGCGCCGGTCTACATCGACGGCCTGCCGACGCGCGCCGCCGTCATGGCCGCAGCGGCCCGGGTCCACAGGTTGACGCCGGAGATCATCGGCGGCGTCATCCTCGCCGAGCAGCGGGACCAGTCGAGAAACGAAGACATGCTGGACTACACCGCGGCGACGCACCCGGTCTATCGCCGGACCACGTCGATCGGCCTGGCGCAGGTGCGCGACGACACCGCGGTCCGGGCCGATCTCTTCGCGGACCTGCTTGACAGCTCCCGCCGCAGCTCCCTGGATCAGCGCCAGGTCGCCGCGCTGCTGGCCTGCGACGAGTTCAATATCTTCGCCTGCGCGCGCTACATCCGGCGGGTGGCCGACCTGGCGGTTCGCCACAGCGCCGCGACCCTGCCCGATACGGTGTCGGCCTTTCCGGGCATCGACTTCGCCGCCTACGGCCGGCACGGCTCGGCCTGGCCGCCGGCCAACGTCGCCGCGCTCGGGTCCGAGTACACCTCGCGCGCCTGGGACGATCGGGTCACCGCCTGGGGCAGCTTCGTC
>JAAUXY010096273.1_pt1 | contig 11523 bp, 19 predicted proteins | sample 7278121 | NCBI WGS metagenome assembly JAAUXY01 (sample SAMN14350117, study PRJNA611818) | marine sediment metagenome | isolation source: surface marine sediment (1.8m) | place: French Polynesia: Moorea | collected 2018-08
GCCATGACAAAAAGAATGATAAGCTCCGGCATACCAATTCCAAACATTTTACACTCCTTTCTGCATCGTTTTATTAATATACGCAAATCGGTGTATCGCGAAAGCCTTTTTTGTTCAGTTCGTGCTTTATGCCCCTTTTGAATCAAGCGGCAGTTCACGATAAATTTCGGTATGGAACCATCGTCGTTTTTTTCCGACAATACGCAACCCGCGACTGTCGTATAATTGTTGTGCAGCTGCTTCACGCTGATCGTCGGATGTATACAGCCGCAAGTAACGTCGTCCGGTCTTCTGTGCCTCGACGATAGAAAAATCCAGCAGGCGCGAACCAAGGCCCTTTCTTCTGGCTTCAGGCGCTACGCAGAACCAGGCGAGCCAGACGGCATCCGTGGCATCCCGCGTGTAGGCATAAAGGCCGGTTGTCCCCAGTACCCGCTCTGACACATTGTCAAGGGCAATCCAGAAATTCAAAATCTCGTCCACACCGACTAGCGCCATAATCCGTCTCATCAGCGAAGAACGACGATGTGCGATTGCATAAAAACTCAATCTTTCAATAGGGCTTTGCCAGGGGAAAACACGCTTAACAAGCTTCCGTGCTGCCGGCAGATGATCAGTTTCAAGATCTTGGATGCGGATGTCAGCCATTACATTATCCGGTTACAAGGTTGAAGCCCTCATCGATCCAGCCGGTGACACCGCCGATCATCTTTTTCACCGGCCGGCCCAGCTTGGCCAAACGAACCGCAGCCTTTTCAGTGGCATTGCAATGCGGGCCGGCGCAATAGACCACAAACAGCGTATCCGGCGGATAGTCTTTGAGCGTATCTTCATTGATGCGCGCATGCGGCAGGCTGACGGCACCTTCTACATGGCCTTTTTCATAAAGTGCCTCTCCACGAACGTCGAGCAGCACAAAATCCTTGCGATTGTTGGTCATGGCATGATGCACATCCCAGCAATCGGTTTCAAATTCAAGCAAGCTTTCAAAATGCTGCAACGCTCTTTTAGCGTCTGCTGCCGGAGGCCGGCTGACCATTGAGCTCATCATGTCTCCTGTGAATGGGTTGATTTGTGTGTATATCAGAAAAATCCCTTACGCTTGATATCCTATATCAAAACCAGGTGCAAGTTAATGCCTCAAAAGATGGGTGCTATAACCGGATGGTCGTTGATGGGCTATGCGTTTTTGTGTTCGATAACCTTGAGTCGCGCGGCAATTTTGGTTGCCATCATTTCGCCAAACTCGCGATAGCTTTCCTCTGATGGGTGAAAGCCGTCTGCTGAAAACATCTGCGGCTCAGGTTCAAAGTCGAGGGGAACATGAATCGCATTTTTGTGCCTTGCGATTTCTTCCTGTAAGACCCTGTCAAAGGTTTTGCCGCGGATACCGAACAATGCCCGCATGGGCTGGGGTAAAATCGGAAAGCCTCTGAGCGGCGGAATGCCGGCAACAGCGATGATGGCCTCGGGGGCGTAGGAACCCAGCGCTTGTAAAAGTGTCGATAGATGTTGCCGCCATGTGGTCACACTGGATAGTGAGGTGATATCGTTTACACCGGCAGACACAACCAGGACATTGGGCCGTTTTTCAGGCAGTCGGGGGACAAGCTGCTCAAAAACCTGTTTTGAAACCGCGCCGATGCGGCCGAGCGCTTTCCAGGTAATTGAACAGTTACATAAATGGGAAAGTTTTTCTGCAGTTTGACCCACCAGCGCCTTTTCCAGGGTTGTCGCGCCGACCCCGGCGATAATAGAATCCCCAATGGCAATCAGGTCAACATTTTGCCCGGAACCCACAACGCCTTCCTGCGGTCCGCTTGCTGCCGAGAAGCGGGGTGCGGTTTTTCGGACATAAATGGCCTGTGGCAATAATAAGGGCAATAATCCCCAAAACAGTATGCTGCGCATTACCAATACCTATTGAATAGGGGGGCGCATCTGAAAAGATACGCTTCTGAAGCAGATTTAGTCAAGACCGTCTAGCCATATTATGGCTTCGGATATATCTTTGAAGACTTCGACTCTGGCGCCCTTGAACTCGGCAAGCGTGGCTCCCATGCGACTCAGCCCGTAATGCACATTCTTATTAGCTACGATGGCACAACACCCGCCAACACAATCAGAATGCTCGGCAAAAAAATAAGCAACGGTTCGGATGTCTTGATAGCTTCGTTCCTCAAGCACCGATGATTGGCGGACATCGAGTAGAAAACGCGCATTTTCAGGGAATAAAGGATCCTCTAATGCATCCTTAAAGGCGCTCATCATTTCATCAATTGTATAGGTATCCTCTAAATTCACTCGGAATAGGTTGCCCGAAAATGTATATCGAACCGGCATGTGTTGCCACCCTTTCTTGCAAGAGCTGTGTTTAAGCACGACCCAATAAGGGTCGAGCATGACCGCATCAAGCGGCTTGCAGCACATAAAATGCATAGCCGTAATAATCACTGTATTTTTCGAAAAACGCGATTTCAACCTCGGTTTCGGAGATGACCTCCTGCATAATCGGTTCGGCTGAAAGCCGCAGGGCGGCCATGCGTTCTTTTAGAGGATCGTAATAATGCGTCCACCAGGCCTGGGTGGGCAGACGATGAATCCCCAACACCTCAAATCCGCTGGATTGCGCCAGTTTTGCGTTTTCGCTTTCACCGGCAATTTGCGGATACGCCTCCTGCCAGAAGTCTATGGCCGGCTTTGGTATCTGATCGGTGAACCAGCTGATCTCAGAAATAACCGCCAGGCCGTCAGGTGCCATCAGCGGGCGCCAGGTTTTTAGAGCGCCCTCAAATGTCAGGTTATAGGCTGCGCCTTCTGACCACAGCAGATCTACACTGGCCGGCGGCCAGTCAAGGCTTCCCATGTCGGCCTCTACGGTTTCGATCAGGTGATCCAGACCCTGCGTTTTGGCATGGTTTTCTAAGTCGTCCAGAAACCGGCGCGAGAAATCGACCGCAATAACCGGTACCTTGAACCATTTGGCCAGAATCAGGGCACCGGCTCCGGCACCGCATCCAAGATCGACTATGCGTGGATTGGACGGTAATTCCGGCAGCAAGGATAAGATGTGCTCCGAAAATATCGGATCACCCGGCCCCTGGCGTTGCAGGCCACGATGCAATTCGATTAGGGCTCTGATTTGCTCGCTATGCTCTGCCATGTTTACCTCTTTATCAGACCGCTTTAACGCTTATGATGCTTTATTGCGGCTCAGTTGTTCCTCCAGTGTCTTCAAGTCACCCAGCACCCACACATCTTTTATCAGTGCGCCATCGAAGGTAAACAGGGCGCAGCCATGCCAGCTTACACGCTTTTTAGTGGGCGAATACCCCACTAAATCCCTCTGGTGGATCCCGGTAAAGGTCATCTTGGCAAATACTTTGTTTTCCTCTGCCACCAGCTCCTCGATGATGCATTTGTATTCACCAAGAGCCTGGTGGACCATGTCAACGTATTCCACAAAACCGGCATGCCCTTTCTTCCCCTGCCCCAAAGACCCACGAAAAGTGAAGTTTTCATGCAGTACTGTGGGAATCGCTTCTTTGTCGTGAGCATCCCAGAGGACTTCATAAAATTTGCGAACCTGTTCTTTGTGTACGTTTTCCTCCATAATTCTATGCGCTGCTGAGGTTGCACATCTTTTCTGGAGCCGAAGGCCTATTTGCCATATGGATTAGGTAAATGCAAACAGGGCGGCCTGGATCATCGGTATTGAATAAACCGCCTGTTCGAGGCTCAAAATTAATCCGTTGACCGGTTCTGATGTTATCAAATGGTCTCTGGCGTGTTCTTCTGACCAGAAGAATACCGATTTCTGTCAGAAGTCGTGGATGATATTTGGGGCTGAAAAAGATGCCCAGTCCACTATTGGAGAAATTACATGGGGATTGCAATTTTCCTGATGGACCTCAAAGTTCATTTCGTTATCTATGTTGATAGACATCGGCTGATCGCAGTGCGCACAGACTGTATCTATAGTAACGGTAAGCGCTTCTTTTCGCAGGCGCCCTTGCACGAAGGGCGTGGCAATTGCATCGACTGCTCAGGCGGCGTTAATCTCCTCGCCGGTGCTGAAAGTCAGTTGGTGAGGTGTTTGGTCGGCAGTAACCGGATACGCCCAGAGGACTTCACCGTTGTCATTGCGTACCAGAAAAAATAGATGTTTCTCCAGATCATCCAAAATGCCGTTTGTTTTGGATAATGGCAGGTCAAGTTTTTCAGCGATGCGCTGCGGCGGGATGGGCTTGGCGAGTCGGGGTATTTCCTTGACCACAAAATAGCGGATCAGATGATGGTCCTCGGTCATAAAGCCCAGCACCTCTGGTATTTCCTTTGCTCTGAGCAGGACATGCTGGGCCCACAAATCTTCCGGGATCTCTGAAAACTGATTTTCTGCAACCGATAATACGGCTTCCGCCATGGGTTCGGGTTCCTCCAATGTGATACCTGAATTTTGCACGCGTCGGAGGCTTTCATATGCAAGGCATTTCAGGGTGAAGCTATAGTGAACTATGCTTCGCGCTGAATAACGCAGCAGATGGAAGCCTCCGGCTCGCCCAACGGGTGAAAATTAATGCGATAAAATGATTTTCATCCATTATACCAAACAGGTATTTTGGCGTATTTCTTAAATTTGCTTAACTTACCGTATTTATATAAAGCCTTAACTTCGCATTAATTTTCATGCAAGATTCAGGTAATAATTTAGTCCAGATCCAGCATACCCTTACACTGATTGCATTTGACAACCCCTCTAAACACCTTGTTGCCGCACTGTGGGCAAAAATAGCGGGCCTCTTCATCCTGGATCCATTTTTCAGTGCCGACTTCGCGTCTGTAAGGAACGGCTCTTAAAATCACTTTTTTGCCGACAACCATCGAAAAGTTTTCAATATGTTCACATGGAAATTCATCGCACTCGTGACATCCGGTGTATCCTTTTTGTTCGGTACAATCCCTGATCTCACATTGCTGGCAGTGCATAAAGCGATTGTCAGACATACAGCCATCGCATTGCATATCATCGACTGAGAGGTTTTCGCTGTTTGGCAGCGTACCCTTGCCGGGAACGCCTCCTTTATAGAGTGCCACCAGCCGTTCTTTGAATTTTTGATTGTTATCTTTATGGGCGATATAAATGGCACAAACGCCACAATAAAGGCCGCAGGGTGACGCCAGATCCGGGTTGATTTTCATAGGGCACTCCTTTTTTGAACCATGGGCGAAAATTCTACTAGCGATCATGCACAAACATAGACAATTTTTGGTTCAGAATCAAACCCAATATTGGCTGTTTTGAGTGCTGAGAAACGAAGGGTCAGGTTTTTTGATGCTTAAGTGTGCGGTATAACCAGATTAAACTAATCGAGATGATAAGATAATTTATGAAGGTTAACACAACAAAAACCATTTGCTGTGCATGGCTGGTGACAACGATATTTTTATAAATGGAGCTAGGATGCGGATTGTTCTTTTTTGGTACCAAACATGAAAAAACTGATTCATCAAAAATAAGCGCTGCAAAATTTCCAAAATGATGACCCTGTGTCTTGAAATAAGACATGTTTAATGCAGAGAAAAGGACACTGAAAATTAACAAAATAACGATCACTGCGACAACGAATTTTTGCTTAGAATTCATAGGTAAGCTTTGCTTGTTCTTGCATTTTCTGTGTTGGTAGAGCAGAACGTAATTTGAGTCGAAACCAGGGTTTTCCCTTTGATGAAACACCGTCTTCAATGACATCAAATATAGCCGTCTCAGGTGTTAACGGTAGGGCGTAATCAATCGGGGTGAAATCACCGTTAAAACGACCGTACATTTCTTTGTGCACGATCTTACCCGATTTTCGAAACACCAGAAACATTTCGCCATCATTTGTTGATTCATCTGCGATTTCCTGCGGGCAATTTTTCATAGAAATACCCAGATCTTCGCAAATTACACGCCTGGGGGTATACGGATCAAAGAAATAGGCTTCATCCCATTCAAACGGTGTTAGTTTGCTCAGATGAATTTCGGTTTTTTGGGCACTGCGGACTTCTTTTTTTATGGCTTTTGCAACAGGTCCACCTAACCAATGGGCGGACTCACAACCGAAAAAAAGGGCTAGCACAACACTTATCGCAACTAATCTCAAATTCATTTTCTGATTTGCATGAGTATGTCTCAAAGGCCAAAGCCCCTTGTGTATCCCCATGACCACCTTCGCTTTCCGCAGATTGAGCATTTTTTGCGGCAAAACCATGCCCATTCCAAAAACTCAAAAGAAATGCCGATAACCATCGACAAGAGCAATGATGCACTAAAAACCAATGGAACGCCGAGCAGCCACCACCATCCCAGACCGTTTGGAAATAGCAGCGACACGATAATCATTATCGGCACCATCGCTATGCTCATATATATCATCATCAGTAAACCACAGGTCGTATGCGGCAGAATACCCCGCCCTTGACTAAATCCGCACGCTTTGCAGGTATAAATCATTTTTATGATGACCTTAGCTGATTTATTCTTTCTAAAAACTCAGCAGGGTAATCGAGCCGATCTTCTGGAAATACATATCCAAAAGCAGTGTCCAAAAAGAAGATAATAATCCCGCTTTGGCGTTCTATGGATTTGACGACTTCCCAACTGTGATAACCTTTGTATCCCTTTCCTTGCGAATGGATGCCGTTATCATCAAACACAAAATGATGTTTACCGATAAAACTGCCATTCTCTGAGGGCATTAACGAAGATTGCATGCGATAAATGTTCCACAAACTCAGGCCGATCATTACGATAAATACAGTCGCAACAAATATGGCGGTCGGCCAATGCCAGGTTTTAACCGTTAAAAATAAAATGACAAATATCGCAATCAATAAAAGCCAAATGACCATATTGCCAAAGAAACTACCCGCAAACCCTTTTAGGTTTTTAAGTGAGCGCTTCTGAACGAATTTATTAAATTTTATCCAATCTTCTTTGGTCAGCTGTATGTCGATTTCCATTTCGTCTCCACGATGTAATGTCTTAGACAAGCTGCGAGACGCTGTGTGACCTGATTTTTTAAAGCAGATCGCCTGGTCTTTTTACTTTTTCTCAAAGTCTTTCTTAAACGATTCCAGTCTAATGACATAAATGGTCATGCTATCTCGCAAATGTATCCGCGCCCACTTTAGTAGATCGGAATGAATCGCCGCATAAAATTGCGTGATTCTATTTTCCATCTGAGCCGGTTTAATCGGAGTGCTCAATAAGTTATTTTCCCTATCGTTGCGAAGGATAAGGTAGGCCCTCAAATCTTTTGGAGATTTGACGTCATCGGTGCTGACTCGGACTGAAAAAGCCCAAACATCCATACCGAGGGATGAAGTTTGAACATCAATATGATCCTGCGGGTTTTCCGCGGTCACTTCGACATATATGGGCCCTGCCGCGCTAAAGAAGGGCAATAAAATGATGAAAAATGTCGCAATGATAAATTTCATAAAAAAACCTTATACATGCCCGAGGCTTGTACTTTGGAACTGACCGAGCAGTTCTTTGGCTATGATTCAGTTGTTTGGCTCGATGTCCTCTTCATAAAGCAAGAGACGCTCAATTACGGCTGAATTTCCTTGATACTTTTCTTTTAAGTAAGCCAGCTCGTTGTCCATGCCGGTGCACCATTCAATTATGTTTCTTTCTAAGAACTTTCTGCGTTCTTCATCATAAGCTTCCTCACCCCGAAAGTGGTCACAGACGCTTCTCTGTTCCATAAATTCGGCAACGTCTGCGGGCCACTGGTTAGGTTGTTCTGATGCAAAACTAAAACATGGAATCCAAATGAGGAGCGAAATTAGATATCTATAAATCATATGCTTAGTTATCCGATGACGCGTTCGACAAACTAATTTTCCAGGATTGCTTTAGATTGTGAAGGCAGATTTTGACTCTGTTCCATACGCCACCTGATGCGACGAAGGCGAAAGAGCTCGAATTCCAGCTTCACCCAAAGTTCGTGAATATTGCGGTTCGAATCTTGGACAGTCACGATCCTGTACGTATCGTATTCCCCTCGAATCCCACCGACACGACTCTGAGGGCGACCGACCTCAATCTCGACTTTCGGGAAAGGGCCGACTTTGAACATGCCCGGCCAGCGGGCAGACACAAATGTAAGCCCATGCTTTGCAAGGATTGGTTCAAGATCCTTGCGGTGATTCCGCCTGTGACGGTGATGCGTTATCAAAAAGTGAACCGAAAGACCGCCGACGACCAGCAGCCCGATCCCAATATACGATGTGATGTCACTCATCCTGTCACTTCATCAAATGCTTCGACTAAACTGCGTATCTTGGTGACAAACCATTTCAGTTGTTTCGATTTCGTATCGATCCGGATTTAGCCGGTTGTTATGTTTCAGTGTTTATTATGTTTTCTTATTTCGCTGTTTGATTTCTTCAAAACAGCCTTCACATATTGCAATTATACCTGCAAAACCTTCGGAGCGGTCATTCCCCTCACCTTCTTGCATGAGGACTTCCTCACATTCATCACACCATGCATTATGAAACGGCCAAATTGCTGTTTGTGGATCATCCGGCTGATGAAAGCCCAATCCGTGGCCGTCCTGGAGGTGTGTGTAAATAAATGCCGGTCGTTGATCTCCATGGCGGGGACATTCCATCACACTGTTTTTATTCAGGGGCTTTGCCATTATTCATTTTTGTTACATAGCGTCAATGGTGAGCAGGGCTGGCTAAATGACGGCATCGTTAGGACTGGGCGTCAAATAAAATTGAGATAATAACTGACGGCGGTTGTTTCGCGCTTGTATGACCAGATATTGCCCAGGGAACCATGTTTAAAAAGATAGTAATTCGTTGCCCTTTCTCTTGTCCCGGAATCGTCATCCAGTGAATAGGTGACTCTTACGACGACTTTCTTGGGGCCCGAAAATTTAAAAAGCGGATAACTTGCTTTTACCGACTCGACATTCAGGGTGGTGCTTATGATCGAGTTTGCTACCTCCTCTATCTCATCCGTATCACCGGACTCAAAAGCAGCCTTTAACGTCTCCACGTCATCCGGGAAGTAATCTGTCAACAGTTGTAACTCTAACTTTTTCATTAAGGTCTCATCATCTCTTAAATCACTGAATGTCATCAGCCTTACACCTAAAATGCCGATTAAAACCACAATTACGGCAACCGCTTTCCAGCCGGTCAGTTTTATGTTTAATTCCGACATATGTTACCTCCTGAATGGAATTTTGCTCCTTTCAGCACTATGGCGAAACAGTTAAATTGGAGCGCAGCGGAATCGTCATCCGACTTTAGCCAAAAGCTACATCGTCCAGGCCATATTTTTCTTTAATTCTCTTTTGAATCCATGATTCAGCGTCTTTTCGATTTCTAAAAACCTGGCTTTCCCATCCTGTTTTCGCCATCAGAATCTCCGACATTCTAGCTAAGCCAAATGTGAGGTCTTGATCCGCTACGACTGCAACAACCGCCTCGGGGTTTGAAACAGCAGCGGCGATGCAAAAATCAGCTATTAACTTAATAGCCTGTGAGGAAATATCCACTTTCGTTGCGGCCGTGTAATCAGCCAGACTAAACCTGTATTTTTTGAATTTATTTTCATCTTGGGTCAGGTGTTCCTTTAAGGTCGCGACATATTCTTCTTCCGTAATAACGCCTCGACCGATAATGATATTCCCGAGGCCGTCATGCAAATCTGTTATTTCAATAGGCATTCATCGTTCCCTTCAACGCCTCCCGTATGTAAACATATTTGTAGAATGCCGACTTATTTTTGTGAAAATCCCACAAAAAAACCCGATATGCTTGCCGGCTAGTGGGCTAACTCGCAACAAACCAACGGGTTAATGAACAGGTCTATTCAGATAATCAATGAATTTAGCCACCTAACTATTATTTTAGTACGATAAACTCTATATAATCAACACAAAACGTATAACATATTGAAATTATTGTTTGTTTATAAAATTAGGATTGGTGCCACGCCAATGTCGACCCCTAAATTGCAAATCGGAAAAATAAACGGCGGGGTAATAATTTCAGTTGATCGAAGCTTACAGGGGCAAATGATGATAGAGCGGGCGAGTCACGCCGACTTGTAGCGCCGGAGCTTCTTGACCTCCAGCATGTCCGCCGAAGTTTAAACGTAGGCGGAAGCATTTAAGCGGCGGCGGTTAGTGAAAACAGGCTTGTTTCATTCCGTTTGTTAGGTGATTATACTACTGACAGTATTTGGTATTGCAAATGGTGCCAGAAGTGTAAGGCCCATCAGAATGTCCGATAGATCCGGCCATCCCCCCATTTAATCTTGAAGCCAAATATGGATATGGCCACGCACACACAAGCCAGCGCGACCAATGCGACAGCGAGTATTCTGTTATCGAGTTTGAGTTTTCTAATATCCAAAGCCTCTGTTGGCATCTAGTGTTTCAGCTAAGCCACGTACTTGATGCGCCCCTCTTCATCACTTGACTAAATTTAATCCCACTGTCGAATATCTGAAACAGATACGACTTTACCATTATTGTTGAATGTCACCGAGAAATCATTTTTTGAAAAGCCTGGTCCTACATAGCATAACTCCAACTTAAAATTATCACCTTTACCGTCTATAGAAATTTTATCCTTAGGAAATGCGCATTGATCGCCTTCAGATTGGATGGGAAATTCCAACCCTGCCATCTTCCAGAGACAAATATCCGGCTGTTTCTTGGAGTTTGAAACAATTGCAGCGACGTTATCAACTGACTGCCCTGCCGTAATTTGCTTATGGATATGTTTTACGTAAAATGGGACGTGAAGCTCGAAGATAAAAGCGAAAGCACCAATCATACCTACTGCGATTATAATTTTTACGTATTTTTTCATATAGCGTCTCAGCTAAGCCGCGTGCCTGATAAGTTTCAAACTTGCACGGCCTTTTACGGATAGCCGTGAGGTAGCTTACGGCCTGTCCTGCGAAGCTTTTTTGTAGCGAAGCAGGATCAGCTTCAGCAGCATGTTAGGTTCTTCTATTTACCAATCGGTATTGCGTTGGATTTTAATATACCAATCGCCCTTAACCTTTTTGTAAAAGCTGGCGTACGGAGTCAAATGGTTACGGCTTCTATCTAGATTATCTTTAATTGGTCCTGGTTCTCTGGTTGAATAGACGCATCCCTTCGAGAATCTCCGAAGAAAATCACCGCCATGAATAAGATGGAATTCGATTTTGTGCATAGGGACTCGATATACGGAAATAGACCTGACGCTGGCACTTGCCATCAGATGCCTATACCGGCTCCATCTTTTTTCATCTATTATACTTTCAGGACTAATATAACTATCGTCGATCCACTTTACCTCAACGTCCTCCCTTAACATTGTTACAAGGTTTAATAACTCCGGTTTATGCTTGTGAAAATAATCCACCATATCAGCGTCCGTTGGCGGCTGCCGTGGAAAAACTAAAAAGAATATCCCCAGGCAAAAAAGAAACCACAGAGAGTGGAAGTTGGGATGAGC
>JAAUXY010202029.1_pt1 | contig 11523 bp, 11 predicted proteins | sample 7278121 | NCBI WGS metagenome assembly JAAUXY01 (sample SAMN14350117, study PRJNA611818) | marine sediment metagenome | isolation source: surface marine sediment (1.8m) | place: French Polynesia: Moorea | collected 2018-08
TAGTATTCGAGCATTTTGAATCGGTTTTACGCACACCTTAATCTTCATAAAAATAGATGTGTGATCCCGATTTATCGGGGAAACGAAGCTATCGGACATTAGATTCCTTTTTAAGATCGTTTCTGACTAAATTAGAATCTGTCTTTATAATAGCGTATCAGTGTTCTGGGCAAGGCTTCCCGGCTCGGCTGAGCTCGCCGCAGGCCCGAATTGAAAACAGAGCGTACACGAAGTACGTGAGTATTTCAATTCGCGGGTTAACACAGCCCAGAGCACTTAGACGCATTTTAAAGACAGATTCAAAATCACCCCTAAATATCACCCCTTAGTGTGATGACCGCACCCGTCTGATTTCCTATATTTCCCTCGGACATCATCAGAAAACTGTCAACTGTTAGCGCAAATCTGCCGGATCTCAATTCTTCACGCATACTAAAAAGAGGAACTTTCATGACAAATCACCACAAATTTCACGGCCCAACAGATTACCGGATCAGATTGAAAGGCCACCTCGACCAAAAGTGGTCAAATTGGTTTGAGCAGATGGTGATTTCCACAGAGGGAGCCGACACCATTCTGACCGGTTCGGTGGCGGATCAGGCCGCATTGCACGGGTTGCTAATCCGAATACGCGACCTGAATCTAGCACTGCTGTCGATCGAATGCATCGAACCAATTCAGCAGGAAAAACCATAGATTCTATAAACTTTCATCAATGAGGGAGGCAAAATGAAATTATTTAAAATGACATTAAGGGCGAGAAACATGCTTACGATCAAAAGCAACATTAATTTAATATCGGTCAAATTACTGATTATCCTAATAATTTGTGTATTGATCGGTTTTGCAATGGGCTGTTCGGCAGATAGTGAAATTAAAGGTGAAGTTAGTGGCGGAACCGTTAATCTGCCCCCAAAAGATCCGGTCCTTAAATGGGTTCCACCGGAAGTGGCAGGCTGGTCCTCTGATGAATTGCAGGATGCTCATGAATTTGCCATACAGACGGGATGCCAGGCGGTCATGGCGCTTCATGATGGCAAAATCTTTTTTTCGCGGGGCAACACTCACAGAAATTATGCGGTCGATTCGATCGGAGAAACATTTTTTAACGCACTTTTCGGCATTCACGAGCACCAGGGAAATATCAATCTTACAGCCACCCTGGCGGATTTACACGTTGATGACATTCCACCGGGTCTGACCCCAGCCGAAAAGCAAGCCAAAGTGGAGCATCTATTGATGTCGCGTTCCGGTGTTTACCATGAAGCCGCAGCTGAAGACCAAAAAATGATCGATGAAAGACCCGAGAGGGGGAGCCATGCTCCGGGTACGTTCTTTTATCATAACAAATGGGACGTCAATGCCTTGGGAACCATTTTTGAGCAGGCGACCGGTGAAGAAATATGCAACGCTTTTAAGAAGGAAATCGCCGATGTTTTGGAAATGGTAGACTATGAAATAAGCTACTGTTCTTCTCAATATCAATGGAGCAAATCTTTGCATCCGGCATATCATTTCAAGGTGAGCCCCAGAGACCTGGCCAAATTCGGCGCACTATACCAGAAAGATGGCCTCTGGAACGACTCGCGGATCATTCAAGAATATTGGATAGATGAAAGCACCATGGCTTATTCAACGATTCCGGATACAGATGGTCTGGGCTATGGGTATTTGTGGAAGATTATTCCAGAGGATTCAGATCTGGGTCAGTTAATCGGCCATAGCGGTTACTATCATATCGGCGCGGATGACTATGTACTGGTTATTATACCGGATCTAAAACTGGTCATCGTGCAGCGTTACAATAGAAACCACAACTGGGAAAATCCTGAAGATGATTCACTTGAGCTGACCATGCTAATCCTGGATGCCCGCCTGGACACATAAGGCAGGCAGACCCGGCTGAGAATTCAGGTCTTCAAATTCGCTCGTACAAAATTTTGAAATTCATATTTTATCAAAGGGAGTGATTATGAAATCACATGAATCCATTCGAACCTTTGACGGAGCCACGGCAATCGTCACCGGCGCCGCCTCCGGCATCGGGAGGGGGCTTACTGAGGAATTGGCAAAACGGGGCTGTGAGGTGGTTCTGGCCGATCGACAGCTCGAAGTGGCAGACGAAGTCGCATCAAAAACCTGCGCATCTGGCGCAAAAGCCAGTGCGTTTAAGGTTGATGTAACCGATTTTAGGGCTTTAGAAAAACTGGTTCAAAAAACCGTTGAGCGCACCGGCCGCCTGGACTATATCTTCAATAATGCCGGTATCGGAATTGGTGGCTACGTCAACCATTACGGTATCGAAGATTGGAATCAAATGCTGGATGTCAATCTCCGTGGTGTCATCAATGGGGTTCAAGCAGTCTACAAGGTGATGGTCAACCAGGGATTCGGGCATATTGTCAATACGGCTTCGATGGCCGGACTGACACCCTCTCCGGGAAATGTTGCCTATGCCACAACCAAGTATGCGGTCGTCGGTCTTTCTAATTCACTAAGAGCCGAGGCCGCACATTTGGGTGTGCACGTCAGCGTTTTATGCCCCGGTTTTGTTCGGACAGCGATTTTAGAAGGCGGAGGAAAATACGGCAAAATGCTGATCGATCTATCACCTGAGCAACATCGTCAGATGTGGGAAATGATCGAGAAATTCAAGCCACTTTCTCCCAATATGTTTGCAAAAAGGGCACTCGATTCAGTTGCCAAAAACAAAGCCATTATTATTGTGCCCGCTTGGTGGAAACTGATCTGGTTGCTGAACCGCTTCTTCCCCTCCGCGGGATTAGACCTCGTCGGAAAGCGTTTTCAAAATATGCAAAAACAGTTTGGATTTGCCGAACAAAATTGAAGTAAAATGAAGCCATTTTTACATTGCTTTACTGGATTTAACAAAAGAGGAGCAGAATGACAGCTTATCACCCTTTTCGATCAAAGGCCGCTAAAAAAGCGTATCTTGCGTTATATGATATGAGGGTTAAGAAGTGGCCGGTCGATTCGCAGACCCAATTTGTGGATACTGCTTACGGCCAAACATTTGTGCGCATGAGCGGGCCGGTTGGCGCCCCGCCGCTGGTGCTGTTGCATGGCGCCGGTGGCGATTCGCTACAATGGATTCCCAACATTGAAGCGCTATCAACGCATTATCGCGTCTATGCAATCGATAATATTTATGACTACAGTCGCAGTATATACACCCAAATCATAAAGAATCCGGATGACTATGTGAAATGGCTTGATGAGTTGTTCAATGCGCTGGGTTTGGGAAACCATATCAAACTGATGGGCCTGTCTTACGGGGGCTGGTTGACGAGCCAGTACGCACTCCGCTTTCCCGATCGACTCGCTAAAATGGTGTTGGTGGCGCCGGCCGGTACCGTGTTACCGATACGGTTGCAGTGGATCATGCGGGCCGTCCTTTGCTTTTTGCCCCATCGCTACTTCACCAAAAGTTTTTTATTCTGGCTACTGGAAGATTTGGCGAAAAAAGACGAAGAAAGCCGCATCATGTTAGAAGAAGAGGTGGACGCGGTAGTTGTGCGGATGCGGTGCTATAAAACCATCCGGTTGATTCGACCGACGGTTTTAGACGATGTTCAATTAAAGAGCATCAAGGTACCCACACTTTATTTAGTCGGTGGGAACGAAAAAATCTGTTCTGCCCGCAAAGCCATCCAGCGTCTTCATAAAGTGGCACCCCAGATAAAAACAGAGGTTATTCCCGATGCCGGTCACGATCTAACATTTGTGCAGGCGGAAATGGTGAACAAAAAGGTCCTTGATTTCTTGAGCGAACAATGACGCATAAGAACCAACCGTTTCTGCTTTTCCAAAAAGAGGATGAAGATGGATAACAAGCTAACACCATCGAGTATATACGAATTAATTGCCGAGGTGGGATTTAAGAAATACTTCCATCTGGGAGGATTCGACGCCACAGAAGCGCTAATTGACCTTTGTCCGATTCATGCGAACAGCTATGTAATGGATATTGGCTGTGCCACCGGCAAAACAGCCTGCTATTTAGCCCGGCGTTATGCCTGCAAGGTCTTAGGCGTGGATATTTTGCCCGCTATGGTTGAGCGGGCGAGGGAGCGTGCTACAGCCGAAGGCGTAACCGGGAAAGTCGATTTTATGGTTGCCGATGCTCAAAAACTGCCAATGGAAGATAATATGTTTGATATTGTGCTGGGTGAATTCGTAACCGGATTGGTTCATGACAAAGAAGGCGCTGTCAAAGAGTATGTCAGGATTGCAAAACCCGGCGCAACGATCGGGCTTAACGAAGCGAGCTGGTTAAAAATGCCCCCGCCTCAAGAAATAATCGAATTTTTAGCTGGAGCCGCTGGTTTTAAAAATGAGCTTTTTACCTCGGAAGGGTGGAAGGACCTCTTGGAAAAATCCGGGATAAAGCAAATAAGCGCCAAAACATACAGATCCGAATCCCTCAGCGATCCGAAAGAGGATATAAAAGATCTCGCACGATCATTTCCAAAGGTTCTGTCCAGTTTAATCCGGTATCCCGGGTTTAGAAAGCTTATCAAAATGTCAATGGTAGCGCCCGATAATTTAATGGATTATTTCGGGTATGGGTTGTATGTCGGTCGGACAGAAGGACAATCAATCTTAACAAACGGAGGTCAGAGTGAAATTTAATAAAGCGTTAATGCCATTGCCGGCTAATGGAGCTGTTTTTTCCGCCAAGGGCTTTTCGATCAAACCATATCAAAAGAAACTATCGAGTGCCCGGTGGCGTATCCTGAAGGACAGCCAGGTCGTCAAAACCGCTCATGGACCCATAGAATATTCTACCGCCGGTAAGGGTTTGCCGGTATTATTTGTCCATGGCGCGGGCGGCGGGCATGATATGGGCCTATTATTTGCCCGACTGATCGGCGATGATTTTTTCTGGATTTGTCCATCACGTTTTGGATATCTGCGAACGCCGATACCGCCGGATGCATCGTTTGAAGCTCAGGCGGATGCTTATGCGGCCCTACTGGATTATCTGCAGATCGAAAAAGTCGCCATTATTGGCTTATCTATCGGGGGCCCTTCAGCGCTGTTGTTTGCTTTGCACCACCCAGACCGTTGCACCGCGTTAGTCCTGCAGTCCGCCATAAGTAAAACAACGCCAAAACGGCCTATATCCGATTGGTTTTATAATACCCTCTTTCGTTCCGATTTCATTTATTGGGCTGTATCTCATACCGCTAAAAATTTCCTCTTTAAAAAATTTGGGGTCAACCCGGCAATTCTCCAATCCCTGAGTCAAGATGAAAGGAAATGGATTGAAGAAGTGCTGCATATATTCCATCCCGCCAGCAAAAGATACCCGGGAATTAGAAATGAGCAAAAAGCAACAATCTCGCATAAGCAATATGATCTTAATCGAATCAATCTTCCGACATTGATTTTACATGCATTGGATGACGGCCTGGTTGATTATGATTTTGCAACGTACGCACATGCACATATACGCAATTCCGAGCTGATCACATTTTCAAGCGGCGGGCATTTTGTGGTTGGAATTCACCAACAATGTCGAGACGCTATTGCCGGCTTTTTAAAAAAACATTTATAAAAAGGATTTGGTGCGACGATGAAAAAGAAACTGCCCATTTTTTCCACTGCCGAGGGCCGCGAACAGTACCTGGCGGCCTACGAGGCCATGTTTTCCCTGTGGAAAGTGCCGCATGATGCCATTGATGTCAAAACCAGCTATGGTTCCACGCATATCAATGCCAGTGGGCCAGTTGATGGGTATCCGCTGGTGCTGTTGCATGCCGCCGGTTTGAGTTCAACTGCGTGGTTCGCTAACATCGCCGAATTAAGCGCCTACTACCGCGTTTATGCGATCGATGTGATCGGGGATGCCGGTAAAAGTGTGGCGGAGCAACTCCTGGAAAAGCGGAAAGATTATACAATATGGCTAAAAGAGGTGTTTGATGGGCTTAATATTGAAAGAGGAGATTTGCTGGGAAATTCCTACGGGGGGTGGTTGACGCTGAATATGGCGCTGGCGCATCCGCAGCGGTTGCGCAAAATCGTCTTGCTGGCTCCGGCGGCATCCTTCCGACCTCTGGGTTTCATCACGAAACTCGTATTCTATATAGGGGAATTCAGGATCCATCCCCCCGCAAGGTCGATGTTAAAGGCATCGGCCGCCAAAGGGACGGTGCTGGAAGAGACCTTTGTTCATCTGATGGAGGAAGTCACGCGCTATTGTCGCCCGGCCATCATGTATCCGACCGTGTTTACGGATCAAGAATTAACGCAGATCGATTTGCCCACTCTATTGCTAATCGGTGATGCCGAGAAGATTTATCAACCCGGCAAGGTGATCGCACGCGCGCAAAGCTTGGTGTCTGATCTAACAGCCGAAATCATTCCAGACGCCGGTCATCTCCTGATCATGGATCGGCCGGAAATCATCAATTCCCGTATTCTGGAATTTTTAAGCAATCCTTAATACCATGGCGATCAATGTCTTCGATTAAGAAAGAAGCGCTTCGGCGACTTGCCGGCCTGGCATCATGGCCTACTGGTGGAGGGCGCGCTGTGATATGTACCGCAAGCATAATTTCCCTGTTTGCTTTAGAGAAACGTCAAGCAGCCTTGCGATAGATTGTCGGAGAAACGCCTGTCCACCGCTTAAAGGCCCTTGAGAAGGCACTGGATTCTGAAAAACCCAATAAAAATGCAATCTCGGTCATGCTGGTATTTCTTTCTCTTAAATACTTTTGAGCCAAATCCAGACGCACCTCATTCAAAAGCGTGTTGAAGGTTGTACCCGCATTGTTAAGTTGCCTTTGCAACTTGCGGGAACTCATATACAGCGCCTTTGCCACAGTTTCATCTGTGACGCTTCCGGAAGGCAGTTGATCGATGATCGTGGCTTTGGCTTTGTGGATTATGTGATCTTGATCCAGCTTTGCGAGATAGTCGATCATTATCTGATCATTGAGCTCGGCAAGTTGAGGATGTGAACCCGGCAGAATTTTATCCATCGCTTCTATTGGCAAGGTAAAGCTGTAAAAGGACGCTTCAAATAAAACCGGCGAGCCGAATAATTCGAAGAACCTGGCAGAGCAGGAAGGTTTGGGATGTACCAGGGTCACCGATACGGGTGCCAAATCTTCTATATAGTTCACGCGGCACATGCCTAATATTAGCGCAAGCGCAGCATCGTGTTGTTCAGACTGATCCACATTGCTTGGGCTCAAGACCAACGTGAGCCTGAGCCCTTCTTTCGTCTGGTCTAACTTCATGACAGCTTCATCCGAGAGAAAATCCAGATAGCGAACCAGCCTCTCAAGTGATGTCCTTAAGGTGTTGCTGGCCAGCATGGCATAACCTAAAGCGCCGAGATTTGAAGGATGCCATACTTCAGCCGCTTTGAGGCCAAAACAGGGATCGTCTATGACCTCAGATGCCTTGCGCCATAAACGATGGATATTGTCTATTCTATATCTGCCTCCAGATTGTTTCATTAGATCAGGGTTTAAAGCTGTTTCCTGAAACAATGGTTCGGGATCGATTTTATATGATTTCAGTATATTCCACAAAACAAGCAATAGACTGGCCTTTTTGGTGGCAGCTATCATAGGGTCATCCTCCTTTACATAATTTCCCACAATTAAACATCCGCATTTTTGCCTATCTAACAAGTTTGGCGCTTTAAGTCAAAACATTGTCGCTCTTAGTCAAGCATTTATCAGATTTGCCAATTATGCTCTCCGCAAAATTGCTGGAAAAATTGAATGCTATTGGAGATGAGGAAATGAGCAAGGTTTTTGTCAGCTATAGCCGGGAAGATGAAGGTTTTGTCAAAGAATTCTACCGCTGGCTTGCCAGGGAGGGTGTGGATTGTTTTTTTGATAAAGAATCTATTGCCTGGGGTGCCGACCGGGTGGTTGATCTGGAAAAAGGACTGGTTGAATGCGAGGTAGTGGTTCTCCTTTTATCTCCCGATTTCTGGTACACCGAATGGCCTAGAATCGAGTTCACACTGGAATTGGTGGGCGATGCAGCACACATCAGTCAGAAGATGCGGCTTCTGCTGGTACAGGCATGCGAAGAACATCATTCCCGGTTTCTAAGAAACAACCCGTATTTAGATGTTTCGACAGATGATAAATTTGAAGAGGCGCATCCCAGGATTTGCGACGCCCTTGGCGTCAGCATGACTGAAAAAGACCAAACGGTTGACCGAGGCAGCTTGCCTCCCGTGCGCAAACTTCCGGAACGACATAGAATGCCTTACCGATCCCTCGGGGATCGTTTTGCAGGCAGAATAAGCGCTCTTTGGGGCGTCCATGATATATTGCAACACCACAAGACCGCTGTGGTCGATGGGGTTGGGTTTGACAAGGGCACAAGCGGAATCGGAAAAACCCAGTTGGCCATTGAATACGTGCACCGCTTCGGTGCGGATTATCCTGGTGGTGTTTTTTGGATAGACGCCGAGCAGGGATTATCCGAGCTCGTCATCCAGGTGGCACAAGGTGCCGATATAAAAATTGACAGCACCCGCACAGAAATCGGTCAATTGGACCAGATGTGGCGGATACTCGGTGGTTTGGGGCCTGTACTGGTCGTGCTTGACAATTTCCCTGAAGGTGAAACGCTTCAATCCTGGCTTCCGCCCAGTGGTTCGATCCATGTACTGGTCACCACCCGGCGGCGCGACCTCAGCCATCCGCGACTTTGCCTCGACGTTATGACTATGGCGGAAGCGCTTGAGTTACTCGAGTCAGTGGAAAGAGGATACGGCCTTGAGGCAGAAAAACTTATTTATACTTTGGGACGGCTTCCGTTAGCGCTTGCGCTCGCCAGAAACGTTTTAAACCGGCGGCCTGCCCTGACCATAGATGGTCTTTTGCAGGAAATCAAAAAGGCAGAAGAAATCCAGACGCTGCGCATTTTTGCTGAAAAATATGCCGGTGAGCTTCCGATGGGTTGCAGCAAACAAGTCGCTGCCATGTTCAAGATCAGTTGGGAGCTTGCCCCATCAGCGGCAAAAACAGTGCTCCAATTGATTAGTTTCCTGGCGCCAGTGCCTGTTCCGAAAAGACTGCTCCAAAAAATCCTGGGTATTCCTGAGGAGGCTGCCTGCGAAGATCCGCTTGAAGAAGCCATTTATGAACTGGAAAATAGGCTGTCCCTCCTAGAACTGGATGAGGACAATGATCCACTGGCGCACAGACTCATATCCGCTTTCGTACGCGAAACAGCGGATGCCCCCGAAAAATGCCTTGAGAACGTGTGCAGCGCAGTGGTGGCAGAAATGGCGCGGGTCACCGATGAATGCGACATTCTCTCCTATGAGCAGTTGGAAAAAATCTTGCCGCATGCAGAACTGTTGCTATCCTCTGAAGCCATACAGACAAAGCAGGCCATCGATCTTGCAAATTACCTCTGCAAACAATACTGGAAACAGAGAAGATTCAGACGAGCTGAAAAATATGGAAAGAAGGCAGTCGACATCTCTGAAAAACATTTTGAGCCCGGACACCCGGTAATTGCCACGAGCCAATCAAACCTAGGTGAGGTGCTCAGGAATCTTGGAGAGCTCAAAGAGGCACGGGATCTGCTGCAAAAAGCGCTCGAATCTGATGAGAAAAGCTTTGTGCCCGGACACCCGGTAATTGCCATAAGGCAATCAGTTCTGGCGCTGGTGCTGCAGGATCTGGGAGCGCTTGATGAGGCATGTGATCTTTTGCGCAAGGCGCTGGAATCTGACCAAAAAAGCTTCGAGCCCGGGCATCCTAAAATTGCTATTAGGCAATCGAATCTGGCTGTGGTGCTCTATAATCTGGGAGCGTTTGAAGAGTCACGGGATTTAGCAGAACGCGCCTACAGAAGTCTTATGGACAAATTGGGACCGCAAAACCCGCTTACAAAAATGGCAAAAAAAACCTGGGAGATTTTTTGAGGAGAAATCGTCCAATAACAAGTATTTATCTGGAACAACATCTGAAGTTCTCTGAAAAATCAACAACACTTTTCAGAACACACATTCGTCAGCCAGCCCCCGCTGGTCTGAAATCCGCGATGAGTGCTTCGGATGTCTGCCGGCCCGATACCATAGCCCACTGGGTCGATGGTGCGCTGTGATACTCCCCGCAGACATAAATGCCTTGTGCGATCGAGCCGACAGGCAAAGTCGGATTGTGCATCGGCGGTACCTCAGCCGATAATGCATGCTGAATCCGATATATTTTGATAAAACGCCAGCCATCAACAGCCGCCCCGTACCAGCCGGTGAGCTGCCCTCTGACCTGATCTTCTAAAGCGGTATCCCGTAAATCCTGCCGACCAAGCACCACCACCGATATGAGTGATTGCCCTTCCGGTGCATAGGTTGGGGCCACCAGACTGGGGACACTCAGGCTGTGGACCGGACCGCCGCCATCCGCATTGAGCACCAAAAAGGGCTCTTTGATGGGAGGACGGTTGGCGCTGTAGTACACACAGGTCACCGGGAGCGAAGCAATCGTTTCATCGTTTCCCAATAAGCGGGCGGCTTCGGGGCCATCGGTGGCCACCACCACGGCGCGCGCCTTGATCGCATCCCCGGATTCGAGCCGGACGTGATCCTCACTTACGGATGCCACCCGTTGACCGAATCTGATCGCATCGGCCGGAAATCCTGCGGCCAGCTGGCGGGGAATGGCCGCCATGCCCTGAGCCGGCAGAGTGGCGTCACCTTGAACAAACATGCGAAAGACGAATTGGAAAAAGTTGCTCGACGCTTGAATCTGAGGGTCCAAACACACACCACTGAAAAACGGTTGGAAGAATCGCTGGATCATGGTTTCTGAAAAGCCGGTTTTGCGCAGAAAGTCGCCGGTCAGCATATCCGGCTGCTCAAAAAGATCTGCCAGTGAGCCACGGTTGACCCGGCGGCTTAATTTCACCAACTTCAGGCGATCGGAAAAAGTACCAATAGGTGCTCGCAAGGTCTCCTTTAAGTATTGTGGCATGCGCCGGGGATCGGCCAAGCAATGAAATTGACCGTCGGCCCGGATGACGACGCCGGGTGCAAACGGATGCAAATCTAAAGCCTCATAATCCAGCTGGCGCCGGGCTTCGGGGTACGCATCCTGCAGGACTTGAAAACCGTGGTCCAGTAAAAATCCGTTAATTTGATCGGTCTTCACACGCCCGCCGATGCGGTCTGAAGACTCCAGAATGCAAAAGGGTATGCCGGCCTTATGCAGTCGCCGGGCACAACTCAGACCGGCAATTCCTGCTCCAATGATGATCACGCTATCACTTTTCATTTTTTTACACTTAGCTTGTAATTGGCATATTGCAGATAAGTGGTGTCAGGTATCACCTTCTTACGCTTCTGGCTTCTCGCTTCTTGCTTCTGGCTTGATGCAGAGAATCAGTTGCTTTCAGCCAGCAGCGAGATACTGAACTTGACACCTGAACACTGACACTTGAAACCCAATGTAAAACCGTTCTTTGTGTATTATTTACAGGTAAAAGACGAGCTGCCAATACATCTTCGGTAGA
>JAAUXY010065615.1_pt1 | contig 11516 bp, 13 predicted proteins | sample 7278121 | NCBI WGS metagenome assembly JAAUXY01 (sample SAMN14350117, study PRJNA611818) | marine sediment metagenome | isolation source: surface marine sediment (1.8m) | place: French Polynesia: Moorea | collected 2018-08
ATTTCGAAATCGAGGGTTCCAACTTTTTTAACCTGGTTGATCCAGTCGTCGACGTTGGCGCCGGGAAAATCCCGGTAGTAAACACGTTTCGCGCTGATCGCATCAACCACGAAGGCGACATTGTCCAGGCGCACGACCGTGGCAATCAAATCCGTACCGTGCCCGGGACCGAGATAGGTGAGCTCGCAGGTTTTGTCGCCGCGGTTAAAGCTCATTTGCTCGCTGAAGCGGATGGTCGCCTCGACCAGGTCGATATCGTCGAGCGCGTTCTGATGTATGATGACATTTGGCACGGTGCCGTACTCGGTACCGCCCGAGGCATGCTCGCCGTGACCATGGCTGTAAATCAAATGCGTAATCGGCTGATCGGTAATCTTGCCCATTTCGGCCTGGAGCCAGTGTGCGGCGTCTTCGTTAATTGGATCGGTCACCACCACGCCGGCGCCGGTAACGACAAACATGTTGACGTGGAACTGGTTTTGAAAGCGCTAAACGTCGTCGGTGACGCGGGTAATTTCACGCGTGACGTCCTGTGCCGACGCGCCGCTGAACAGCGCGCAAAGAAAACCTAATAACAGTAACTGTTTCATGATGTTTCCTCTTTTGCGTCGAGTATAGCGGAATCTCCAATCTGCACCGATTCCGGCAGGTGGCGCATCATCCACAACAGCAGCAATAAACCGGGTAATGCCACCAGGGTCGAAATCAGGAAGAAATCGAACCACCCGGTTAGCTCGACAACCCAGCCGCTGGAGGCCGACAGCAGCGTGCGGCCAAAGGCCATGAACGACGTAAACAGCGCAAACTGGGTGCCGGTATAGCGCGTGTTACACAGTACCGACAGGTAGGCGACAAAAGCCGCCGAGCCCATGCCGCCGGACAGATTTTCGATGCCAATGGTGAAATACAGGAACTGCACGTCATGACCCATGACCGACTGCGCCGCGTACATCAGGTTCGACAGCATTTGCAGGATGCCGCAGCCTAGCAGGCTCGGCAGGATGCCAAAACGCTTGACGATCAGGCCGCCGACAAAGACACCCACAACAGTGGCGATTACCCCGAAGATTTTGCTGACAGTCGCAACCTCGGACTTGGTAAATCCCATTTCGTAATAAAACGGATAGGCCATGACCCCGGCATAGGCGTCGCCGAACTTGTATAGCAGGATGAAGCCGAGAATGATCAGCGCAGTGCCAACGCCGTTACGCTGGAAAAACTCGACAAACGGATCGACCACCATGGCGCGAAAGCCGTCGAATTGTTGCGCAGCGGCAAGCTCGGGATTGCGCCGCGCGGGATCGGGGGCCAACAGCGCGGCGAGCATACCGACGATAACCAGCGCCGCCATCACCGCGTATACCCAGGACCAGTCGATTTGCTCGGCGAGTAACAGTGCCCCTGCGCCGGCGACAATGGCGCCGAGCCGGTAGCCGGCCTGGGTCATCGCCGCGCCGGCCCCCTGCTCGTCGGCATCGAGGATCTCGATGCGGTAGGCGTCGATAACGATATCCTGGCTGGCGGAAAAAAAGGCTACCGCCAGCGCGGCAATCGCGGTCAGCAGTGGCGTCGTTTCGGGGTGGCTGAAGCCCAGCGTGGCAATCGCGATCATCAGCCCAATCTGGATCACGAGCATCCACGAGCGGCGACGTCCAAGCCGCCGCGTGAGCAGCGGCAACGGAATGCGATCGATGAACGGCGCCCACAGGAACTTGAAATTGTAGGGTGTACCGACCAGCGCGAACAGGCCGATGGCGGCCAGCGCAACACCGGCCTCGGCGAGCCAGAAAAACAGCGTCGCACTCGACAACGCCAGCGGCAGGCCGCTGGCGAAACCCATGACGAAAACGATCAGTAAACGGGACTGCAGGTAAACCGAAGCAATATCGGCGAAACGCTGCTGTTGTCGATCAGGTGCTTGTGTTTGGTTCATAATGCAGCCTACGATGTTTTTCGTAATCGCCATGCGGTAACGATAAGCGCAGCGGTTGCACTGGCGCCAGCCCATAATACCTGTGTTGCGCTAACCCGCGTAATAATATTTGCACAAACCGCACTTTCGTAAGACAATGACGTGTCGGCAGCCTGGCTAACTTCTAACTCGGTGGCAGAGTCCCACCGATGGGTCGAGTTTTAGATCGCCGTGGGAGAGTACTTTTTCCCTCCCAGGTGTTCCCATAGTGAGGAATTATAATCTAAGAACGGAAGGAGTTGACGCTAAATTCCTTAGAGTTATTTCTTCAAATCATGCTACGTTTTTTAAACGCGGCGAATGAGTGGAATGGTCCATCAAGCAATCCTGCTTATTACCCTCCTCGGATTGTCGCTTGCAGTGCCGGCCGAGGAACCGCCCGGATTCAGCAAGCGCCTGATGGCCGCAGCATTGGAGTGAACCCGTCACACCATGGGGTACGACGGCCGGCATCGGTGCATTTCCTATCCCGGCGGTGACGTGCCGAACGACATAGGCGTATGCACCGACTTGGTGATTCGTGCCTAGCGCAGGCTGGGAATCGATTTACAGAAAGAGGTGCATGAGGAGATGCGAAGTGATTTCCCTGCCCGTGGAATTGCTTATCGGTGAAAACTTTGAACTAGAAGAACGGTCCGCTTATCAGGCCCTTATAACGAAGCTGTACCGAGTGATCCCGGAGATCGAGATCGTGGAGAAGTTCTACGAACTATTTTCGACGTGGTTAAAAGTTCTGGCTACATGCTCCATCGAGATCGGTATCCTTCGATTTCATATATGATTGGCACTCCTTGCGTATGATTGCCGGGATTTCGCGAAGAGAGGAGATGATCTTGCAGGTTTCTAACCGCCCTAGCATGCTGGCACAGGGCGAGATCAACAGCCCTCGATCGGCGTTGCTGAGCATGCCGATGTCGTTGAAGGAATCGCCCACTGCGAGGATTCGAAAGCCAAGACTCTGGAATGCACGGACCGCGTCGCTTTTTGCCTCCTCGCCTCGAAGCCGGAAGTCCAAAATTCGACCATGGTCATCCACGATCAGATTATGAGCAAGCACTAAAGGACAACCCAGACGATGGAACAGTGGGCTGGCTAGCTCGTAAAACGTGTCAGAGAGGATAACGAGAGGCATCCTGGCGCGCACCCACTGGAGCAGTTCTGTAGCGCCGGGCAGAGGCATCAAGGAGTTAACCACTGCCAGCAAATCGGCCAACCGCAAACTGTGCCGTGCACATAGTGCAAGCCGATCCCCCATTAATGCGGCGTAGTCGCTCTCGTCGCGGGTGGTGCGGCTCAGCGCCAGGATACTGTAGCGCTCGGCGATGGCCGGCCAGATCTCGGGTACGAGTACGCTCTCCAGATCCAATGCCAGGAGCCAGGGTCGGTCGTCATGTTTCATGGCTGCTGTGGTGGAGCTAATGTGTGGCGAGAGCGCAGTGACTGCAGCAGAGCAGGAATGGAGCGGACCGCGGCCTGTGGTCGTGCAGGGCGTCTCACCACCACGATGTGGCACCCCGTCTCGCGCGCGGCGGTGATCTTTTCCAGGACACCACCGACTTCACCACTGTCCTTTGTAACCACGACGCCGATCCTACGCCGGACGATGAGTGCGGTGTTATCCGCCACGGAGAATGGGCCTCTAGCTGCAATGATCTCGTCGGGTCTTAAACCGGCGTGCTGGCAATATTCCAGCGAACTGGGATGATCCAACACGCGGGCGGTCAGCTCGATATCGTGCTGACGAGCCAGCTGGACATACTGCAGCAAATAGCGTGTTCCGAGGGTCAGCAGAATCGGCTGGCCGAAGCAGCAGGCGATGACCGCGGCCTGCTCGTGATTGTTTGCCCAGGAAATATCGGGCGCATCTTCCACGCTGCCTGGGCGATCATAAGCAACATAGGCGATCTCCGCCTTACGGCATGCGGTCCAGGCGTTGATGCTGACGGATGCCGCATAGGGATGGGTAGCGTCGATCAGGGCGCGGATCTTCCACTTTCGGATCAACGCGACCAGCCCGTTGGCGTCCAACCTGCCGCAGCGGTGCCTAACCTGATTCGGCAGCGCATTGCGCGAAGCGATTGAGGTGGCTGTGGATAAGAGGACTTCATAGCCCTCGTCAACCAGTGCTTTGGCAATCGGTGTGGCCTCAGTGGTTCCACCCAGCAACAGTATCACAGCGTGTATCCTCGCGGGGTAAGAAACCAGCGTTTGAGCTTCGTCGATTGAGTATTGCCGATGATCACAACCGTTTTCATATTCACCTTATGTGTGAGCAGGCTGCCGAGATTTGTGAGCACGATGTGTTCATCAGGTGTGCTGACTGCCGTGCCGATACCGACAGGAGTATCGGTGGAGTGGTGACGCAGGAATATCTCAACCGTTTCCTCGAGCTGGCGGATCCGTTTTCTGGAGCGGGGGTTGTAAAGCACAGCCACCAAGTCTGCCGATGCAACTGCTTCGAGCCGTTGGCGGATCATTCCCCAGGGAACCAGCAGATCACTGAGACTGATGACCGCGTAGTCCAGCATCAGCGGTGCACCCATGCGCGCCGCCGCAGCGTTAGCCGCCGTTATACCCGGTACAATCTCAATTTCCAGCTCAGGAGCCATCTGCTCAGCCAGCTCGATCGCCAGGCCGGCCATCCCGTAAACACCCGGATCGCCTGAGGAGATCAGGGCGACGACACTACCCGACTGGGCGCGCTCGATCGCTGCCCGACAACGTTCCATCTCGCGGGTCATGCCCGTGGCGAGGGTCTCTTTTTCAATACACAGGTCTTTGATGAGCCGAACGTATCGGGAATAGCCGATAATGACCTCGCTTTGGGCAATAGCCCGCTCGGCGCGAGGCGTTCTTTCCGCCGCGTCACCCGGGCCTATGCCTATTACAAACAGTTTTCCCGCGCCACGGCTAAGGCCACGCTGTTGTGGATGGTTTTGGGTAGTACTAATGTTGTCCTCCTTCCCGCGAGCAACGCCGCCGGTTCGGCAACGGCTGGTAAGTTAACTTTCTCCTGCGCAAGAGGGGTGGGGTTGTAGCTTTTGGCACAGGCCCGGATTTCATCTGATGGGATAAAACGCAACGGGATGGACAGTTCCCGAGCCGCTTTTAACAGGCCTGCCTCCTGCGCCTTGATGTCGGCAGACGCGATGAAGCGTACCTGGTCCGCTGCACCGCCTGCTTGCTTAAGTGCCAGATGAATGGCGTCGACGATTGCGGTAGCCGAACAGCCTCGGCGACAACCGACGCCGACAATGAGGTTCTTCGCGGCGTCGGTGGTCGTGGTAATGACGGGTTCGGCCCCCAGGATATTTGCCACGTCAACGGCAAGTTTGTTAGCGCCCCCTTCGTGACCGCTCAACAGGCTGATGGCGTATCGTGCGCCTACGTCTACCACTACTACCGGTGGATCGGCTAACTTGCTTTGGAGATGCGGGGCCAAAGCTCTAACCATGACGCCGGTAGGGCCGATAAAGACAAAGCCGTCGGTCTGCCTGAAGCGTTCGGCCACCAGGTCGACAATGCGCCGAAAGGAAATGGCACCGTCCAGGTTGGCGACGTTCGCGTGAAGATATAAAACGCTTGCGGGAAGCTGCGCTGTCAGCCGCCGCGCCTGTTTGGCCCCTGCGTCGGAAAGGCTAATTAGATCTGTCATCGTGTTTTACGCCGGCGATAGCCATGCGCAAACCCGGGATCGTATAGACGCGAGCGTGTCGGTGAGCCTTTGGGAACACGCCGCACGATGATCATGGCGGTTTTTCGAATCTTCGCAGCGGACACTTTGGCGGCGATGTCCCCCAGGGTTCCGTGGACGAGTTGCTGATCCGGCCAGGAGGCGCGGTAAATCACAGCGACTGGGCAGTCCGTGCCGTAATGCTCGGCCAAGGTGCGGGCGTGATCTTTGATGCCATGCACCGAGAGAAAAAGGCACAGCGTGGCGCCCGTACGAGCAAACCGTTCAAGCGTCTCCTCTGCGGGCATCGGCGTGCGACCCGGCGTGCGAGTGAGCACGATGCTCTGAGCAATCTCCGGGACTGTCAGTTCCCACCGCAACGCTGCCGCCGCAGCCTGGAAGGAACTCACACCCGGCACCACCTCGTAGTCGATTCCATGCCGGTCCAGCTCGGCCATCTGTTCACCGATAGCGCCGTAGATTGATGGATCGCCGGTGTGTAAGCGAACCACGTCCAGGTCTCTTGACCGAGCACCGAGAATAAGATCAAGCACCTCCTGCAAGTCAAGTTTTGCGGAGTCATAGCGCTCCGCGTTCTCTGGAAGTAGCTCGAGCACTTGCGGATTGACCAAAGAGCCGGCGTAGATGCAAAAGCGCGAGGTGCGCAGCAGCCGCTCGGCTTTTCGTGTAAGGAGTTCAGGGTCGCCCGGTCCGGCGCCTACAAAGTAAACGATCATTGTGCGGTCTCCGTATGGGGTTGAGTCAGAATAATCGACAGGTACCCGGTGCGTTGGTCGCATCCTCGCAGCTTGCGGAGATCGGTTTCCACATGTTCGTTGGGCATCCCGGCATGGGAGACGAAGACTCCTGCCTCCAGGGCATCGTGTTGTTCGAGCAGCTCGAGCACGGCTTCCAAGCGTTTGCCGATCTTCATAATGACCACTGTGCCTTTAGCCCGCAACGCTTTGCGCAAATCCGTGAGGTCGTCGGCAGTCGGAATAATGGTCACGGGCTGCTTGCCTTCCCCAATGGGAAATCCGGTGAGGGCCGCGGCGGCGCTGAAGGCGGTAATGCCCGGAATCGTGATGACACGAACCTCCGGCAAAATGACTCGCAGGGCGCGCACCAAGTAAATGTAGGTTGAGTAAAGTAATGCGTCACCCAGGGTAGGAAAGCAAATATCCTCTCCCGTTATGAGAACTCCCGCGATGGCTTTGGCGGTTTCATGCCATCGTGCTTCGAGTACTGCTTGATCCGTCACCATAGGGAAAATGACTTCGTGGATTTTGGCTGCGGGATTGAGGTGTTTGCGGATAATGCCCAACGCCACACTGTTGGTCGTGTGTTTGGCCTTGGGTACGAAGACATGGCGGCAACGCGAAAGCATCTCAACTCCCTTGAAGGTAATCAGATCGGGGTCGCCGGGACCAATGCCAACTCCGTAAAGTGTTCCGAGGCTCATGAAAGCAGTTTCTCATTAATGAATAGTACAATAGTTCTTGGCGAGACCTTGAGAAAGGGCAAATCGCCGGGAGGTATGCGGCGAATCCGTTCCGTTTCCAGGCTAAGGTCTTCGCAGACATATACGCAGCGCTCACCCAGCTGCGCGTGCAGGTTTGCCATCCATGCCAGCGCATCCCGGTGTCCGGCCAGAATCGCGAGCTTAGGGTAAGCGGCGAGCTCTCGGGGTGTGGCTTGAGGAAGCTGCGCGTGCGCACTCAAGATTCGGGCGTCAAGCCAATCCAAACCAAGCCGCGCGAAGGCCACCTGAACCGAGCTAATACCGGGCAACACATCGCAGGCATTAAGCCCGAAACGCCGCAGCACTGGCCGAGCCAGGCTGCAAAGGCCGGGATCTCCGGTGACGAGGATAGCCACTTTCTGGGTTTTACGGCGTTCTGCAATAGTATTCAGGACGGCTTCGATGTTGGCGCCGGCAGGGATTTTTTCCTGTTGTTTTGCGGCGAACGTATCCAGCAGCCGCGCCGTGCCCACTAGGACATCGGCCTCGCGTATGGCACGACTTCCGGCGCGAGTTAGCAGCTCGGGTGATCCTGGACCGCAACCCACAATCATGATTTTGGGGTCTGTGTTTTCCACCATGGTGTCAACTCCCCGAAACTACCGAGCAACTCGCTGCGCATGTTCACCAGGGCGACAGACAGCGCCGGGCCTCCCTTGGCTTTACCTTCGGCCGCCCGGGCCACTACTTCGGCCAAAGCGCAGGCCAGCTGCTCGCGCTTTTCGGGATTCAGCGTGGAAAATAGACCGTCGGTGGTTGGACTTTCGGCAAGCTCAAAGCCTAGCAGGGTCGCCGCGATACGCCGAACCGATTCCACTGGAGAACCGGAACGCGAGGAGTGCGTGTCCCAGTACCCGTCGGCCAACTTGGCCAGTTTGCCCGGATGTCCCCAGAGCAGCGCCCGCCTAAAGCCGTAATGAGGAAGGCGTTCGAGTAGAAAGCCCCACTCATTGCCGACCTCGATCACCTGGTGCGACCTTAGGGCCAAGTGTTTGTGGGCGGAGCGCTCGCCGACATGGCCAGGCACCAGCACCGGAAACACTACGCCGTTGGCACGGGCGACCTCCAATTCGCAAACTACCGAACAACGCAGCGCCTGGCAACTGAACGGGCGCACACGCCCCGTGGTGCCGAGCACGGAGAGCCCGTTGACCACCCCCAGTCTGGGGTTGTAAGTCTGCTGTGCCAGCTCGCGCCCGCCGGGGATGGAAACAGTGACTCGCACCGAGCGACCGCTGACCTCCCGCAGGGCGGCACGGATCATATTTCTGGGACCTGGATTGATGGCCGGTTCTCCCGGTGGAACCGAGAGACCTTGTTAAGTCACCTTTCCGACGCCGTCACCCGCGGTGAATACGACAATATCTTCCCCTTGTATCCATTCGACCAATACCACCACCACCGCGCCATCGGTGATATCCGGATCATCGCCAGCATCCTTGACCACGGCGGCTTCGACACCGGATCCCTTGCGCTCAACAAAGGCAATGGGCAGGGCATGGCGTTCACCATTGGGAAAGGGTATTTCTACCAGTTCCCGATGGCTTGGCTCGCCGCTAAGTGCCAGCAAAGCGGCTTTAGCCGCGGCTGCCGCACAAGCACCCGTGGTAAAGCCCAGTCTGCCGTTACTCATTGTGAACTTCCATCGCATCTAACCTTTATTTTACATATCAGCAGTGACTCAAGAGAAAAGGGATAACAAGGATGCATAAGGTAGGGCAAATGATCATTAATTCGATAGACACCTCTCCCGGTCTCATCGGCTGCGCTTTTTCGGACATCAGTTAGAGTTTGTTAAACTTATTTTTCATCCTGATGCGTTTGCTTCCAGCTAGCCGCTTGTTGTGGGTGCATCGGCACAAATTCACATTGGCCCGGCGGGATGGGATAATCCGCTTCACTGGGAAGAACTGCTTGCCGGACATCGTCAAGCTTGCGCGACTCTTCGATTCGTTTCTCCACCAGCTGTACGAGTAGAGGGTCGTACCCCAGGTTCTTGCCGAATGTCAGTCTAACTTGAGGGTATTGCCCTGCGGCTTGCTGCATCATTTCTGGGATGTCGAGTTTTATATGTAATCCCTGGTTTAGAAAATAGGGAAGCACTAGCACATTGCGGGCCCCTAATTGGACACACTTGTCTAAGGTTTCCTCGAAATGTGGCCCCAAACGCGACATGTGGCAGGTTTCCACGACGGTGTAACGCCCATGCTCGCGCAGCGTCTCGGCCACCTTTTGCATCGATTGGCCAGCATCGGGGACGCGACTGCCGTGGCCAAGTAGAATCACAGCGTCGAAGTCGCGCCCAGATGGCCCACCAGCTGGTACGTGATGCGGCTGTCCAGCGGCCAATGTGCATAAGGCATGGACTATACTAACGGCGATGGGACTGCCACCGCGGCGATCTGCCAGTGCGATATGGGGTACTTCTAATTCCATGAGCTCTTGTTTACTTTCGCGCACATGGACGAATCCTACCGGCGCGGCGATCACCAAGGCGGGTTGCAAACCCTCCTCGATAATCATCCGGTTCAGCTCCAGTAGTGCCGTAGGCGCGTTACCGAACACGGCAATAGCACCGTCGAGCAGTGTCCCTGCTTTTTGCACCGCCAGGACCGAACGGGGTAGGCCTTCCTGGTTAGCAGCTTCGGCTACATCGGCGTCCGCCACGTGACAGCGAATACTGTTGCGATCGTAGTGCTCGCAGACTCGCTGCAACCGGCTAACCGAAAGTCCCGCACGGATCATGTTGGAATCGACAAACAAGGGCCGTCCCGCCCGCAGGGCATCGATACCAGCGTTAATAGCATCGTTGGAAAAACGCACCCAATCCATGATCGAGAAGTCAGCAGTGGTATGAATCATCCGGCGCACGATTTCCCATTGCGCTGGCGAAAAGCGATGGGGCGGTGCTTCGCGATCGATGGTGGCGAAGGATAAGGCCTCAATGTCGTGTCCGCTTTGGGGGCTATCCAAGAGTTCGTGAATGCGTGATTTTCGGGTCATGAGTCCGTCTCCTTAGTGATTAGCCTGGGCTCTGGGGTGCTGACGTTGTCGACGAAAACTTTCCAGAGCGAATTTGAGCGCAAAGGGTTACGAAGTGCTCCAGCGCCGGGGGGTGACTCGCCAGATGAAGGTGGACGTAGCTGGCCAGAATCCGTCCGGACCGCCAGTAATATCCTTCCAACGCTTGCCGGTCCCCATTTCGCGGTTTGCTATGGTACGCGGCGCACCACTCCCTGTGCACAGTCGGGTTCGATAGTAGTTCGGAGTAATGAAATTCATGGCCGCGCATCCTTTCACCGGCCGTTCCCCACAGTGCGTTTTCCCGCAGAGTAACCTCCACATAACCCAGCCGCTTGCGGCGATCGAGCATCCGCGTTTCGGTGGGAAGGATGCCAAGCAGCGGATGACGTAAGCCGTCGCGCGTGGTGATGGCCCGGGAAAGGTACATCAGCCCACCGCACTCCGCATAAAGGGGGCGTCCTAACTCGGAAAACCTCCTGATACTCTCCATCATGGCGTGATTGGCTGATAAGTGTGCAGCGAATTCTTCCGGATAACCACCGCCCAGGTACACCGCATCGAGATCCTCGGGAAGGCAGGAGTCCCGCAGCGGGGAGAACCATTCGCACACGCACCCCAGTTCCTGCAGTTCATCAAACAAATCCTGGTAATAAAAGTGAAAAGCCTCATCCCTGGCGACACCCAGGCGTATGCCGGCCTGGCGGTGTGACATCCGCCTGGCCCCTCTCGCTACGGCAAGTCTCGGCAACGCCTGCCGGGACATACTGTCGCTAACTCCCTGAAGGTTTAACGGTGCGCTGTGGGCAAGGTTGATAATTTTGTCTAATGCCAGGTGTCGCTCCGCGGCGGCGGCAAATTCGTCCAGAACTGCCTCACTGCAGTTGTTTGTCGGGTTAGCAGTCACCAGACCGAGGTGGCGGCTTTGTAATTCAGGAAATCCCGCTCGCGGAACGGCGCCGAGCAACGGGGGTAAACCGGCAGCTATAAGGGCTTTGGTGAGCAGGGTCTTGTGACGTGGCGATCCGCAGTGGTTGGCGATTACACCGCCGATGCGAACGCACGGTTCGAATTCCGTAAAACCTGCTACCAGCGGCGCAATACTGCGAGCCATGCCGTGTGTATTGACCAGCAACAGGACGGACACTTGCAGCCACCCAGCGATCTCGGCGGAACTGCCCGCCAAACCCGCGGGATCGGCGCCGTCGAATAAACCCATCACGCCCTCGATGATCGCCAGATCGGCATCCTGAGTCGTCCGACTGAACAGTTTTTCCACATAGGGGCGACCGCACATCCAGCCGTCCAGGTTATAACACGGCCGTCCC
>JAAUXY010199997.1_pt1 | contig 11512 bp, 10 predicted proteins | sample 7278121 | NCBI WGS metagenome assembly JAAUXY01 (sample SAMN14350117, study PRJNA611818) | marine sediment metagenome | isolation source: surface marine sediment (1.8m) | place: French Polynesia: Moorea | collected 2018-08
CGATCGCAGGTAGATGGCTCATTAGTCACAGTTTGGCTTAACTATAATTAATAGTAACACCATTATTGATTTGGAAAAACTTTCTTTAGATTCTCTTTATAAATCAGCTCTAAGACACAATTTTACCGCTTTTTGGTTACGGTTAACTGTTTATAGGAACTTCCACAATGTGGACAGAATTTGTGTGTGAATGAGGCCAATGATTGGCCACAGTTACTACAAGTAGAGCGCAGACTACTACCACAGATTAGACAATATTTAGCTCGATGTAAAGTCCATGCAGGGTCTGGTTCTTCGCCTGGAGTCCAGCAATTGGGACAAAATTTTGGGGTTTCTATGAGAGAAACTGGTTTTCCTAAGCAAACAGCATCTAAATACTCAGTGGGAATTGATAGTGCTGCTGCTAAACCTGTTTTAGTTGTTTGATTAACTCTACTGGTTTTACCTCGCTCCAGTTTACCTAAGCTTTGCAGATGAATTCCTGCTTTCTCTGCTAGTTTTTGTTGTGATAGTTTAGCATCTGTTCGCAGTCGGTAGATGTATTGGGCTAGGGTTTCACCTGATTTGGGTACTTTTTGTTGGTCAATAGTATACATAACAATATGTAAAATAAGGCTGAATTTTAGTCTACAGCTTTGAGTTCTATAAGTGTTAATTTAGTCTTCAGAAATTATCACTTTTTATGACAATAACTTTAGCTCAATTGGCTACAAAGTTTTTAGAGCGTCCTGGACTAAGTTTAAGTACACAGCAGTCTTATGAATTTACTTTGATGCCATTACTAGCAAAGTATGGTCGTCTACCTGTAGAAATTGTTAGTCGTCAACTGTTGTCAGATTACTTGGATGATTTAAAACATTTGTCTGTTTCTACTCACCATCGTCATCAAGCTATCATTCAAGCTTTGTTTAATTTTGCTGTACAAGAGGGTTATCTTATTACCAATCCAATTGTGGGTTTGAAGTTGCGTAAACCACAAAAAGAACAGGGAGAACACACTACAGACCAACGAATTCGTTATTTGAATCCTGAACAATTGGATATGCTTTATTCGCTAGTTGCTCCAGACGCTAGGATGCACGCTATTGTAAGATTATTACACCGTACTGGAGCTAGAATTGGTGAACTTTTAGCTTTGAATTTAGAACAGGTTGATATGAGTGCAAGAAAATTTCAGGTTGTTGGTAAGGGGAACAAGCAACGCTGGTGTTTCTATAGTGAAGATGCTGAACAAGCGTTATTAGTTTACATTGATTTTTATCGAGATGCGACTGTGAAGGCACTGTTTACTGCCCAAAATCCTTTGACTAAAGAAGTTACGCGCCTCAGCTATAGTAGAGTTCATGGTATTTGGAGTGATTTGATTGCTCAAAGCCATATTCTCAAGGGAGTTCGTTTGCATGACCTCCGCCACACTTTTGCGACTGAAAGAGTTGGTTTGATGGGGATTGAGGAACTGCGAGCGTTAATGGGTCACGAGAATATTCAGACGACATTACGGTATCAAAAAGTTACTTCACTTCGCGCTGAAGAAGTTGCACATAAAGCTTTAAATATTTTAACTAAAAGTTGAGTAATTAGTTAAATTTAGTTGTCACAAAATATATATAATTTAGGGATTTAGTAATTAAATTGAACTGTAGCAATAGAGTAGGTATCCTACTGTGCTGTTGAAAAGTGAGTTTTCCAGTAGTACACTTGTAATACTTATGTATCATCCATTAGGCAAATTTCTACTCCCTGTTCGATAACTGAATCCCTCTCTAGGATAGTATTACAGGTGAGTTGGCACTAAATTACAGCTTCTCTAGTTTTACGCCTTTGAGGATAATACTTCCACACTCTTCCCTACTGTCAAGTTGAAATCACACATGAAAGAACTATTTGGTATCGACATAGATCAAGTCTGTGATGACTTAGAAACTGGTAAAAGCGTTGATATCAATGATTATGTTGACCAAAGCGTTTGGGAGCAGACAATTAAAAACAGCAGTAAAAACAATGAAACTATCACTTGGTCTGACTTATGGAATAATGCTGCTATCAATGATACTACTGATAGTCAAACTAAAAATGAGTTGAACACAACCACAGAAGAGTCAAACGCTGATAGTTACGAACATCCCTCTGGACTACATTGGGTCAAAGATACCTCAATGTATAACCGCAGTGAGACTTATCTCGTCTGGGATGGAACACAAAAATGCGGGAAAATCCATATTTACAATAAAGGAAAAGGGAAGTACAAAGTCAACATTGGCAAATGGTACGTTAGCCCCCAAGTTTTAGGACCATACTACGACACCATCGAAAAAGCAGCGACAGCGTGTTGGGAAGACTTTATTTCCCAACACACTGAACAGACGGCAACGGAACCTGAATATACAGAACTAGAAGAGGAGTTAATACCTTTCTGATATCACAATTCTACAAATATCTAGTTAGATGCTGATCATCTAACTTTCTGGAATACACAGACATCAAACAACAGTAAAACATTCAGGAGTGCAACATGAATCCAGATTTTATTAAAACTACCAACGTCAACAACAATTCTGACAACACAAAAGAAACAGAATCACAGCAATATATGAGTGATAGCGTTACCAAATCTGATAACTCATTTTTCGGTAACGAGCATCTACCAAAAGGCCACATAACAACTCATCCCTTTGGCCTTACTCTAGAGGAACTTTCAGGCTTGCTTAAAGGTGGCCAGGAATCCTGTGAAAGTGTAACTACGAGGCCTGAGGCAATTTATCAAAACCTACAAGTCACCCACTATCAGGATTATAGCGATTCCACAGAGGACTCTAGGGAACTACCACAGTCCAAACCAGTAGGTAGCAGTGGATGCCTCAATCAATCAACAATCCCTGGCCTAATTCAAGATGGCCAACAAAACCAGACAAAATCTGAAACTCCACAAACCATACTCAATCAGGATTGTAGCGTTCCTACTGACTACTCAGTAGGAAAATTCTCACACAAATCAGTAGAAGACAGTAGAAAAAACAACAAATCCACGTCTGTTGGCCAATTATCTGATAGTCCAATTAATTGTGAAAAAGCTCAACCTCTAGAAACGTTACCCAACCTAGACTCTAGCGTTCCTACTGACTACTCAGTAGGAAAATTTCTAAACAAACCAGTAGGAGGAAGTGGATGGCCCCATAAGTACACAAGCTTAAAGGAAACCAAGACCGGAGTTGTTGAATACCCCCGTGTTAAAGAAGGCCAACGTTCGGTTAACAATCCTAAACACTGGTATTGGGATTACTGCTTAAAATGATTTTGTGCAACCCAATATCATTATATTAAACTAATGTTCTGGAATAGAAAGAAACCTGAAGCTGAAACACCAAAAACTTTTGAGGAAGAAGTTTTATTCAGGCTGCAAACTATCGAAACTCGGACTAGGAAAATAGAAAAAACCGTGAATGGTATCAACTGGTTTATTTGGGGCATAGTTTGGGCTTCGATTATTGGTGGAGTCTTAAATTATTTTTTAAATCAGATGGGATTCTAACCTCATAACTTAGCAGTCATAACTTAGCAGTTGACATTTCTGATGGACACTGCTAGACTTGTCATACAACTTGTAAAAAGGCTTTTTCTGGACGGCAAGTTTGGACGGTTTCACTAGAACCGTCCAGACTCTGGCCTCAAAAGTTGAAGATACCAACTAAAAGGTTAATAAACATGGTACTATCCAAACAACACGCATGTCAAAGCAGATGTGCAATTTTTCGCTTTTTTAATCAAACAAACCCTCAAAAAATTCAATGACTTCGGTATCGAATGCGGAGTCATCGCCGGAGGTTACTCTGAAAACCGTAACGCTCCAGTTCAAATTGCCAGCGCACAAACTCTCAGTCGTCGGAAAATAAATTGGTTTACTCCCAACATCGTATTTATAGACGAAGCACATCAAACCGCATGGAATAAAGTTGTACAAAAGCAACTAGAAAACTTTCAAGGCAACGGGCAACAAGCAACAGACAACAGGAAAGGGGAGAAAACAGAACAACCAAAACTACTTGCGTCTAATAGTAAATCCTCACTACCACCTACTCTAGAATCTAAGCACACCACCTTTATAGGTCTCACCGCCACCCCCTGGAGACTATCAAAAAGGGAAGCCATGGGAGATTTATTCGACACCCTCATTGCAGCTCCCACTCCTGGAGAACTAATTCTCAAAGGATACCTCGCGCCCCCTGTATATTATAGCGTAGACGGGATCGATCTCAAAGGAGTGCGAACTGTTGCCGGAGACTTTAATAACTCTGACTTAGGAGTACGCTGTAATACCCCCGAAGTTGTCAACACCATAGTCAAAGAATGGAAAAGATTAGCTAGTAACCGTTTAACTATAGCCTTTGCTGTAAATATAGCCCATGCGGTCGCGATCGCCACTACCTTTAACCAAGCTGGTATCCCCGCAGCAAGTGTAGACGGCACAATGCCAACGAAACAACGAGAAGTAATTTACTCCCAACTACAGTCAGGACAAATTAAAGTAGTTGCCAGTTGTGAAGCATTGGGAGAAGGATTTGACATACCTACCATTTCCTGTGTCCTCTTATGTCGCCCCTCTAAGTCTAAAGCTAAGGCGTGGCAACAAATAGGGCGTGGTTTAAGAATCTCAAGAGGCAAATATGACTGCTTAATTTTAGACCAAGCAGGGATGGTGACACGCTTTGGTTTTGTTGAAGATTTAAAATCATTTACTCTGGGCAAGTCGGACAAAACACCTCCTGGTGCAGCTCCTACTAAAATTTGCCCGAAGTGTACTGCAATTAATCGCAACTTTGACAAAGTATGTGGTTGTTGTGGTTATGAGTATCCAGTTGTACCTAAACTTTTACCTACCAAAGAATTTAAACTGCTACGTTGCACAGCGGATAAAGTTAAACAATATCAACATTACCATGAACTGCTCAAAGCAGCTTACCATCAAGGTTTCAAACCTATTTGGGCAGATAACCAATATTACAGTCAGTACAAACAATGGCCTCCCTACAAATGGATGCGCGATGCAATATTTGGTTCTCAACCTACTGTGGCAGACAAAATTGCGTATCGACAATATTTGATTCGTTTGATGGTAGCAGATCGTCAAGCTATTGGATGGGTGAATCACCACATGAGGATGATTTTCGGCGAGGAATATTCAATGGAATAGCTCTCTGCACTGATAATTCATAGCTTGCCTCCTGTAAGCAAAAAAATAAATCTACGGTTTTCGCACTCCGTAGATTCGTAAAAGTCAATTCATAAAATATGCCATGATTATAGCACTATTAACAACTGATTGCCAACCCCAACCCTCAAATATTCTGACTACCCTAGTAACAGCAAAGGAGGTAGCATAAATGGATTGGAAAATATTTAATCGCCACCCACGCGCCGCCGAAATAGCAGAAGGATTAAAAACCATCCCCTCCAACTGGGCATTAACACCAGTGCGCGACAAACGTCCCTACCGCTCAAACTGGCAACATGAACAACCAGTCAGTAGAGAAGCGATCGCCACTTATATTACCCAAGGTCAACAGTTAATCAGTCAAAAAACCGGAAAAACCTATACAGCTTATGACTCTGGATATGGTGTCAGGCTAGGAGAAATATCCGGCGGTTTGTTAGCCATAGATGTGGATGGTGCCAGTGCCGAACCTATCCTGAAAGCTATTTGTCACGAACTACCTAAAAGTGTAAGTTGGTCATCCGGGAAAACTGGTAGATATCAAATAGCATTTCAAATACCGCCGGAGTATAGGGAAAATTTAAAATCTTTCACCCGTGCCGTGATTAGGGAACGGGGAGATGTAAAAGCAGACCAGGACGAACTTCTAGAATTTCGTTATAACTATTGTCAGTCAGTTCTGCCTCCTAGTTATCACCCCGACACTGGTAAATATGGGTGGATTAACTCTCCAGAAGATACAGAAGTAGCGATCGCCCCTAAAGCAATATTAGATTTACTCAAAGAGCTATCTGATAAGGAACGATTAGCTAAAACTGAAGCTGAGGCGAAAAAAGCCGAACGGGCAGAATACCTAAAACAAAGGAAAGCACAGAGACAAAATCATCCATCCCTATCTACTGCTGAGAGTCTGGCAGATATTCTAGAATTAGATATTCTGCCACGTCTCGATACAGAAGATATATATAATTGGAACGGGCACAACTTCAAACGGCATGGTAAAAAAATAGTAGGTTTCTGTCCTCAGCATGGCGGTACATCTGGTACATCATTCCAGGTTAACCTGGCTGATAATTCCTGGTACTGTCATGGTTGTCAAGAAGGTGGCCACGCAGTACAATATCGTCATTTTGTTAATGGCGGTCATGGTACACCCAAAGGAAAAGATTTTGTAGCGGTTGTAGAAGAGTTAGCTAATGATGCTGGTGTGACTTTACCAGAATGGCAACAGCAGTATGAGCAATATAAGTCAAAGTTAATATCATCAACCGAGTACAACCAGTTACACAAGTTCCCACGACAGCTAAAAAATGCCGTCACACTTCTAGCCAAAACTCTTGAGAAAAAAGTGGCCCGTCCTGCATATAAGTATTTGCGTAAACACGGGGTACTGCCTGAAAAATATGAACTACACCCATTAGAAAAACAACGTCTTGCTCAACTTAAAGAAACCGAAAGGCGGAGGTTAGCAGAAACTACTACAACAATAGTTAAATCGGAACCGCCTCTAATATTGGGTAAAAAACAAATCGTATTAGAAGATGATGTTGATACATGGAATTTACCAACAGACTTTGAAGATTGGATATTTCAAGGTAGACCTGGTTATGTAGTTCCTCCTGAAAAGAGAAATATTTTTGAGAGCTTACTCGTCAAACGCGGTATCAAAAATTTGTTAGACCTTAGTGGTACTGGTACTGGTAAAAGTCACGATACAGGTAATTTACCACCTTATTTGGGAATTAATCCCCATGCACAAAAATCAGAAGACGACCCTACTCTCTACTACATCTGTGACGACCCCCGAAACCCAACCACAGAAAGTATTGAAAGTAATTCAGTTGTTTTACCCACCCGTCACAGTGGGTTGGTTGAAGATACTGCCAAACAAACACCTTTGGGATATCCCCATATCCGCCGACCTAAAGGTAAGGAGGAACCTACTATAGAAGCATCCTGTATTAGAGAACCTTTATTTAGATATTTCCCCGCATTTAAAAACATGACTTTATTTGGGGGTCTTGTTGCTGCAGGATGCCAAGGTTGTCCAAACTTGTTAAACTCAGAAGATAAATTAGCTTGCCCCCTACTTATTGGGCGATGGAAAACCAAGGAAAACGAATCATTTATCCGCTCTCATCCTCAGCAGCTATCTACTCTATCTCAAAAAGATATTGCTGTAGTAGATGAAGCGGGTTCAATTCTTAAATCTACAAAAGATATATTTGTAGGTAGTGAATCATTAAATGAAGCTTTCTATGAATTAGGAACTAAGCTGATAGAACATCAAGTAGATGGTCTGCATTATGGTGATGCAATTAACCGCGCTCTCTCTCCTTTAATTCAAGTAATGAAGGAAATGATGGGATTCATCTCTGATACTCCTAAATTTAAGAAAAATGGATTGAATCATTATGAATTTATTGATTTAATCTTTGAAAAGTTAGCTAATTTATATTGTCATCACGGCATAATTACAGAGCCTGAAAAAGCATTATTTTTAGAAGCTAAATCAGGCTTAGTTAATTCCAGTGACGCAATTCAATTAAAAAGTCTTAAAGGTTCATGGATAGAAAAATTAATTAACCGTGCTTTGTGGAATTTAACTGCTGTTGAATTTTCAACCAAAAGTAATGCTAATGTTTGGGGAGAAGTTCGGCAAATTGAGGATAAGGATATCAGAATTGTTAATGTAAGTCCTACTCTAAAAGATGTCGTCGAAATCCTCAAAGAAGTATATAAACCTGATTTAGCAAATTTGATTGAGGATGACTCGTTACCCTGGGAAACCCAAAAGAAACGGATTGATGAAAAGTGTAAATTAAACTTTTTGTCTCCACTATTGGAGATTTTGATTGGTGGTAGGGGATATATCCAAGCTAAAAGCTATGGGTTTTATATAACTCAGTCAAATAATCACATTAAACGAAGTCTTTCCAATGCTCAGAGTATTATCTATAAGGATGCTACAGCACGGACTGAAGATATAGCAATGAGAATGGGTATTGATGCAAAAGATATCCTGGAATATAAAGTCGCTACACCCGCAGCTACTAATTTAATAGTTAATCTAGTAGGTGGTTTTGGCAGTTGTGGGGCGCAACGGGATAGTAAAAAACAAAGAGAAAAGGGATTGAGTGAAGTTAGTCTACCAAAACGATTAATCAAAGGTGTAGAAAAAATTATAGCGGATTCTAGAGCTTCTGCAGCACAGCTTGGTAAAAAGGCCAAAATAGCTTTGATTGATTTTATGGGACAACTGTCTAATTATAAGGATATCCCTGGTATTGATTATTTTGGTTATTGGTGGGTACATAATCGAGGGACTAATGAACTCCAGGACTATGACGTAATCATTGCTATAGGGAACCCTACGGCTAATCTAGGTGCTATGGCTGCTGAGTTTAGAACTTTGACAGGATTATATGCTAATCCTGCTAATCCTACTGAGGAGTTTAAGAAGTATATTCAGCATTCTGTGGATAGTGAAAAATTACAGTTAGTTGGTCGTCTCAGACCCCATTTACAACCTCATAAGCAGAAGGCAGTTTATCTGCTGGGGGATTACTCGGAAAAACTTACACATCAGCTTAAAGATAAGTTTCCTGGGTGTCAAATCAATAAAATGATGGCTTACGATTTATGTCCGGAAGCTGCAACGCAACGCGACCTAGATACTAAGATGGCCATTGAACTAGGTATGAAGTTAGTACGTTTTGGACAGAAAGTAACTCAGGAAAATATAGCTCAGGAGATGGAGTGTACCCAAGGTTGGGTTAGTAAGATATTTAAGAATTTAGGAGGTTATAAACGCGCTGTGAAATTATTCCAGTTTCTAAATAATATATTTTATAGGAAGTGGAATAATCCTCAAACTACTATTGATGCGTTACCAGAGGATTTTAGGTGGGCAGTTGAGACTTACTTCCCTATTGAGGTGCAGGAACTTCTGGAGGAGGAGTCTATCCCAGCCGAATTAATCTCAACTCTGGACATTTTTAAGGATGAATATAATCTGAATATCCTAAATTATGTATCATTTGATACTATTTTTGGATTTATTCTGGGTTTGATACCGTATTTGCCTCTGGAGTATCGCTCAATTTTTGAGCAGGCGTTGGCACCGCCGGAACCGATACCGATACCAATGCCAACTTAATCAGCCACGCACTGCCTAAATTTTTTCAAGCTACCATCGGTGGCGCCGCTTTGTCGTGGTTAAAAGGGAGTTGCTCACGAGAGTGGTGGTTGTCGCCGATGCCGTTCTGATTACCGGGTTAGAATTGTCACAGACTTGTTCATTTTCCAGGATAGTAATTTACGGAATATCAAGGGTTCTAAATTATCCCAGGACTGCTTATCCTCTGGAGTTAATTTACCTTTTACATATCGATCTAAAAAATCCGCATATCGTTTTGCACCAATTCTGTTGAGGTGGTCCAATCTATCCTGTAATTTTACAGCTAAATCCTTGCACCTGGTATAGATGTGGGCTTCAAAGTTAAACTCTCCATCTCTAATTATTTTGTAGAAAACAATTCCAACCGCATCCCTATCTTCTACTACCTCGCAGGTACAATAAAACTCATAGTTTTCTCTTTCATGGAAAACAAAGTCGTCTATATCGCGGTCTATATTACGATTGAAATTCCCGTTAGCTTTTATAAGTCTTAATAATCTATTCTTTTCATCATCTGTCAGTATTTTAAAAGGACTGAAGTTAGTGAATAACTTCCTAGTTGTTCTAGCAGCTCTCAATTTTGCTTGTTTGCCCATAATTTATCCTCCTTAAAATATTGTGTTCGCACTATCCCCACCCAACTAATTTGTAAACATTTAGCTATTATCAGTCAGCGCTTCAGCAATTAATAATGAATAATTTACTTCTCAGATTAGGGAAAGGGACTAGGGCAGTAACTTTTTATTTTTTCTCAATTTCAAAGGTTGCTTTTACATTCCTAAAATTAATAGCTGCATCGCGTAGTTAAGACCCTGGTGGCTAGCTAATAACTGACGGCTGTTTGCGCAGCATTCCGGAGGAAATGCTTACTATATATTGTACTATAAATCCCTGAATTATCAACAGTTATATATAGCCATCCGCTAATTATTAATGCTTTAATTCCTAATGATTTGGCTGTATATATCTGCTAATTTATGATACAATGAAAAAATAAATCTTTAATCTAAAAACTTCCTAATGCTTGATGTCCTCACAACCAGAAATTTATGCCAAATATGCAGACTCGACCCCAGTTGAGAAAAGCGCTCGACCTTCCAGGATTTCAGGACCAGACATCAATGCAATAGGTCCCCATTCAGTCCTGCGGTGGGATACAATTAACAACAGAATTTATCAGAGGCGGGAATATGATGCAAGCAACCATCCGGTGCGCGACATCGACTTCACCAGTCCTACCTTTCCCCGTAGTGGTAGGATGCGTCCCGGACATCCAGCACCGCCCCATCAACACCGTTTCTACATCAACGACCCCAAGATAGGTACTACTTCGGGCTTTGTCAGAGGTGCAGCCGAACTCTTAGAAGAACCAGACTAGAATCAAAGGAGAAAATATGCGCGGAATCACTATAAGCGATCGCCAACTGAATAACAACACCCTAGCAGTCAATCTTGCCGATATTCTCCAATTACTCGGCCAAAAACTTGCCAGCACAGAATGGGAAATATCAGACCTTGAATGTTTGGGAACTGATAGTGAGAGCCTTCAACAACTAGCTGATACCAAAACCAGAGTATCTGGAGAAACCCTGTTACAAATAGCCAGCAACATTACCCAAGTCATCGACGGCACATTTGTAGGCTACCCAGACAACGCACCGGAGCCAAATATAATCGTTCGCGCTGTGGATAGTAGTGCTTACGATGTAGAAAGCAGCGATGAAACTATATTAACGGTGTTGCGACAACGTTTCCAACAAGTCGAAGATTTGCCAGAAGTAGAAATTCAGGCCAATAAGGCTCTCAATTTACAGTTTACGGAACTTTGGATAGACTGTACTGCTTTTCCCCCTCAAGTGTTAATTTTAATCACTAATACTGCAGGTCAAAGCTATGTTTATAATCCTGCTGAAAATTACCAACTATCTTTTGCTGGTAATACCTACGAAGCTAGTCAAACTTGGTTGTTAACTAGACAATATCAGAGGGTTGAAGGTCGTTTGCCTGCACTAACTTGAAGAAGAAGTCAGAATTTTGTTGGATAACTAAAGGTTGGCCATGATATTAAGCGTGAGAATTTGGTTGAGATATCGGTTCAATATTCTGTTCATTGGACTTTGGAC
>JAAUXY010078831.1_pt1 | contig 11511 bp, 10 predicted proteins | sample 7278121 | NCBI WGS metagenome assembly JAAUXY01 (sample SAMN14350117, study PRJNA611818) | marine sediment metagenome | isolation source: surface marine sediment (1.8m) | place: French Polynesia: Moorea | collected 2018-08
ATCCTGGCGAGCGACGACCAGATCCTGATCACCCTGGGCGCCCAGAACGCGCTCTACATCCTGGCCAGCCTGCTGGTCACGGAGCGCAGCACGGTGGCGATCGAGGACCCGGGCTATCCCGACCTTAGGAACATCCTGCGCCTGCGCACCGACCAGGTGATCCCGATCCGGGTCGACCGCCACGGCCTGGTGGTCGACAAGCGCCTCAACGTCTGCGACGCGGTCTACGTCACGCCAAGCCACCAGTTTCCGACCACCGTCACCATGCCGATCGAGCGGCGGACGGCCCTGCTGCGCCGCGCCGCCGATCGCGACTTCCTGATCATCGAGGACGACTACGAGCCGGAGACCAACTACGTCAGCGATCCGACTCCGGCGCTGAAGTCGCTCGACACCCAGGACCGGGTGATCTACGTCGGCAGCCTCAGCAAGACCATCTTCCCCGGCCTGCGCCTGGGCTACCTGGTGGCGGCGCCGGAGCTGGTCGCCGAGGCCCGAGCGCTGCGCCGCCTGATGCTGCGCCATGCGCCCAACAACAACCAGCGCACCACCGCCCTGTTCCTGGCCGAGGGCCACCACGACACCCTGGTGCACCGGCTGCAACGGATCTATCGGGCGCGCTGGCAGACCCTGGGCGAGGCCCTGGCCCGTCACCTGCCGGAGTCCAGCCAGATGCCGACCTTCGGCGGCAGCGCCTACTGGGTCCGCGCGCCGGAGGGGGTCGACGCGGAGGCGCTGGCCGAGGCGGCCCGCGCCGAGGGCGTGCTGATCGAGCCCGGCCGGGTCTGCTTCTTCTCCCAGGACGCGCCGCGCAACCACTTCCGCCTCGGCTTCTCCTCGATCCCGCAGGAGCGGATCGCGCCGGGCATCGAGCGCCTGGCCGGGGTGATCCGCCGGCTGCAGAGGGATGCGGCCTAGATCGGGCGCTGGGCCCAACGTCGAAGTTCGGTCAAGATCGGCTCTCAAGCTGACGGCGATCGAACTGCAACCGGAGACGAGCCGGCATGGCATCACCGAAGGTACTGCTCTTCGACCTCGGCGGCGTCCTGGTCGACTTTGCCGGCCTGCGGGAGTTTCCGGCGCTTCTCGAGGACGCGCCGCCGCCCGGTGAGATACGACGCCGTTGGGAGGGCTCGGCGGCCATGGCCGGCTTTCAGCGGGGCGAGATCTCGACCGCCGAGTTCGCCCGCATTTTCTCGGCCGAATGGGGACTCGTGCTCGACACGGAGGCCTTCATCGCGCTGTTCCGGTCCTGGAACCGGGCGGCCTTCGACGGCGCCCACGCGCTCCTGGCCCGCCTGCGCCCGCGCTTCACGCTCGCCTGCCTCAGCAACACCAACGAGGTCCATTGGGAGGACATCCTCGACGGCCACGGCCTGCGGTCCTGCTTCGACCACCACTACGCCTCCCATCTTCTCGGGATGCTCAAGCCGGACCCGGAGATCTACGGCTTCGTCGCCCAAGACCTCGGGCGGGCCGTCTCCGAGATCGTCTTCTTCGACGACGGCCCGGACAACGTCGAGGGCGCGCGCGCCGCGGGCATGGAGGCTCATCAGGTCGAAGGCATCGCCGACCTGGAAGCCACGTTGGCGGCGCGGGGCCTGCTGGACGCCGAGCCGGACCGGCTGACAAGGCCGGCCCCGCCTCGGCCGTGACAGGCCGGAAGGCTGTGCCATTCCGGTTACGGCGTAAAGAAAGCTTGCCATTGGGGGATCTCTGTCGATGTCCGCCCTAGCGAGCCGGCGATATATTGGATCGGGCGGCCCGCGCTCGGTGGAAGACGCCACCAAAGGCCTCCGCCGGTCCTCTACAAAGCTCACAATGCCGTGGGATCATCGCCTCGGCGCAGACTTGTCAGAAGAACTCCATTAGTGTTCCTGCAATCGCGGATGACAGAGAATGAGGCGGATGATCAGTAACAGGTCCCGTAGCCTTGGCTGCACGGCTTGGCTCGCCTTGGCGGCGGGCATCTTCTCGCCCCTTCCCGCCGCGGCGATCGAGGTCGAGGCGCTGGACCGCTACGTCTTCGTCGCCAACCGCGCCTCGTCCGAGATCAGCGTGATCGACGCCCGGGACGACCGGGTGGTCGAGCGGCTCGACCTGGGCCTGACGCCGGACAGCTTTCTCTTGTCCGGCAGCCTGGGCCTGCTGGTCGCCGCCCACGCCGAGGCGCGGCGTCTCAGCATCCTTGACGTGACGAGCCGGCGGGTCGTCGAAGTGATCGAGACCGGCTTCCGGCCAGAGCTGATCCAGCTCAACGGCGACGGCGACCTGCTCGCGGCCGCGGACCCTGAGACGGGTCGGCTGCTGCTGGCCGGCCTGGACGACCCCGACCTGCGGCAGGAAATCGACGGGCTGCCCGCCCCCAGCGACCTGGTCTTCGACCGGGAGGGCGGACGGCTCTTCGTCGCCAGCGGCCGCGAGAGCCGGATCGACGTGGTCTCGCTCGAGCAGGGAGGGGTGACGAAGGTGATCGACCTGGGCGCCGAGCTGCCAGGCATCGCCGACCTGGTCCGGACCCCGGGCGGCGGCATCGCCCTGGCCCTGCACGGCCAGAGCGGCGAGGTCAGCGTCATCGACCTGCCCAAGGCCGAACGGATCGCCAAGCTTCGCGTTCCCGGTCCGGCGCTGCGCGGCTTCCCCTCGGCCAACAGCCAGTTCTTCCTGATCCCCAACGGTTTGGACGGCAGCGTCTCTTCGGTCTCGACCTGGACCCACCGCGAGACCTTCCGGCTGCCGGCGGCGCCGGACGTCCAGGGCGTCAACCTGGGCATGTTCGACACCCTGGGCTTCGCGATCAGCCGCTCCCGTCGCCAGGCCGTCGCCCTGGACCTCCAGGACGGCCGGCGCGACAAGACCCTGGAGCTGCCGGGGACGCCGGAGACCGGCGTCTCCGCCGAAGGCGGCACCAAGCTCTATGTCGCGCTCAGCAGCAGCGACCAGGTCGCCGTCATCGACCTGATGGGGCGCCGGCTGCTGCGCCTGATCGACGGCGTCGGCGAACGGCCCTGGGCCGTCAACCGCGCCGGCGGCCTCAGCTACTGCCATTGAGGTCGTGGGCTCGGCACCGCTGACAGGCGGTCGGGGATGTGCAAACGGCCACCCTCGCCCTTCGACAGGGGGCGCAGCCCGGCGCTACGCGCGGGTGAGGGCGAGCAGTAGCAGAAGCTTCACCTCATGCTGAGCTTGTCGAAGCATGATCACCTGCAAGGGCTCTCTGCCTTTTCGCTGGCTTGCTGGACCCCTGCGAGACGCAGGCCTATTCCGCTGCGTCCGGGTGCTTGGCCTGCTGGTCGAAGAAGGAGGCGGTGGTGGGGAGCTGGGGCAGGGCGATGTCGTAGGCGATGCTGCGGACGCGGCCGGAGCGCGCGCCGCGGACGACCAGGCCCTCGTGGCGGTTCGGCATGGGGTTGGGGGAGAGCGGGACCGCGTCCTCGGCGCTGTAGACCGAGATGAAGAGGGTGCGCGGCCGGGCCGAGCGGTTCGGCGCCGAGCCGTGCAGCAGCCGCGTGTGCATCAGGCAGACCGCGCCGGCCGGCCCGGTGCAGAGCTCGGCCTGAGGCCGGCAGTCGGCGGCGACCGCCTCGGCGACCGCGCCGGTAAATACGCCGTCGTGCCAGAGCCCGTGCAGCGGGCCCCGGTGCGAGCCGGGCAGGACTTCCAGCGCGCCGTTCTCGGCCGTGACCTGGTCGAGCATCAGGAGCGCGGTCACCACGTCGTCGTTGCTGTGCGGGGTGAAGAGGAAGTCCTGGTGCCACTTCACCGCGGTCTGGCCGCCGGGCAGCTTGGCGTTGATCTTGCTGTGGTGGAACTTGACGTTCGGGCCGATCAGCGCGGCGACGCAGTCGGTCATGCGGCTGTCGGCCATGGCCTTGAAGTAGGCCTCGGAGACCTCGACCGGCGCGTTGACGCGGCGCAGCGCGGGAAGTTCGGCGCTGTGGCCGGGCTCCAGGTCGAAGCGCGGCCGGCCGTTGACGGTCTCGCCGTAGGGCGCGTCGTGGTCGCGGCTCTCCTCGACCCAGGCGGCGAAGGTCTCTTGGAGCTCGGACAGGAGCGCGGGCTCGACCGCGTCCTCGACAACGAGGTAGCCCCCGGTCCGGAAAAGCTCGATCTGCGCCGACGTGAGCTGTGCCATGGCCCGTCCTCCCACTGAAGCCTAGCGGAGACGGCCGCGAAAATCCCGCGCGATGCGACGCGGCCGCGCCTTCAGGCGTCGTCGGGCTTGCTGCGGCGCTGCTTCTTGAGCGCGCCGCGGCGGGCCTTGGCCTCCAGGCGGCGCCTCTTAGAGGCCCGGGTCGGGCGGGTCGCCACACGCGGCCGGGGCGGGCGCGCCGCCGCCTGCAGCAGGGCGACCAGGCGGGCCAGGGCATCCTCGCGATTGCGCTCCTGGCCGCGGAAGCGGGCCGCGGTGATCACCAGGATGCCCTCCTTGTTGAGCCGCCGGCCGGCCAGGCGCGCGGCGCGGGCGCGGACCGCCTCCGGCAGGGAGGGGGAGCCGGCGAGGTCGAAGCGCAGCTGGACCGCGGTCGAGACCTTGTTGATGTTCTGGCCGCCCGGGCCGGAAGCGCGGACGAAGCTCTCCTCGATCTCCGCCGGATCGAGTTTGATCCGCTCCGTGATCTTGATCATGCTGAAAGGCCCTTCTTGCCGGCCCGCTTCGGAACCCGATCCATGACCGACGCACAGACCTCGCCCGATTGCCGGATCTATGTCGACGCCGACGCCTGCCCGGTCAAGTCGGAGGTCTACAAGGTCGCCGCGCGCCACGGCGTGCCGGTCCGGGTCGTCTCCAACAGCTTCCTGCGCCTGCCCCCGGACCCGCGGCTCGAGCTGGTCGTGGTCGGCGAGGCGCTGGACGCGGCGGACGACTGGATCGCCGAGCGGGCCGGGCCGAAGGACGTCGTGGTCACCGCCGACGTGCCCCTGGCCAGCCGCTGCGTCAAGGCCGGGGCCTGCGTCATCGCGCCCAACGGCAAGCTCTTCACGCCGGAGTCCATCGGCATGGCGCTGGCGACCCGCAACCTGATGACCGACCTGCGCGAGGCCGGCCAGGTTACCGGCGGGCCAAAGGCCTTTTCGCAGCGCGACCGCTCGGCCTTTCTCTCGGCCCTGCACGAGGCCATCGAGCGGCTGAAGCGGGCCGGATGACCGCCTCCGCCCCGTCTGCCGCGGCCCCCGATCCCCTGGCCGCCGCGACCGCGCCCAGGCCGCTGCTGGGCGCCGTCCTGATCGCCCTGATGGTCCTGGAGCTGGTCCAGCTCTACCTGGGCTGGGCGGCCGCGGGCCTGGCCGGCCAGGCCCTGCTGCTGTGTCTGCCGCTGCTGGCCCTGCGGGCGCTCAGGGCCCGTGAGGCCTATCTGCTGGCGGTCGCCGGCGGGGTCTTCCTGCTGGTCTGGGCGGGCCCGTCTGACGACCTGGGCGTCGTGTCCCGCGGCCTGGATCGCGCCCTCTATCTCGCGGCCTTCATCCTGCTGATGGGCCTGCTGCGCGAGGGCGCCGTGACCTCGCCGGCGGTGCTCGACTGCGGCAGCTACGTCACCCTGCAGCCCCCGCGCCGGCGCTTCCTGGCGGTCTTCACCGGCAGTCACCTCTTCTCGGTGCTGATCAACCTGGGGGCGCTCAGCCTGCTGGCGCCGATCATCCAGCGCGGGGTAGGCCGCGGCCGCGACCCGGCGGCGCCCCTGGACGAGATCGCCCGGGTGCGCGAGCGGCGGCAGCTCAGCGCTGCCCTGCGCGGCTTCGCCTGGTTCCTGGTCTGGGCGCCGACGGCGGTGACCCAGGCGGTGCTGCCGACCCTGATCCCGGGAATCGACGCCGGCCGCCTGATCGGGATCGGCCTCGGGCTCGCCGCGGTGATGCTGCTGGTGAGCTGGGCCGAAGACAGCCTGCGCTGGTGGCCCCTGCGCCGCCGCCTGCAGGCCAGCGGCAGCCTGCCGAGCCCCGTTCGCCAGGCCGTCCCCAAGGCCGCCTTCGGCCGGCTCGGCGCGGTCTGTGCGCTGCTCTTCGGCCTGACCCTGAGCTTGTCGTGGCTGACCGGGGTCTCGGTGGTCTCGGGGGTCATGCTGGCCGCCCCCATCACCCTCGGCGCCTGGGTCCTGGCCCAGCAGGGCGGCCGCCGTTTGGTCGGTGCAGCGGCGCGGCTGAAGGAGATCGCGACCGTCGCCCTGCCGGGCGCAGTGCGCGAGGCGGTCTCCCTGGCCTGCGCCGGCTTTATCGGCACCCTGGCGGCGCACCTGGTGCCGGCCGATCAGGTGGCCGCCGCCCTCGACCTCCAGGCCCTGCCCGGCTGGCTCTTCCTGCTGGGGCTCTCGGTGCTGGTCCTGATCGGCGGCCAGGTCGCGCTCAGCCCGATCACCATGGCGGTCTTCCTGGGCAGCCTGGTCGCCGAGCTCGGGGTCCTGCCGGTCGACCCGACACTGGCCGCGCTCGCCATCGCCGCCGGGACCGCGATCTGCACCACCGGCGCGCCCTTCGCCTCGGGCACCCTGATGCTGGCCCGCGCCTCGGGCCACAGCGGCGTCACCCTGGCCTGGCGCTGGAACCTCGCCTACACCCTGACTTGCGTCGCGGTGCTGCTGGTCGTCTATGCGGTCTTGACGGCGGTCTGAGGCAATCTTGCTTTGGCGGCCGAGCGGAGCGCCGTCACTCCTTCGTCCGGTCGGCGAGCTTCGCCTGGACGCGCTTGTCGAAGCGCGCGACCTCGACCACGACGCGGCGGTGCCGGCCCTCGCCGATCAGGTCCGCCTCGTCGCGGGCCTCGACCTTGAAGGCGACCTTGTTGCCCGCCACTTCGGTCACCTTTGCGACGGCGCGGACCCGCATGCCGACGGGAGTCGCCGCGACGTGGCTGACGTCAAGGTGCGTGCCGAGACTCTGGTGTCCGGCCGGCAGCCGGTGCTCGACGGCGGCCAGCGCGGCGGCCTCCATGAGGTTGATCATCACCGGCGTCGCCAGGACGTGGACCCGGCCGCTGCCGATCCGTGGCGCGGTATGCGCCGCCTCGACGACGAGCTCCGCCGTGCCGGTCATGCCAACCTCGATTTCGACCATCGCCGGCGTCCCTTTGCTGCTGTGCCAGGTCTTGCGGTCTGCCATGGCATCCGAGGAGCCGCGGCCGGGTCGCAGGGAATCAAGACTCGTCGTCGTTCCATTGCGATAGGTCATCCACAGGGCGTGGCAAACGCCCTTCCAGCCACTCGGCCAGGGTCCCCGGTCTGAAATCGGGCGACGAGGATTCGATAACCCAGGAAAGAAAATCCCTTGGACCGCCGTTCATGTAGGGCGGCGGCGAGACCGGCATGAAGACGGCGGGCAGCCGTTCGTCCAAAGAGAGGTAGTTGACCACATGCCCAAGCTCCTGGACCACCTGCCAGGCGAGGGGGTGATCGATGTCGATGCCGAACTTGACCCACCAGTTGCCGTCGTCGCTCGTCCCCTTGCCGATCGCGCCCGTGATACCGGGCACCCGCTTGAGAAAGTCCTCCAGCTTTACGAAAGCACGCTCGTCCATTGCGACATCCCCTTTCACGGCCCGGGCGACGGAGGTCCGCCGAACCGGACCCGCCTGCAGACTACGCATCTGCACCCTCCTGTGAAGACCCGATCGCCGCTGCCTGCCTGGCCCAGGGGAAAGGGCGTGTCTGGACCTATGGGGGGGCCAGGCTTTGGTCTATCACCGAAGCTTGCCGCTGGCGACGGCCTGATGACAGGCAGGCGGTCCCTGCGCAAGACTGAGCGCGGCGCGGGACCGTCCCGCCGCCTTGACGACACCGTTTTCCCGACGCCCGAGGCGCCGAAGACCCGCCCTTCCGCGGGCCCCGCGCCGGCGGATCGTCCCGATCTCTGGGGAGGCTAGAGACATGACCCGCATGACGCCCAGCGAGGCCTTCGTCGAGACCCTGGTCGCGCACGGCGTGACCGACGTCTTCGGCATCGTCGGCTCCGCCTACATGGACGCGCTCGACATCTTTCCGGCGGCCGGCATCCGCTTCATCTCGGTGCAGCACGAGCAAGGCGCCGGTCACATGGCCGACGGCTATTCCCGGGTCTCCGGCCGCCAGGGCGTCTGCATCGCCCAGAACGGCCCGGGCATCACCAACTTCGTGACGTCCATCGCGGCGGCCTACTGGGCCCATTCGCCGGTCGTCTGCATCACCCCGGAGACCGGCTCGGCGACCCAGGGCCTGGGCGGCTTCCAGGAGACCGAGCAGCTGCCCTTCTTCGAGAAGATCACCAAGTACCAGGCCCACGTGAACCGGCCCGACCGCCTGGCCGAGTTCACCGGCCGCTGCTTCGACCTGGCGCTGACCGAGCGCGGGCCGACCCAGCTCAACATCCCGCGCGACTTCTTCTACGGCGACGTCGACGTCGAGATCCCGCAGCCGATCCGGGTCGAGCGCCCGGCCGGCGGGCCGGGCAGCCTGGACGCCGCGGCCGCGGCCCTGGCCGACGCCAAGTTCCCGGTCATCGTCTCCGGCGGCGGTGTGATCATGTCGGACGGCGTCAAGGAATGCATGGCCCTGGCCGAGCACCTCTCGGCCCCGGTGGTGAACTCCTACCTGCACAACGACTCCTTCCCGGCCTCCCACGAGCTCTGGTGCGGCCCGCTGGGCTACCAGGGCTCCAAGGCGGCGATGAAGCTGATCGCCCAGGCCGACGTTGTGCTGGCCCTGGGCACCCGCCTCGGGCCCTTCGGCACCCTGCCCCAGCACGGCATCGAGTACTGGCCCAAGGGCGCGAAGATCATCCAGGTCGACGCCGACCACCGCATGCTCGGCCTGGTCAAGGAGATCTCGGTCGGCGTGCTGGGCGACGCCAAGGGCGCGGCGGCCGAGATCCTGACCCGGCTGCAGACCTCGAACCGCGAGATCGCCTGCCATGGCAACCGCGACCAGCGCCTGGCCGAGATCCGCCAGCAGAAGGACGACTGGGAGGCCGAGCTCAACGACTGGGGCCAGGACGAAGGCACGCCGATCGCGCCGCGCCGCCTGCTGCGCGAGCTCGAGAAGGCCATGCCCGAGGACGCCATGATCTCGACCGACATCGGCAACATCTGCTCGGTCTCGAACAGCTACCTGCGCTTCGAGGAACCGAACTCCTTCTTCGCGGCCATGAGCTTCGGCAACTGCGGCTACGCCTTCCCGACCGCGATCGGCGCCAAGGTCGCCGCACCCGACCGCCCGGCCGTGGCCTACGTCGGCGACGGCGCCTGGGGCATGAGCCTGCTGGAGACCCTGACTGCCGTGCGCGAGGACATCCCGGTGACCGCCGTGGTCTTCAACAACGGCCAGTGGGGCGCGGAGAAGAAGAACCAGGTCGACTTCTACGCCGACCGCTACGTCGGCACCAACCTGGAGAACCCCAGCTTCGCCGAGATCGCGAGGGCCATGGGCGCCAAGGGCATCAAGGTCGAGCATCCGGACCAGGTCGGCGACGCCCTGCGCGAGGCGACCCAAGCCGGCACGTGCACCATCGTCGAGTGCATGGTGACCCAGGAGCTGGGCGATCCCTTCCGCCGCGACGCCCTGAAGAAGCCGCAGCGGATGCTGGCCAAGTACAAGGACTTTTCGGTCGCCTGAGGGCGAGGGCTGAAGGGGTGGGGCCGGCTGGATGGAGCCGGTCCCGCGCTTCGAGCGGCCCGGCGGCCTGACCTCAAGCTGTCATGCCCGGAGCGCGTACGCGCGGCGCTTCGCGCGATCCGGGCATCCATCGAGGAGCTGGCACCATGGATTGCCGGGTCGAGCCCGGCAATGACAGTGGTTTGTGAAACGACCAGCGGGATTCAACGCAGCGTAGATCCGAACACCCCTCGAAGGCGCCCACCCTGCGCTGCTATGCTGAGGCATGCGACTCCCCGCCCTTGCCGCCGTCTGGCTTCTCCTCTGCGTGCCGCTCCAGGCCGCCGCCCAGGTCTTCGAGGACCACGGCGATTCCGATCCGCCCTACCGGGTGTTCCTGCCACCGGGTCTGGACCCCGCCCGGCCGGTGCCGCTGGTGGTCATGCTGCACGGCTGCAACCAGGACGCCCAGGCCTTCGCCGAGGTCACCGGGATGAACGACCTGGCGGCCGCCGAGGGCTTCGTCGTGCTCTATCCGGAGCAGAGGGCGCATCCGACCGAATGCTGGCGCTGGTACGAGCCGGGACAGCAGCAGCGCGACCAGGGCGAGCCCGCGGCGATCGCCGGGCTGGTCGCCGAGGTCGGGCAGCGGCCGGACCTGACGATCGACCCGGGGCGGGTCTACGTCGCCGGCCTTTCCGCCGGCGCCGCCATGGCGGCGATCCTCGGCGCCACCTATCCGGAGGTCTTCGCCGCGGCCGGGCTCGCGGCCGGCATCCCCTATGGGGCCGCGGAGGGCTGCCTCAGCGCCTTCAACGCCATGCAGCGGATCCACGCGCGCCTGCCCGGGTCCTGGGCCGACTACAGCCAGGCCTACTGGACCTGCGTCTTCGCGGGAGAGTTCAATCCCCTGCTCTCGCCGCTGCCGACGCCGGATGCGCTCGGCGAGAAGGCCCACGACGCCATGGGCCCGCGGGCCCGGATCCTGCCGGTCGTCGTCTTTCAGGGCAGCGCCGACGAAAGGGTCTTCCCGGAGAACGGGGACGACATGATCGGCCAGTGGGCCCAGGCCAACGACCTGGCCTCCGACGGCCTGGACAACGACGACATCGACGCCGTGGCCGAGCGCGCGACCCCGGGCGGCCGGCCCGGCGGGCATCCCTACAGCGAGAAGGTCTACGAGGACGGCCAGGGCGCGGTGGTGATGGTTTTCTACGAGATCGAGGGGATGGCGCACGCCTGGCCGGGCGGCGCCCCCGGCCTGCCCTTCTCGGATCCCGAAGGGCCCGAGGCCAGCCGGCTGATCTGGGAGTTCTTCGCCGCACACCCCAAGCCCGCGACCCCCTAGGACGCCGGGCCTCGGCGAGACCGAAACGCCGGGTGGGCGGGACCTGAGCGCCATGGCCGAGAGCGCCTTCGAGGTCTTTGGCCTGAGCGCGGGGCCGTTGGCCTTCTGGCTGGCCGCGATCTTTCTGGCCGGCATCGTGCGCGGCTACTCCGGCTTCGGCTTCTCCGCGCTCTGCGTCGCCAGCCTGACCCTGGTCCTGCCGCCGGCGCAGGTGGTGCCGGTGGTGCTGATGCTGGAGGTCGCGGCCAGCGTCGGCATGCTGCCGCAGGTCTGGCGCGACATCGACTGGCGGGCGCTGGCCTGGTTGATCCTGGGCGCGATCGCCGGGACGCCCTTCGGCGTGCTCTTTCTGGCGGAAGTTCCGGCCGACGCGGCCCGGATCGCGATCTCGCTCCTGGTGCTCACCGTCTGCGGCCTGCTCCTGCTGGGCTACCGGTTTCGGCGTCAACCCGGATCCAGGGGCACGCTTGCGACCGGCGTCGTCTCGGGCCTGGCCAACGGCGTCGGCGCGGTCGGCGGCCTGCCGGTGGTGATCTTCCTGCTGGCCAGCGCCGCCGGTGCCCACATGACCCGGGCGCTCTTGGTCGCCTATCTCATGCTGACCAA
>JAAUXY010035521.1_pt1 | contig 11504 bp, 9 predicted proteins | sample 7278121 | NCBI WGS metagenome assembly JAAUXY01 (sample SAMN14350117, study PRJNA611818) | marine sediment metagenome | isolation source: surface marine sediment (1.8m) | place: French Polynesia: Moorea | collected 2018-08
GAAATGCTCTTATTTTATTCCCATGTAAACTGCGCTTTCTCATCGATTTATGCTTCGTTCCCACTAATCTGAGGGACATTAAAACAGCTTATCAAGTCAAATCAAAAGCTCCATACATAACGATCTAAGGGTGTTTCGAACACATCAACAAAATAACATGCCGCCGTCTCACCCTCCCACAGGGGCATTTCAAGAGACATTTCGTCGCGACACCGCGACAATACCAATCAGAGCCAAAATAGAAGCGAATAATGGGCCAGATATAACTTTATCACGTGAGTATTCTGAGTTTGAAAACCTACTTAGTTCAGCAGGGGGATTTGATTTAAAACCATCTGATGGCAAACCAGCAGTAAGAGTGTAATTCAAAGCCGCCGGCATTGTTTCACGCGGTAAAGTCTGAGTATTCACATTAGATCGTATGACGTCAGGTACCCAACCAACATTAGCATAACCCGCCACCGGTTGAATAAAATCAGTGGGACTCACCGTAAGATCATAGGTAATCTTTTTATTGCTCGCTATATAACTAAGTTCATCCGCCTGGTGGTGACCTGATTCGAAGATGATGTCCCCTAAATATTTACAATTTTGGTTTAAACCATTTTCGATTTTTAAGCTTTCAAACCGATTCAGTATAGTGGTTTTACCATAGACAACACCGCCGCCCGTTAGCACACCCAACACTATGCCCACTGACCAATATTTTAATTTATTCTTCATTTAGTTAACCACTAGACATAAGTTGAACAACATGTACTCAGGACGATAAAGTAATACGTAAACTCAACGCCTTAAAAAATAGACTTCGAAATCTGTTCCGTAGCCCAAATCTTTAATAGTCTATATTCGCAAATAATATTAAACCTTGATCCAATTTAACGCAGGTGCATATGGGTGTCGAAGGTGCAATGAATTCTAAATAGGCTGGTCACTCGAACCTTATCCGCCTTCCACCTCAACAGAAACATCAGTTGCTATTAAAAACTATTTTAAAAACCTTCAGCTGGCACGATACGACGTTACAAATCGACTCGAAATGCTCATTTACTTCTCATGTAAGCTGCGCTTTCTCATCGATTTATGCCTTATCGCGCACTCACCCGAGGGGTTTTAAAACGGCTTCTTAACAACATTCATCATATAACTACACCTGCAGAAGACGAGAAAAACCTTTCTTAGGTAGGACAATTCCCAGTGAAGTTTTTCCTTATGCTCTGATTATAAAAATATAGCAGATTTCTACTCTCTTACTGATTATATCTTTTTTCAATCGACAAAAAAACTACATAATTAACTTAAAAACCACAAATCGCTGTTCACCAGAACACCCCGCACGGTTTAGGAGAAAAAATTGTATCAGCGTAAGGGATTGATTTTACGAAATATGTTAACGCATACGAACTTATCAAATACTTGTAGATGTTTATTATTGTGAATTGTTTAAAGCCAAGGCCTCAGAATTATCGTTGTTTTTTTGCAAAAACGAATAAATAACTGTTGTCAAAACCATGCACAACAAGTCTTCTATTGATAAACAGAGGTTACGGTAGAGAGTATAAATCTAGTCTGTGACAGACTTATGTAAAATCGATCACATTTCGATTAAAATCAAAATTACGAGCAGTCGCTAACCCGAATTTCTTACCAGGCGGCCCTGGCTAATTGAGAAATTTATTAAATTCAATATACCAAGTTTCATTAACTAATTGTGGTTAATTTAAGCTTTGCCCTTTTTGGTTTTTGTAATATTTCGTTTTTACATCTTGAACGATCGGCATTCAAGCAGCGCTTCGCCTGCTGCACTTCGCATTCCATGCTGCGTTTACCCCGACGCTGCGCAATCCTACTTTGCTTGGGTACCGGCCCAATACTTCCCTGTATTGAGCGTTCAAACCTTCGGTTTTCACCCAACCCATACATCCGTGTAGGGGCGTTCGCAGCTCCTCTACCGTTGCCCAGCTTGCTTCTCTTGCTTGACCAGGGTTGCCTTATTATTTAGAAACCCGTTCGACGGAGAAAGCGTTCTCAGGAGCTTTTAATACCTTATATCCGTCTTACCCTTAGCTACGGCTATGTTTCAACGGCCGATCTTCCAACCTGATTCGCCAGTTTGCCTAAAAAATCCAAATCCTGGTAAGAATTACGGGTTAACTGAAAATGCGCATTTGGGGACACTCGTCTAAATACCAAGGTCGGTAACTTTAAATCTCCAGTAAATTAATGGCATAATTCGGCTGTTCATATCCCCTAGCTTACACATTTTGGAGAGAGGCTCTTTGTTAACGTTAATACCTAAACGGTCGACTTTGGATCAACCCTTCAAGCCATAATTAAGGGGAATGGAACCATAAGGAGAAGTATATGGAACGTCGGCAAAGTATACGCAAAAAAGCTCCCGGCAATACGGTTTATATGTATTATCGGGGGAAACGCATCCATCGATGTGTTACCTTCGACATCAGCACTCAAGGTGCATTTATCGAAATTCAGTCACTCGCTGTTCCATTAGGCGCAGTAGTGCAATTGGTCTTTCTTGTACAGCATGGACAGCTCATAAAAACCATCCGAAAATCAGCGATAATCACACGTATATCTAATCAAGGTGCAGGCTTAGGTTTTCTTAATAGGCGTCGAAAAATCGGTTAATTTTGGGGTAAATTCCCCTAACTGGCTCTCGTCGCAACCTCCCGGGTATCAATTAAAGGAGAATTAGCGAGGTATGCAAAAAACTATCAGTGAGGTATAGACTGGGATAGATGAAAGCAATATAGTCGATATTAGAGTGATGTATAATTTTTAGATCGCTTTAATTTTGCAGTTTTTAACTGGCCCTGAATTTCGCTTATAATGAGTTTTTAATGTACGCTAACCCGCGCGATCTTTCGCTTGCGCACCTTAGCTAAATCGCTCATTACTCGCTGGATCATTCACCCTTTAATAGCGATACTAAGAAAGAGAAAAATACTAGCAACACCTCAGCAGGGTAGGGGCTTTGCAGGACACGATATTAAATGCGTCGAGGTATGCTCGACAGAGTTCACCCTGGCCTCCGAGGGCCTTGTAAAGCCTCTAACCCTACCCGCTTTATAGCGATAGCTAAGCAGCCATAAATATTGCTAAATTTCTCCAAAGGAAAACCGGGAAAATTCACTGGAATCGTAACCAAAAAAATCAATTACTTAACCATAGACTTTGTCCAACACGACTCGTTTAAGATCTTCAGCTGTACCAATATCTATGCAGTAACCGTCGCTGAATACTTCTGCCTCGATCGGTAATCCTGTTTCCATCCAAGCCCTAAAGATGTCTCCAAGATATAACTCTTGTCTCTCCACTCGTTCCAGTTTCGCTGCATCTTGCCCCGCTTTCTGCTGATTCGCTGCGGCAAGATAATCATGCATGAATTTCGAAAACATTGGCGTCCACATAGCTATAAGCCAGCTATAACCCATTTTCGTGAGTTTAGGTTTGACCACGATCTGACGCACTCTACCCCTTGAGTCAACATCCACCACGTCCATTTTATGTGGTCGATCGGTTGGAAACAAACCAAGCACAACATCTGAACCGCTTCGTCCCTGACGCATAACTAAACGCTCAAAAGCGGTTTCTGGCTTAAATACGACATCGGGAAAGCCAATCGCTACACGCATGTTTTGCACAAATGGCCAAGCCTGATCCAGAGTGTAAGGGCAACCAAAAGGTAACCTCATCATCAAGTAGCCAATGTGCACATCCAGCTGTGCGCCGTCACCGAGATAGGCGGGTATATCCCACTTGTCGTTACGAAGGATGATAAACACCCTCGTGATTCCAGCTATACGAAAGCTTCGCAGTAGGCAGTGACATGCCACCTCAGGAAATAATTTACTGTCCGCACCTTGTGTTTGAAATCCCACGGGATATATTTCCTTGCTACAGGGAAGATGACCAAGGCGCATCGCTTTGCCTGCCGCAGGGATCAACCCAAAGATATCATTCATGTTTCCTACCGGTCTTTCCAAATTATCAGGGGACCGATCATTTTACAAATGCAAAGCAAAATGATCGGTCCCACTATCGGCAACTCAATCGTAAGGATTTTTTAGAATAATGTTGTGATTGCGTTCGGGCCCGGTCGAGATAATAACTACTGTGTTGCCGACGATTTCTTCTATTCGCTTGAGATAGGCACGTGCATTAAGAGGCAAGTCTTCATATTGAGTTATTCCCAACGTGGTTTCCTGCCAGCCAGGCATATCGATATAAACGGGTTTGCAAAGTTCCAACAATTCGGCTTCGACAGGAGATGTCTCATATTCTTGGCCATTGACGGTGTATGCGACACAAAGCCTAACAATTTCCAAACCATCCAGTATATCCAACTTGGTCACACATAAGCCAGAAATACTGTTAATCTGCACCGCACGACGCACAGCGACTGCATCAAACCAGCCACAGCGACGGGCACGCCCCGTGGTTGCACCAAACTCATGACCTCGCCGGGCTAGATGCTCGCCTATATCATCAAATAATTCAGTGGGAAATGGACCACTGCCTACACGGGTAGTGTAGGCTTTTGTAATACCAAGAATATAATCCAGATCGTGGGGACCCACACCACTGCCAGTACATGCGCCACCTGCAGTGGTACTAGATGATGTGACAAAGGGGTAGGTTCCATGATCGATGTCAAGCAATGTGCCCTGAGCCCCCTCGAATAGAATATTCTTACCCTCTTTTCGCATCTGATATAGTCGAGCCGGAATATCGGCGACTAAGGGTTTAAGTTCCTCCGCTGCATCCAACGCACCTTCTAATATTCGCTTAAAATCTAGAGTATCAGCATTGAAGTAGTTCTTTAGCACAAAGTTATGATAGTCAAGCACTTCGCCGAGTTTGTGAACTAGTTGTTTTTTAAAGAACAGGTCGCCAACTCGTAGACCTCTCCGTGAAACTTTATCCTCATAAGCAGGGCCGATACCGCGTCCTGTGGTACCGATTGCCAACTTGCCTTTGGCTTTTTCACGAGCTTGATCAAGCAACACATGGTAAGAGAGGATCAAAGGACACGTTTTGGAGATACGTAATCGCCCTCGTATTTGCATACCACGTCGTTCCAACATCGCCACTTCATCCATCAAGGCGCTAAGCGATAACACGACACCACCCCCTATCAGACACTCCACCCCTTCGCGCATTATACCAGAGGGGATGAGATGTAATACTGTTTGCTGGCCACCAATCACTAGTGTGTGTCCGGCATTATGCCCTCCTTGAAAACGAACTACTGCGTGTGTATTTTCCGTAAGTAGATCGACAACCTTTCCCTTTCCTTCATCACCCCATTGCGTCCCTAACACAACGATACTCTTACCCATCAGTCAATGTCCCTGGTATTCCGTGTTGATTATGTACTACCCACCTCCGGTGATTCCTCATCATATCTTGCACCCCGCTCTGAGCACTAGATAGACAGAGCGCAAGTTCAATAGCCACTTTCTTAATCTCATGGATAGGTCATTTCGGCTCAGCCCTGTGTAAATCGATAAATACACCGGCAAGTATATCGATTAGCAGACCGATCTGAGCTAGTTAATTAGTTTGAAGGACCCGGAATCCTGGTCGGTTATCTGGAGAAATCAACTTCAATCCTGGAAATAAGATGAATAGTGAGATTTCCGATGCGGATTCCCCGCTTCAAAAAACTCGAGAAATTTTCATTTGACCGTTCGACACTTCAAGAACTTTTCAATACACTCCCGCAATCATCCATGAGTTTGAGTGGTTTTTGGTTAAGCTAATCATGCCATCAGTAATGTCGAACAAGATATAGCAAAATAACACCTCCGAGCATACTGGCCAGACCGATCGTACGTAACACCTGATCGGACATTTGGGTTAGCTGTTGCATAGTACGACGCATAGTGGCAGGACTCAAGAAAGGTATTACTCCCTCAATCACAAAAATCAACGCGACTGCAGCCAACAGGTCGTTCCACATAGTACTGACTCAGTATCACTCAACACAGATCAATTCTGCTATTCAAGCATTTCGCCACCCTTTCCTGAGGAACGATTGAAATATCTAAAGAAGTCCGTATCGGGTTGCAGTATTAGGATATCATTTTTCTGGTTAAAGGTATTCCGATACGCATTGAGGCGGCGTGTGAAAGCGTAAAATTCTTGATTTCGATTATAGGCTTTTCCGTAGACCTCTGCTGCTTTAGCATCGCCCTCACCACGGATCAGTTCGGCATCACGATAAGCATTGGCTAAAATGACTGTACGTTCGCGATCAGCTGTCGCACGGATACGCTCGGCAGCCTCTAAACCGCGCGCTCGAAAATCCTTAGCCACACGCTCACGTTCGGCACGCATACGGTCGTATACGGAATCGCTCACCTCATCGGGCAGATCAATACGACTAATTCGTACATCCACAACTTCAATGCCTAAGTCTTTAGCCAGTTCGTTGGCACTTACCTGGAGGATTTGCATGATCTCCCTGCGCTCGCCTGATACTGCCTCTTGTATTGTGCGTTTTCCAAACTCATTGCGCAGTCGATCTTTAATAATCTGCGCCAAACGGGTAAGTGCATTACGCTCCTGACCTCGCGTAGCACGGTAGTATTGACCCACGTTAGAGATACGCCATTTTACGAAGAAGTCCACGATAACGTTTTTCTTCTCACTGGTTAGGAATCGCTCTGGTTGCGCATCAAGGGTCAGGATGCGACCATCAAATTTTAAGACGTTATTAATTAATGGAAATTTAAAGTTTAGACCAGGCTTTATATCCGCATTTTTGATTTCCCCCAAACTGAATAAAATTGCCTTTTCCCGCTGGTCCACTACATAGGTAGACAGTACTAATACAATGGCAAGCACAACGACAATGACCCCAATGCTTTTTACGTTCACCATAATTAACGGCCCTCTCGCAAGCGTGTTGGGCGACGTTGACGGCCGCCGTTGAGCATATTATCCGATGGCATCTGAGACGTTTCAGCCGAGCGCTCGGCCGCTGTCATTCCTGCTTGAGCACGCCCCTGCAAGAATTTATCCAGTGGGATATAGAGCAAGTTGTTACCACCCACAACATCTAACATTACCTTACTACTGCTACCGAGCACCGACTCAACCGCCTCTAAGTAGAGTCGCTCCCTAGTCACTGCAGGCGCTTTCTCATATTCGCCTAACAACTTTTTGAACCTTGCAGCCTCGCCATCTGCCCGTGCGATCACCCTATCTTTATAGGCATTAGATTCCTGCTCTATTCGAGCTGCTTCTCCCCTGGCTTTAGGAAGAATGCCATTGGCGTAAGCCTCGGCTTCATTTTTAAATCTGACTTCATCTTCTCGCGCCTTGATCGCGTCGGCAAAAGCACCTTGAACCTGCTCGGGCGGTTGGGCCTGCTGCATATTGACGGTAGTGATCAGTAATCCCGTTTTATAGAAGTCAAGAATACCTTGCATGAGTTTTTTGGTACGCTCAGCGATTTCCGCACGGCCTTCACCCAGGATAAAATCCATTTCGCTTTTTCCGACGACTTCCCGTACAGCACTCTGCATCACCTGTTTGAGCGTCGGGCTTGGCTGGCGAACCTGAAACAAGTAATTTTCCGCTGACTTTACAAGATACTGCGCAGCAAGCTCTACATCGACGATGTTTTCATCCTGAGTTAGCATGGTGGCCTGGTGTTGCGTATCGCGGACCTCATCCACATTGACAATCTCCACGGCTTCAAAGGGGTATGGGATATGCCAATGAGGCCCCGGATCCGTGGTTTCTTGGAAAGCTCCAAAGCGCAGCTCCACCCCCGCCTCGCCAGCCCTAACAATGTAAAAACCGGAAGCAAGCCAACCAATCACGACTACTGCAATGATCAATATAAGCCCGATCGAAGGACCTTTGCCTGACTCACCCCGTCCGGGTTTACCTCCGAAAACTCCACCAAACTTGCCGGTCAATTTTCGTAGCAGCTCATCCAGATCAGGCGGGCCTTGGTCTCTAGGTCTATTACTCCAAGGATCTTTATTACTGCCACCTGGCTCATTCCAGGGCATATTTATCTCCAAATTAAAGTTAGGATTGATTAAACGTGTTAACTAATAAGGTAGGCAAAATACAGGTTTAACATTCTAGCGCTTAAACCATATAAATTCACGCAATGATCACTCAGAAGCGCTTGGACGCTAATAACCCTTTTAGCAAAGTTCATCTTGATAATTACACATCGGTTGCACAGAAACTATCGAACTTTTAATCCAATGTTTATTGCTACTCAGCTATTTGTAAATCCTTGTATGGCAGCTGCCTTGCAAGTCTTTCGGAACCCATAGTCTCAGTCTTTGTCGACTGTAAGTAGACGAATTACAGTGTGTCTGAAAAGGCGACAGCCATACGAGAGTTTTATAATAACCCATCCTAAGCACCGTTACGCTGTGTTAATTTTTCGACATATAATGGCCATCGGTAGCAAGGTGCCAAAACGATTTATAGTGCATGCCATGCAAACTTGATTAACGCTGCTCGCGATATACAGTTTCAGATAAAATTCGTAGGTACCGATGGCGCTGAATATATAATTAATCCGACCAACCAGCCTCGACTGACAACAAAAGATCCCTCGTACATCGACGATAGGTTGATCAAAAAGAGTCCAAAGTTTACAAGATGGGCTGAACTAGCTTAAAGTCGCCAAACCGCCCCGCTTACTGCTACTCCTAAAATTCTGTCCCTATTAATAGAAAAACCAATTTTCTTTGGGCTGTAGGACATGAATATATGTCGATTCTCTATAGTATTAGAAGCTGTTTTAAAACCCTTCAGGTGAGTGCTAGACAAGGCATAAATCGGTGAGAAGGCGCATTTTACATGGGATTAAATGAACATTTCAAATCGATTTATAACATCGTATCGTGTTAGTTGAGGAATTTTAAAACAGCTTCTAATGTTATTCTCTGGTTCTTACTTGATTCGATAGCCACGCTTTCCGAGCCCACAGAAATTCCAGACTTCAAGTGTTTCCAAGCTTTTTTCTTGGTGCTAATCAGCTCACTCATCAGCTCACCCGACAAAATCCCTCAAATGGCCTAGAGCTAGCAATTCCCGGCCGTACACCAATCCCTTGTTGTATAAGGGTTTTAGTTTCCGATTTCGTACTATTTTTTTCTCAAATGGCGTAGTAATGGCAATATGGTTAAGAATCACCGGCAATTGCTGGTCTAGAGCATAGCTCGATTCGCGATCATACTTCCCTCGAAATCTTCCTGTTTGGAAAACTCCTCAAAGTGACGCCGTGACATTTTAACTTCTATTCGACAGCCACCAAAATCATCAACTCGTTCTCGCAAAACGGCCCCGATTTCAAACAAACGAGCTCTTGTCCGACCAGCCTGGGGAGATAGCTTAAGCCAACCATGCACCGTTTCTTGCTTAAATCGATCGGCCATCGCCTGAACCAAAAGATCTAATCCCGCTCCTGTTTTTGCCGAAATCCACACTCCTTTTATTTGTTGATTCTCATCGCGATCGATGCGTGGTTCAGCCTCAAGCAGATCGATTTTATTAAATACAAACAGTTGGGGTATATCTTGTGCACCAATATCAGCAAGCACCTGGTCAACCTGTTGCCGGTATACTTGACTATACACATCGTTCACATCAACGACATGCAGCAACAGATCTGCCTCTAATGTTTCCTGCAAGGTAGCCCGAAAAGCGCTGATCAGATCATGAGGTAAATGCCGAATAAATCCCACGGTATCGGCTAACACGACCCGCTGCTTGTTGGGCAAATCAAATTGCCTCAAAGTGGGGTCGAGAGTGGCAAAAAGCTGGTCAGCCGAATACACACATGCACCGGTCAGCGCGTTAAATACCGAAGACTTTCCTGCATTGGTGTAACCCACAACGGCGAGGGTTGGCACTGCTGCTTTATTGCGCGCCAGACGACTTTGTGTGCGTTGTTTATGCACCTTTTGCAAACGTTTTCTAATCTGTTTGATACGTTGGCTGATCAATCGGCGATCAGTTTCCAACTGGGTCTCGCCTGGTCCACGCAAACCAATCCCACCTTTTTGGCGCTCCAGATGGCCCCAACCTCGTATTAGGCGGGTTGATAAGTACCTAAGCTGTGCAAGCTCTACTTGGAGTTTGCCTTCATGAGAACGAGCACGTTGCGCAAAAATGTCCAAAATAATCCCAGTGCGGTCGATGACTCTACACTGACACAGACGTTCGAGATTGCGCTCCTGGCCTGGCGTCAGTTCATGGTTAAAAACCACAAGATCTGCACCATTGTCGGCAATGCGCTGGCGAATCTCTGCCGCTTTACCTCTACCCACAAAGTATTTAGGGTCTGGTGAGTTACGTACCCCCTTTAAAAGTTCGATTTGTTTCGCGCCAGCGGATTTAACCAGATGGAGGAATTCCCCGAGGTCTTCAAGGTTTCGATCCGTCCTAAAATTGATATGGACAAGCGTAGCCTGCTCACCCTTATGATGGCGATCAAACAAAGTGACTAGCTACCACTGATACTTTCACTATTTTATTCCGACTGATCTTCGTTGAATGGAATCTTGATCGCACGAGATGGAACAATCGTAGAAATAGCGTGTTTATAGACCATCTGACTCACAGTATTTCTAAGCAATACCACAAATTGATCGAAAGAATCAATTTGTCCTTGTAACTTGATTCCATTCACCAGATAAATAGACACCGGGACCCGTTCCTTGCGTAGAGTGTTAAGAAAGGGTTCTTGTAGTGTTTGCCCTTTTGACATAGGGTCTCTCCTATTTCTTGTTTGATTCAGCAGATTGCCCCTAAACAATATGCAGTAATTTCATGAATAATGACTTTAAATTTAGGGTTTACCAGTTTCCTACCCTACTTTCCACCTTTACAGCGTCGTCCATATTCGACCATCCCCGTACAATTAAGATCTCTTATAAATCCACATTATGCCCATAGTACTAGTGTATAGCCTAGCTAACTATTGGTTAAGTCTGAATATAATAGGCGTGAACTGTGATTATCCCAACTAGGTTAAAAGGATCGGTTATTCCACTTTCCTTTCCGGTGAGGTGTTGCAGCAGCTATGGGTTGGACTTACCACGACCCTCAGACTCCCTGGTTTGGACTCTGTCGAGCGAAGATTAATATGATGTATTTCACAGTGTATCCCCACATATCTCACCCACGGCGATTCTCATCGAAACCACTGGAGGTATAATATGAACAAATTACCCATAATTTGATCGGCTTTCTCACCTAGAGATTGACCATTCTAGAGTTTGGTTGTTTTTAAAAACAATGACTTTTAGGGGACCGATCAAATTAGGGGTGATTAACTTTACATTATGCTTCCATGCGACTCCCGTGCGACAAGGGATACATTTTGCGTAACTACTCAGGTGGGTATGGCAGATGCTTTACAAGACACGCTGTAAATACATCCCTGTACGCTCGACAGAGGCCGTCCTGGCCTCTGACGGTCTTGTAAAGCATCTGCC
>JAAUXY010077582.1_pt1 | contig 11502 bp, 8 predicted proteins | sample 7278121 | NCBI WGS metagenome assembly JAAUXY01 (sample SAMN14350117, study PRJNA611818) | marine sediment metagenome | isolation source: surface marine sediment (1.8m) | place: French Polynesia: Moorea | collected 2018-08
CAGTAGCCGGAAATGCCGGGCCTCGTCGTCTGCCACAGTGACCCAGTCGTCGAAGAAGGCGCGCGGCAGCCCGTCCGCGGCGAAGCGGGCGACCATGTCCCAGGCGAGATCGATGGCATTGAGCTCGATATGGGCGAGCGCATGCAGCAGCGCGGCGCGGGCCGCGGGGCTTCGGCCGTCGCGCCGGCGCGGCATTTCCCGCGGCGGCCGCAGCTCCGGACGGGCCGGCCGGGCGGGGCGCTCCGGCGGGCGGGCGACGCCAACAACAGGGAGCCGTCCGGCGCGCCAGGCGGCCGCCATCTGGCGGGACAGCGTCGCCTTGTCTTCGGCCTGCGCGCAGCCCAGCACGGCGAGCGCGGCGTCGGAAAGGCTTGCGGGGAGGGAGTCCGTCATTGCCTTCGGGCGGGTGTCTCGTAAGATCCGGGGACAGGGAGCGTCGCCATGAAATACGTGGTTCTTGGATCGATCAATCCAAAATGGTCGGAAGCGCCGGATGAGCGGATCCGCCAAGTCCATGCCAAGCTGGACCAGCTCGGGATCTCCGTCGAGTCGGCCTACTACACGCAGGGCGAGGTCGACTTCGTCGAGGTCCTGGACGTGCCCACGCCCGAAGCCATGTTGGCGCTGTCGCTCTGGTACATGACGGAAGGCTATGGTCATCTGCGCTCGATGCCGGCCTTCGACATGGACACGGTGCAGGCGGCGCTCGTCGAGGCCAAGCGGTAGCCCTCCGAAGCATGCTCAGGCGGTTTTGACAGACGTCCACCGACGGGAGACACTGTCCGCGCACGGGGTGAGCAAGCCCGCAGGCGGGCGAGGAGGAGCGATGAAATACGTCATGCTAGGGACCTTGAGCGGCGACTGGGCGACACGGCAGAAGGAGCGCACCGGCAAAGCGCGCGCCAAGCTCGAAGAGCTCGGCATCACGCTCGAGGCTCTCTACTACACCCAGGGTACCTACGATTTCGTCGACGTGGTCGAGGCGCCCGACGCGGAAGCCATGCTGGCATTTTCGGTCTGGTACGCGAAAGAAGGCCTCGGGCGCATCACCACGATGCCGGCGTTCAGCGAAGCGGAGCTTCAGTCCGCGGTCGACAAGACCTAGGTCCCGTCGACCCCAGCCGGCGACGGCGCCGCGGGCCTACCCTTCCTGCGCCGCCTTCAGGACCTGGTCCACGTGGCCCGGGACCTTCACCTTGCGCCAGATCTGCTTGATCTTGCCGTCCTCCCCGATCAGGAAGGTGGAACGGTCAATGCCCATATACTTCCTGCCGTACATGGACTTCTCGACCCAGGAGCCATAGGCCTCGATGACCTTGCCGTCCTCGTCGGAGGCGAGCCGGAAGGGCAGGTCGTACTTGGCCTTGAACTTGTCGTGCTTGGTGACGCTGTCTTTCGAGACGCCGATGATCTCGGCGTCGAGCTTGGAGAAATCCGGCATCGAATCGCGAAAGCCGCAGGCCTCCTTGGTGCAGCCCGGCGTGTCGTCCTTGGGATAGAAGTAGAGCACCACTTTCTTGCCCTTGAGGGCCTTGAGCGAAACCTCTTCGCCGCCGTCGGTGGGCAGCTTGAAGTCCGGAGCCTTGTCTCCGACGTCGATAGTCATGGCAGAATCTCCCTCCTGTCTTGCTCTGACGGTTCCTCGACTTTTACGGCGCTGGCGGGCGCCTCGATCAGTTCCACGAAGGTCTCATGGACGAAGCGGGCGGAGTCCGCGAGCGTCGCCTTGAGGTCCCGGAAGTCTTCCGCTCTGCCGGCCCGCACCAAGAGCCGTCTGAGGCCGTCCGGAAGCTGTTCCTCGCGGAACGGCCGGCTGCCGAAAGTCAGGCGCAGGATGCTGTGGACCCGGCGCCAGAGCCGCATGGTCTCGGCCAGCTGCTGGGCCAGGGCGGGATCGAGACAGCCGGCCCCGCCGAGCTTGCCCAGCGCCTCGGTGGTGTTGGTGTCCAGGATGGCAGGATTGTCGGGCGCGTGCCGCAGCATCAGGTATTGGGCCAGGAACTCGATATCCACCAGGCCGCCCCGCCAATGCTTGATGTCCCAGATCGACTTGGCCTGGTGATGCTTGGCCATGCGGGCGCGCATGCGCGCGACCTCGTAGACCAGCCGCTCGGGATCCCGCGCGCGTGTCAGGATCCGCGTGATCTGGTCCTGGACCAGGGCCCGCAGCGCCGGCGGCCCGGTCACGGGCCGCGCCCGGGTCAGCGCCATGTGCTCCCAGGTCCAGGCGTTCTCGATCTGGTAGCTGACGAAGCCTTCGAGGCTCGGCACCAGCGGGCCATTGCTGCCGGACGGACGCAGCCGCAGGTCCATCTCGTAGAGTTTTCCGTGTCGGCCGGTCGGCGAGGTCACGGCGCTGACCAGGGCCTGGCCGAGACGGGCGTAGTAGTGTCCCGGCGTGAGCGGTTTGGCCCCGTCCGACCCGCCCGAGCCCTCCGGGCAATCGAACACGAACACCGAGTCGAGATCCGAGCCGGGCATGAGCTCGCGCCCGCCGTGTTTGCCGAAGGCGATGACGCACAACCCGCCCCCCGCGATCTGGCCGTGACGTTCGGAGAAATGATCCTCGGCGGCCGTCTGCGTCGCGCTGAGCGCCGTGTCCGCGATGTCCGACAGGGCTCCGCCGGCCGCATCGCCGTCGGTCGTGTCCAAGAGGATCTGCATGCCCATCTGGAACTTGCGATCGTTGGTCCAGCGGCGCGTGATCTCCAGCACGTCCTCGTAGTCGTTTGCCTCGGTGAGGGCCTCGTCGAGGGTGCGTTTCAGCTCGTCCTGGCTCGGCGGCCCCGACATGCTGTCCCCATCCAGCATCACATCGAGCAGCGAGGCGTTGCGGGCCAGCCGCTCGGCCAAGTAGGGCGCACTGCCCATCACTTCGGCGACCACGTCCAGGAGTTGCGGATTGGCGTGGAACAGCGAGAACAGCTGCACGCCCGCCGGCAGACCGGCCACGAACTCGTTGAACTTGATCAACGCGGTGTCGGGATCGGTCGTCTTGGCCAGGGCCGCCAGGAGCGAGGGCACCAGCTCCGTGAGGATCTCGCGGGCACGCGCCGTGCTGGTGGCGCGATGGCGGCCGTGATGCCATTGCCGCACGATGGTGGACACGCGCTCGGAGTCGGCAAAACCCATCTTGGAGATGGTCTCGAGGGTGTCCGGGTCGTGCTCGCCGCCGGTGAACACCAGATTGCCCGGCCCGGACAGGGAGGGCGCCTCCTCGAACAGCGCGCCATAGTGGTCCTCCACCCGGTGGAGATGCCGCAGCAGATCCTCGGAGAAGGCCTCTGGGCTGTCATAGCCCAGGAACACCGACACGGCCTCGATGCCGGCCTTGTCCTTGGGGATCGCGTGCACCTGCTGGTCTTCGACCATCTGCAGCCGGTGCTCGAGCCGCCGCAGGAAATGATAGGACTGGATCAGCTCGTCCGCCGTGGCCTGGTCCAGCCGGTCGGCCTCGACCAGCGCGCGCAGCGAGTCGCAGGTCGCCGCCGTGCGCAGCCGGCGGTCGCGGCCGCCATAGATGAGTTGCTGGGTCTGCGCGAAGAACTCGATCTCCCGAATACCGCCGCGTCCAAGTTTGACATTGTGGCCGGCCACGGCGATGCGATTCCCCCCGCGGTGCGCGGCGATCTGCCGCTTGATCGAATGGATATCCTCGATCGCCGCAAAATCCAGGTTCTTGCGCCAGATGAAGGGTGTGAGAGACCTGAGAAATGACGCCCCGGCCTCCCGGTCGCCGGCCACCGGACGCGCCTTGATCAGGGCCGCGCGCTCCCAGTTCTGGCCTAGGCTCTCGTAGTAGGTCTCGGCGGCGCGCATCGACATGGCGGGCGGCGTGGCGCCCGGGTCGGGACGCAGCCTGAGATCGGTCCGGAACACGTAGCCGTCCGCCGTCCGCTCCTGCAGGATCGTCACCAGCTTGCGGACCAGCTGGTCCAGGGTCCGCTGCAGCTCGAACCGGTCGCAGCCCTCGAAGCGTTCCGGCTCGTAAAGGACGATCAGGTCGATGTCGCTGGAATAGTTGAGCTCGCGCCCGCCCAGCTTGCCCATGCCAAGCACGGCAAAGCCGCTGCCGGCCTCCGGCTCGTTCGGATCGGACAGCGCGAAGGCGCCGGCGGCGGATGCATCGCGCAAGAGATGGCCGAGCGCGCAGGACAGCGCCGCCTCGGCAAAGTCCGTCAGCGCTCGGGTCACCTGTTCCAGGGTCCAGATCCCGCCGATATCCGCCAGGCCAACCAGCAGAGCCGTCCGGCGCTTGGCCCGGCGCAGCGCCTGCATTAGATTGGCATCATCATTCGATGTCCGAACGTCACTCAGCAATAGGCTGATAATGGCTGAAAAAATCTTGTCTGGACTGCTCTGCGACAGGGAATGGACAAGCGGGATCTCGGCCAGCATACAGCGGCCCAGGAACGGGCTGTTGCCGAAGACCGCCTCCAACAGGCGCCGTCCGGCGGGGTCATCGGCAAACGCCTTGCCGAACCGCCTGGCCGCTCGATCCTCCAGCGCGGCGGCCGCATCGCGCCATCGGTCCAGCCCGCGCTCGACCGCATCGGGGTCTGCCGCCCGCGGCAGAGAATCGACGTTAACAAGCAAGGTAAGTGCTCTTATCTATGGAAATCCTCAGCGAAATGGTGAGACTGAGACAGACGGCCAGACGCGTCAAGAATCCAGGCCACCGCCACGCCCCAGAGTGATCGGAGCCTCTCCCCAGCCGTGATTCGAAAAACCACCAAGATCTTTCTGGAAGGCATCATCGTCGGGCTGGCCACCTTGGTTGCCTTTATCGCCGTGACGGCGTGGCGCCTGTCCGAGGGCCCGATCGCACTCGATTTCGCCTCCTCCTACATCGACGAAGCCCTGACGCCCGACGACGGCCGGTTCAGCGTCGAGCTGGAGAGCACCGTCCTGACCTGGGAAAGCGAACGCCGTGCGGTCGAGGTTCGCGCCGTTGGCGTCCGCGCGGTCGACCCGGAAGGCGAACTGCTGGCGCGGGCGCCCGAGATCTCGATCAGCTTCAGCGCGGCCGCCTTGTTGCGCGGCATCTTGGCGCCGACCCGGCTGATCATCATCGAGCCCAGGCTGCACATCGTGCGCGCGGAGGATGGCCTTATCCGGGTCGGTCTGGAGTCGGATCGCGAAGCACCGGACGGCCCGGACGAGAGCAGCACGCTCGACGAAGTGCGAAATGCGATCCCCATCCTGGCGCGGGACCTGCTCGCGCCGCCGGATCCGGAGCGGAACACCGGCTATCTCAAGCAGGTGCGGATCTCCCGGGCCGGCGTCGTGGTGGACGATTTGGCGCTCGGCGTGTCCTGGAAGGTGCCGGAGGCGGAGGTGCTGCTGGCCCGGGACGTGGTCGGCCTCGAGATGCAGGCGTGGGTCGACCTGGATACGGGGTCGGGCGACGCCCGCATGCATGTGGATGGCGTCTACAGCCGCGCGGCCGACCGGTTCGATATCGTCGCGGGATTTCAGGACCTCGAGCCCGGGCTGATTGCGGGCGGACTGCCCGAGCTGGCGGTCCTGCGTTCGATGCGCCTGCCGATCGACGGGAACCTGCGACTGACCGTGGACCGCTCGGGGGTCGTGGGCAACGTGGAGATCGATGTCAGCGGCGGGCCCGGGCAGATTATCTTGCCGGAAGGGGGGCTGCCCAACCTGCAGGTGGCGCAGCTGCGTACCAGCGCCTCGGTGACCGACGACCTGCGGCGGATCCGGATCGATGATCTGGTGATCGACCTGGAGGACGGGCCGGCGCTGCGCGTCTCGGCGGACTCGACGACCGGCGCGGACGGCCGGGATGTGCGGGCCACCATCGCCCTCGAAGGGATCGAGATTTCCGATACCGCACGGTACTGGCCGCAGTCGGTGTCCAGCGGGGCGCGCCAATGGGTCTTGGAGAATGTCAGCGCGGGGACGATCACGGAGCTGGATATACAGGTCGAAGGACGTTTTCCCCGCGACGCGGAACCGAGTCTCGAGCGGTCCGATCTGGAGAAGTTCGAGATCACGGCACTGCGCGGCGCACTGCTGTACGAGGGCATCACCGTGGAAGCTCTCGACGGGCTGCCGCCCGTGCGCGACATTATCGGCGGCGGGACCTTCGACCGGGAAGATCTGGATCTGGGTATCGTCAGGGCGAAGCTCGAGGGCCTGGAGGTCCGCGACTCGCGCCTGATGATCGTCGACTTCGACAAGGACATCCAGGTCGCCGAGATTTCGCTCAGCGTAACGGGTCAGATCGGCGAGATCCTGACGATCCTCGATCGGGAGCGGTTTGGCTATCCGTCCGCCCTGGGCATCAAACCGGCGGACGTTCGCGGCCATGCCTCCGTGCAGACCGAGTTGACGGTGCCGCTGATCTCGGATCTGGAGCTCGGCGGGGTGGGCCTGAGCGTGCGCGCGCGGATCGACAAGCTGAACTGGCGGAACGCCGTGGCGGGCTGGGATCTGGCGGACGGCAAGGTCAAGCTCGCGCTCGACGAAGACGGCATGGAGCTTGTCGGATCCGCGAGCTTTGCCGATGTTCCGCTCGACTTCCGCTGGCGTGAGTCTTTTCAAGACAGTGGACCTTGGCGTCGCCGTCTCACCGCCAAGGGTGACATGGACGTGTCCCAGGCCGGGAAGTTCGGGCTGCAGATTTCGGATTACGCCTGGGGTCCGATGGATGTCGAACTGGCGTTCGAGGAGTCGCTCGGCGGAGACCAGAGCATCGCCTTCGACATCGTGCTCGACCAGTCTGCCATCGACATCCCCACCATCGACTGGACCAAGCCGCCCGGCGTGCCGGGCGCCGCCAAGTTCACCCTGGTCATGGTCGATGGAGAGGTACGCGAGGTGAAGGATATAGAGGCATCCGCGGCCGGACTGGACGTGGCCGGCAACGCTCAGTTCGAAGCCGGCACGGGCCGGGTCGTCGCCGCCGAGATGGCGCGGTTTTCCCTGGGCAAGACCGACCTGAACGGCCGCATGCAGGTCGACGAGGACGGCCGGTACGATCTGGACATTGGCGGTAAGAGCCTGGATATCTCCTCGCTGATCAAGCCGGACACCGCGCGCGGCGGGAACTGGCAGCTGCCCCCATTGACCGCGGCGGTGGCGATCGACCGGCTCTATACGCGACCCGACCGTTACCTCGAGAACGCGCGTCTCAGGGTCCGCTATGACGGCGAGGACTGGCGGCAGATCAATTTCCGCGGCTGGCCCTCGCATCGGACCAACGAGGTGGCCGCCGCGGCCTTCACGCTGTCGCTCAAGCCGCGCGGCGATCAGCGCATCCTGACGGCAGGATCGGCGGATGCGGGCGGCGTGATCTGGGCTCTCGGGATCTCGGACAACGTGGTCGGCGGCGAGCTCAACGTGAGCGGCAGCATCGACGACAGCAAGCCGGAACAGCCGATCTCGGCCAAGGTAGCCATGACCGACTACATGGTGCACGACGCGCCGGTCATGGCGCAGGTCCTCACGCTCGCCTCGCTGACCGGGATCCAGAACGTCCTGGACGGCGAAGGCATCCGGTTCAGCCTGTTGGAGCTGCCGGTGGTCAAGACCGGAGACAATGTGAAAGTCGAGGACGCGCGGGCCTACGGCTCCGAGCTGGGCTTCACGCTGAACGGCGAAGTCGATCTGGCCGAGAACACGGCCGATCTCGGGGGGACCATCGTGCCGGCCTACACGGTCAACAGCCTGCTCGGCTACATCCCTTGGCTCGGCGAAATCCTTGTCGGGGAGAAGGGCAGCGGCGTCTTTGCCGGCAGCTATCGGATCAAGGGACCCCTCGACAATCCGGAGGTCTCGGTCAACCCGGTGGCCACCCTGACGCCGGGCTTTCTGAGACGCATATTCGGCGGGCCGGGGGATGACGTGAAGGGCGATCCGGACGATCAATGGACGGACGCCGACGGCGCGCCCGAGACGGGCACGCGTGGCCTCGGACGCTAGACTATTCTGACCAGGGCGTGCCGCTTCTTACCGGCCGAGAGCTTGATGTAGCCCTCCGCGTTGATATCGTCGGTGCTGAGGGAACGGGCCTCGTCCGACACCGGCGCGTCGTTGATGCGCGCCCCGCCGCCCTTGATCAGCCGGCGCGCTTCGCCATTGCTCGCCGTCAATCCGGACCGGCAAAACAGCGCAAATGCCGCCGGACCCTGTTCCAGTTCGGCGCGGGCCATTTCGATGGTCGGCAGGTCCGTTCCGGCCTGACCGTGTTCAAAGGTCTCCCGGGCCGTCTGGGCGGCCGCGTCAGCCGCCGCCCGGCCATGCAGCAAGGCGGTGGCCGCGGTCGCGAGGATCTTCTTGGCCTCGTTGATCTCGGCGCCCTCGAGCCGCTCCAGCCGCGCGATCTCGTCCAGCGGCAGGTCGGCGAACAGCTTCAAAAAGCGGCCGACGTCAGCGTCCTCGGTGTTGCGCCAGTACTGCCAGTAGTCGTAGGGCGAGAGCCGGTCGCCGTTGAGCCAGACGGCCCCCTGGGCGGTCTTGCCCATCTTGGCGCCGCTCGACATGGTGATCAGCGGACAGGTCAGTCCGAACAGCTCGCGCTGGTCGATCCGCCGGGCCAGATCGACCCCGTTGACGATGTTGCCCCACTGGTCCGAGCCGCCCATCTGCAGGACACAGTCGTGCCGCCGCGCCAGCTCCAGGAAGTCGTAGGCCTGGAGGATCATGTAGTTGAACTCGAGGAAGCTCAACGCATGCTCCCGCTCGAGGCGCAGCTTGACGCTGTCGAAGGACAGCATGCGGTTGACCGAGAAATGCCGGCCGAAATCGCGTAGGAAGGGGATGTAGGCGAGGCTGTCGAGCCAGTCCGCGTTGTTGACCATGATCGCGTCGGTCGGACCGGACCCGAAGGTCAGGAAGCGCTCGAAGCTGGCCTTGATGCTGGCCATGTTGGCGTCTATCTGCGCTTCGCTGAGCAGCTGGCGGGTTTCGTCGCGGCCGGACGGATCGCCCACCTTCGTGGTGCCGCCGCCCATCAGCACGATCGGCCTGTGTCCGGTCTGCTGCAGCCAGCGCAGCATCATGATCGACAACAGGTGGCCGACATGCAGGCTGTCGGCGGTGCAGTCGTAGCCCACATAGGCCGTGATCGTCCCGTCCGCCGCGCGCGCGTCGAGGCCCTCGGCGTCCGTGCACTGATGCACGAATCCCCGTTCGGTCAGCACGCGCAGGAATTCCGATCTCAGCTTTGGCATGGATTGCGGGACTGTGTGGCGCGGCCAACCGTGGCCGCCGCTGGTTCGGAAGGTGGCTGATTTAGCACAACGGCGGGGCCGCGGACAACTTGGCGAGGGTGGTGCCGTCGCTAAGCCGCGCTCTCTGCCGAGGCGACGCCGGCGAGGTAGTCCTCGACGTGCTGGATGAGTTCGTCCGTATGGTCGGCGAAGAAATGGTTGGCGCCTTCGATCGGCCGGTAGTCGATCGAGATATCCTTCTGGCTGGACAGCTTGTTGACCAGCTTGTCGACGGCCTCCTTGGGCACCACCTCGTCCAGGACCCCTTGCACGATCAGGCCGGAGGCGGGGCAGGGCGCGAGGAAGCTGAAGTCGAACATGTTCGCGGGCGGTGCCACGGCCACGAAACCATCGATCTCGGGCCGCCGCATCAAGACCTGCATGGCCACCCAGGCGCCGAAGGAGAACCCGCCGATCCAGCAGCCGGTGGCATTCGGGTTGTGGGTCTGCATCCAGTCGAGCGCGGCCGCCGCGTCCGAGAGCTCGCCCTCGCCGCGGTCGAACTGGCCCTGGGATCGGCCCACGCCGCGGAAGTTGAAGCGCAGGGCGGAGAAGCCGCGCCGCGCGAATGCGTGGAACAGCTGGTAGACGACCCTGTTGTTCATGGTACCCCCGTGCTCGGGATGCGGATGCAGCAACAGAGCTACGGGCGCGTTCGGTACTTTACTATGCTGATAACGGCCTTCCAGGCGTCCTTCGGGACCGTTTATGATGACCTCTGGCATTTCTCCCCTGGATATACCTGGTTTGGCGTTGCCTTTTATTTGTGGACTTCTTCCTGATCCTTCCGCAACGACCGGTTTTTCGGCGCAACACGGTTTCTTGACCGCGCCAACTCGAGAAACTATGTCTTTACGGACGCCAAGAGGTGGCCCCGGCCACGTTCGGAGGTGCCGCCGTCCCGCGGCTTATATCGGCTGAAGCGCTATGTTTTTCAAGAGAATCGTCGAGGAAATCGACTCCATGATGGCGCGCGATCCGGCGGCTCGCTCCCGGATCGACGTCGTCTTGAGCTATCCCAGCTTTCACGCGGTCATGTTCTACCGCCTGGCGCACTGGTTCTGGGTCAGGAACTGGCGGCATCTTGGCCGCTGGCTGTCCCATCTCGGGCGCTTCCTGACCGGCATCGAGATCCACCCCGGCGCGACCATCGGCCGGCGTCTGTTCATCGACCATGGCATGGGCGTTGTGATCGGCGAGATGTCGGAGATCGGTGACGACGTCACCTTGTACCACGGCGTGACCCTGGGCGGCATTGCGCCGTCGGTTGATTCGAAGGCGCAGGTCGGCCACAAGCGGCATCCGACGCTCGAGAACGGCGTCATCGTCGGGTCCGGCGCGCAGGTGCTGGGGCCGGTGGTCGTGGGCGAGGGATCCAGCGTGGGCGCCAACGCCGTCGTCGTCCAGGATGTCCCGCCGGGCGTCACCGTGGTCGGCATCCCCGCCCGGATCGTTGCTTCGGAGGCGAAGAAGAAGCCCGAGCGGCGCCAGTTCAGGGCCTACGGCATGCCGGACGGCGATCTGCCCGACCCCATGGTGCGCGCTCTCGACAGCCTGCGCGGGCAGGTCGAGGGCCTGATGGGCCGGGTCGAGGAGTTGGAGCAGGAGTTGGCCGAAGCCCGTAAGGACCAGGGCCAGAAGGCCGCGGCCACCGTGGTGACCGTGAAGAAGTCGGCCGGCGGCAGCTGACCATCCCGTGCGCATGTGAGGGAGGCGGGCCAAGCGCGGGCCGACGCGGCACTGCCCGGGGCTCTTGTGCCTGAGATGAAGCAGACAACCGACATCGCCTATCTCGACTACAACGCGACCGCGCCCGTCCGTCCGGGCGTCGTCGAAGCGGCGGCGCGCGCCATGGCCGAGGGGGGAAATCCGTCTTCGGTGCACGCGGCGGGCCGCGCGGCCCGTCACGTGGTCGAGCAGGCGCGCGAGACGGTCGCCGCGCTGGTCGGCGCCGCAAGCGCCCAAGTGGTCTTCACCGGCAGCGGAACCGAGGCCAACACTCTGGCGCTGAAAGGCGCGGGCCGCGGTCGCGTCCTGATCTCGGCCATCGAGCACGATTCGGTTCTGCGGGCGGCGCCAGAGGCCGAGATCGTACCGGTCGAACCCAGCGGGGTCGTCGATCTGTCTGCGCTGGAGGCCAGGCTCGCCGAAGACGGCGCCCCTGCCTTGCTGAGCCTGATGGCGGCCAACAACGAGACGGGCGTCATCCAGCCGGTCTTGGAAGCGGCCGCCATTGCCAAGGCGCATGGCGCGCTGGTGCATTGCGACG
>JAAUXY010152835.1_pt1 | contig 11498 bp, 9 predicted proteins | sample 7278121 | NCBI WGS metagenome assembly JAAUXY01 (sample SAMN14350117, study PRJNA611818) | marine sediment metagenome | isolation source: surface marine sediment (1.8m) | place: French Polynesia: Moorea | collected 2018-08
CCGATGCCGCTGCCGCCGCCGGTGACGGCGGCGATCCGGCCGGTCAGGTCGAAGAGCGCCTGCATGGCCTAATACCAAGGAGTGTTGATAATGACCCATTTGATGGCGCGCGGCGGCCCGCCGGGCAGGCGCGGCCCGCAGCGCGATGCCCACGCATCGGGCAAGGGTCGCAACGCACCCGGCGGGCCGCCGCGCGCCACCGAAGGCCGGGTTTGCTTGACCGCCCGCTGCGTTGCGCTCCGCTTACGGTACCCCGCACCGCTGCGCGAAGCGCGCCTGACGGGCGGACAAGCAAACCCGGTCAAATGGGTCATTATCAGCGCTCCTTGGTATAAGCTCAGACCTGGCCCTTCCAGGGCACCAGGGTCCGCTCCAGGTAGCGCATGAAGAGGTCGAAGAGGTAGGCGATGGCGCCGATGACGACGATGCCCATGACCACGACCTCGGTCACCAGGAACTCCGCCGCGCTCAGCACCATGTGCCCCAGGCCGGCCTCGGCGGCGACCATCTCGGCGGCGACCAGTGTGGTCCAGCCGAAGCCGATGCCGATACGCATGCCTGTCAGGATCTCGGGCAGGGCGCCCTTGAGGACGACGTGGAAGACGACCTGGGCGCGCGAGGCCCCCATGGAGTAGGCGGCGTGGATCTGCTCGATCGCGACCGAGCGCACCCCGGCGCGGGTGTTCAGCGCCATGGGCGCGAACATGGCCAGGAAGATCAGGACGATCTTCTGCAGGTCGCCGATGCCCAGCCAGATGATGGTCAGGGGCAGGTAGCCCAAGGGCGGGATCGGCCGGTAGAACTCGATCGGCGGATCGAAGACCCCCCGCGCCACGCGGTTGACGCCCATGGCGATGCCGACCGGGATCGCCAGGGCGCAGGCCATGGCGAAGGCGCCAAAGACCCGGTAGAGGCTCCAGTAGGTGTGCTGCAGCAGGGTGGCGCCGGCGAACTCCTCGTTCCAGAGCGTGAAGAAGCGGCCGATGACCGCCTCGGGCGAGGGCAGGAACAGCGGCCGGACCCAGCCCATGTGGGTGACCAGCCACCACAGGAAGATCAGCGCCAAGGTGGTTACGACGCTGATGCCGGTGCTGCGGCCGGCGCCGGGCGCGCCGTAGCTGTCGCCGGGCTTGACCGGGCCGGCGGAGAAGAGGCCGGCGATGCGGCCGGTGAAGGACAGGGTCGCGTCAGCCATGGTTGCCTCCCGCGGAGAGCTCGTCGCCGTGGATGATGCCGAGCACGGTCTCGCGCATCTTGATGAAATCCGGGCTCGACTTCACCGCGCGGGCGTCCCGGCTCTGGAAGAAGCGGTGGCAGAAGTCGAGGTCGTACTCGTGGGTGATCCGCCCGGGGCGCGGCGACATCACGATCAAGCGGGTCGCCATGAAGAGGGCCTCCTCGACGCTGTGGGTGATGAAGAAGACCATCTTGTTGGTCTCGCGCCAGACGTCGAGGATCAGCTCCTGCACGGTCTCGCGGGTCAGGGCGTCGAGGGCGCCCAGCGGCTCGTCCATCAGCAGGGCCTCCGGGTCGCTGGTCAGGGCCCGGGCCAAGCCGACCCGCTGCTGCATGCCGCCGGAAAGCTCGTAAATGTGATGGCCTTCGAAACCTTCGAGGCCGACCAGCTGCAGGTACTTGCGCGCGGTGCTGCGCCGCTCGGACTTGGGCACGCCCTGCAGCTTGAGGCCGAAGGTCACGTTCTGCAGGACCTTGAGCCAGGGCAGCAGCGCGTGCTTCTGGAAGACCACGCCACGGTCGGCGCCCGGCCCGGTCACCGGCTTGCCGTCCAGCAGGACCTGGCCGCGGCTCGGCTGGATGAAGCCGGCCAGGAGGTTCAAGAGCGTGGTCTTGCCGCAGCCCGAGGCGCCGAGGGCGACCACGAAGTCGCCGTCCTTGATCGCCAGGTTGACGTTCTCCAGGGCGTGGACCTCACCGCCGCCGCGGGTCGGATAGATGACGGTGACGTCATCGACTTTCAAGTCGGCCATGATGGACCCCTTCTTCGGCCGGACCGCCAGGACCGGACCAAGGGAGACGGCAGGCGGGTCCGCGCCCCGGAGCCCGGGGCCGCGGACCCTCCCGCGCGGAGCGCTACTTGCCGAGGGCCTTGTTGACCCAGGTCGCGTTCACCACAGCGCCGTAGTCGGGCAGGACGGCGTCGACCTTCTTCTCGGCCTTGAGGAACTCGGAGGTGAACTGCAGCGCACGCGCCGCGCCGCCCTCGGCACCGCCGCCAAGCCAGCGGCTCGAGGCTTGTGCCTCCAGGGTCGGGAAGTCGTAGAGCGCGAGGACGCCGGGCACGTCCGCGGGCTCACCGCCGATCAGCTTGACGATCTTCTTGACCGGCTCGGAGTCCGGACCCCAGGCCGCGGGATTGCCGCGATAGGCCTCATCGGCGGCCGCGAGGGCCTTGACCAGGTCGACCATGAAGTCGGGGTTGGCCGCCGCCCAGTCCTTGTCGGAGACCATGCCGTCGAAGGTCGCCTTGCCCCAGGCGCTGAGCTGGCCGGAGGTGATCAGGACCTTGCCGGACTTCTTGATCCGGCCCAGCGCCGGATCCCAGATGAAGGCCGCGTCGATGTCGCCGCGTTCCCAAGCGGCGGCGATGTTGTTCGGCTGCATGTTCAGGACCCGCACTTCCTTGGGATCGATGCCGAACTGCTCGAGCGCGAAGAGGGTGTGGAAGTGGGTGGTCGAGACGAAGGGCACGCCGAGCTTCTTGCCCTTGAGGTCCTGCGGCGCGGTGATCCCCGAGCCGTCGCGGACGACCAGAGCCTCGGCCGAGGCGATGTCCTCGACGATCCAGAACAGCTCGATCGGCAGTCCGCGGCTGACCCCCGCGGCGATCGGGCTAGAGCCGGCCATGGCGATCTGCACGTCGCCGGAGGCCATGGCGTTGATCACCTTGGCGCCCGAATCGAACTTCTTCCAATTGATCTTGTAGCCGGTGGCCTGCTCGATCGTCCCGTCGACGATGCCGACCTTCCAGGGGTTGTAGACCAGCTGATAGCCGATGGTGACTTCCTCGTCGGCCGCCTGCGCCACGGCCACGAAGGCGGCGACGGCCAGGCCGGCGCTCAGAATAACTCCCAGGATGCGTCTCATGATTCCTCCCTGCTGCTTGCTTGCTGTTGTTGATCCCGATCGCCCGGAAGGCTGCCGGAGGTCGGGTTGGCGGAAAGCGTTGTCGTTCTACCCTTTGGGATTGGCCAGGATCTCACCTTCTCCTTCGGCCGGGCAAGGCCGAAGGTCGAATGGCGGCGCTTCGGCCGGCGAAACCGAGGGAAAACCCTGACCCCGGCGCGCGCAGGACCGAAGCGCCGGCGTCACCAGTGGCTTCCCTCAGGGGACATGGCCGCCTCTGGAAGGCGGATCGGAAAGCGCGCGCGGATCTCCTCGTCGAGCGCCGGGTCGATGTGGGCGGGATAGTGCTCGGCCAGGATCTCGCGGACCCGCGCCAGCGCCCGTGCGCGGATGTCGCTGCCGCCGCGCTGCTGCCAGTCCTCGGGCGTGCTGCGGTCGCCGAGGCGCGGGTAGACGTACTCCTTCTCCATCAGCGCCAGGGTCTGGCTGCTGCCCAGGAAGTGGCCGGGACCGGCCGCGGCTTCAGCGATGGTCTCGACCGCCAGCGTCTCTTCGGTCACCTCGATCCCGCGTACGGCGCGCAGCACGAAGCCAAGCATCTCGTCGTCCAGGACGAAGGATTCGAAGGAACAGCCGAGCAGGCTCGCCAGCATACCGGAGGATTCATAGACCAGGTTGGCGCCGGCCAGCCCAGCGAGCGCGGTGGTCAGGGCCTTCTCGTAGCCGGCCTGCTCGTCCGGGATCTTGGAATCCGCCATGCCGGCGGCCACCCCGCTCGGCAGGTCGTAGAAGTTGGCGATCTGGGCGGCGGCGGCGTTGAGGATGGCCTCCTCTCCGCCGCCGCCGGAAAAGGCACCGGTGCGCAGGTCCGAGACCATCGGCCAGTTGCTGAAGATGAAGGGATGGCCGGGACGGATCAGGTTGACCAGCAGCAGCGCCGCCAGGGTCTCGGCCACGGTCTGGACCAGAGTCCCGGCCAGGGCCGCCGGCGCGGTCGCCCCCGACTGGCCGGCGGTGATGGCGTTGATCGGCATGCCGTGGCGGACCGCCTCGAAGATGGTGTCGCAGGCCTCGGCGCCGTAGCGCAGGGGCGGCACGATGGGGCTGGAGTGCAGCTTGCAGATCGGCCGCCGGGCGAAAGCGCCCTCGCCGCCCAAGGCTTTGTCAAAAAGGGCGATCACCGGGGCGACGTTCCCGGCTTCGGTGATGGCGGTGCCGAGGTGCTTGTCGGTGCCGGCGAGGCAGGCGTAGGCGGTGTTGAGATCGAGCTCGAGCGAATCCGAAATCTCGGTCGCGATGACGCAACGGGTGAACCAATGGACGTTGTCCAGGCGGTCGACCAGGCGCGCGAAGTCGTAGAGGTCGGTCAGGCTGGCGTCTCGGTAGCGACCGTCGGCGGGATCCAGGACCTTGACCGCGGCGCCGCCGGTGCCGAAGTGCACCCGCCGGCCCGAGACCTCCAGGTCCTTGTCCGGATTGCGGGCGTGCAGAGTCAGGCCGTGCGCGGCGCCGGCGACGGTGTCCTCGACCAGGCTCCTGGGGAAGCAGAGCCGATCCTTTTCGTTGACCCGAGCGCCCCGGGCCAGGGCCAGGTCTCGGAGTGCCGGCGTGGCATCCGCCATGCCGACCCGTTCCAGGACCTCCAAGGCGGCACCGTGAATGCGCGCGAGGTCCCGGTCCGAGAGCGGCAGGTAGCGGCCGCCGACCAGACCCGGTGCGACCGGCGCCGGGCCGCCGCCGTCCCGGCGGCGACGCTCGGCCAGTTTGGTTTCTCGCGCGCGCCCTCGGCGCTGCCTTTCCTCTCCGGTCATGCCGCCGGGCCCTCTTTTCGCACCACCTCGCCGCAATCACGTTATACCAATCGGCCCCTGCCAAATCGCGGCAAAGCGACGGGCCTGGACAATGCCCGCCACCGCCGCCCCGCAAGCGCAATGGTCGTCACGCCCCGGTTTTCCTGGTGCCCCTTTACCTCCGGGATGCGGGCCGAGGTAAGGCCCGCATCACTTCGGACGAAGCGGAACCGAGCGGGCCCGACCCGCAGCCAACCGCGGCTGCATGGCCTGTGATTCGACAGGCCGCCGGTCGGAGCCCGCCCGCGCCGGTCGATTCAGATCGTGATGGTCTCACCGTCGAACTTGGTCAAGGTGAAGCCATCGAAGGGCTCGGGGAAGATCGCCTTCTCCTCCCGCAGCAGGCGGATCGCAAGCTCCTCGCCCTGCTTGTTGCCCTCGATGTCGTCAGCCCGCCAGTGGACGCCGGACATGTCGCGCCCGGCGGAGAGGTTGTGGGCCAGCTTGTTGAGCTCGCCGCCGACCGTGAGACCGCCGCCCAGGTAGGGCTGAAGTCCCTGGCCGTCGTCGCTCGGCTCGACCGGCGGGAAGGGCCAGGCGGCGTCCTCGTCGAACCAGGCCTTGAGCACGGTGACGCAGGCACCCGCCGTGATCGCATGCCCCGCCGTGAAGGAGGGGTGTGGCGGGCCGCCGCTCAGGAACATCTGCGGCAGCAGGTAGCTGCCGAAGTCGTCGAAGACACAGTCGAGCGCCGGCGACTCGAGAATGTCCGGATGCAGCGGATAGCTGGCGTTGAGCGTCTTGTGCTGATGCACCCGGCCGCCGGCCGCCTCGGGCCGCAGGAAGCGGGTCACGCACCACTTGGTGAACCAGGCGTGCCGCTCCGACTTGTGGACCTTGCCGATCAGCTCCACCAGATGGCCAAGGCCGAAGGTGGCGAAGGCGAACTGCCGGCCGCCGAAGCCGCCATAGGGATTCCCGGGATCGGTCGGCCCGAGGAATCCGAACACCTTGGCGGCCCTGAAGAACACCGAGTTGATGGTGTCGCTGCCGGCGATCTTGCCGAGATCCCGGGCCGTCCTCGGAAAGACCGTGTTGCCGTTCGTCGGAATGCCGCCGAAGCCGCCCAGCCCGCGCTGAACGGCGAGCCAGCTCGGGAAGTCGGTCATGAAGTCCTGGCCCGGGTCCGGCTCATTGATCTTCGGTTCCACGGTGATGCCGTCGTAGTCGAAAGTTCGATAGAGGAACTGCGAGACCATCGGCCCGGTTCGGGCGCCGGGATAGTCGTAGCGGAAGAGGTCCTGCGCGCTCACGGCTCCGCCTGTTCTCGGCCCGGTGTAGCCGACCATGGACGCTAGATCCTCGCGGGCCGCAATTGCCAGCGGATGGCTGCCATACTGCGAGAAGGGCACGTTCCGCAGACAGGCCATCCAGTAGAGCTCGGCGAGCTGGGCCGCGAACTCCGCGCTGGCCAGGGCCGGCGGTGCTTCGACCGCGATCGCCGCCGTGTCGGGCCCTTCTATGGTGAAGGCCAGGCCACCCATCGGGTTGGCCAGGGGAAAGAAGCCGCCGGCGGGCACGGCCTCGAAGTCCTCGAAGCGGCCGCTCTCCATCGCGTTCAAGAGCGCGATGTAGGCCGCGGGTTCCACTTCGCCGTTGTCGAGGTGCGGCAGCGTCTTGGAGAAGTTGCCGATGAAGCTCCCCCAATAGCGTTCTTCGTCCCCGTTGGTCGGATGGTCCAGGACCCGCCGCCTGCGTTCCTCGGCCGCCGCCTTGACCCGGATCGCAAAGGACAGGTTGCGCCGCCGCCGCCCGTCCTTGACCCAGAGGCCGTCGGAGCCGAAGTGTGCCGCCTCGGCCTCCGCCCCCGGCAGTGCGGAGACAGCCGGCACGCCGACGACCCCTGCCGCCGCCGCAGCGCCGGCCACACGCCCAGCGCTGGACAAGAACTGTCGCTTGCTGCCGTCGACGTGCGTTTCGGTCTCGCCTGCCGCATCCGGCCTCAGGTCATCGTCTTCCGGACGAAGCTGTGTCCGCTTGGATTGATCGCCACTACTTTTCATTGGAATGCCCCCCATTCCCAGATTGATTGAAGTCGTGCGGGGGCTAGGCCAAAACGGCCCGAGGCGTCAGGCTCTTGCTGGCACGGTTCCGTTTCGTGTCAGGGCGGATATCGCGCCCTGGAGTCCGGCGACCAAACGATCGCTCAGTACGTCGCGTGGGAGAGAAGCCGCTCCGACCTTCACGGGGCCGGTTAGTGGCCATCACGACTTTCAACACTGCTCGGGTGTCGTCGTCCCCAAATCCAGACCTTTGTTGTGCGGGGCAAGAGCCACCGTCCTGAGGCCCGCCATGTCCTCGCCGTCCGGCAACGGTGAATGCTAGCGGCACGGCCGGAACCCGAGCGTCCCCCATCTGGTGCAGTTTCCAAGACAGGACATCAGAGCGCCGCCGAATCGCGGCAAAGCGACTGGCTCAGGCAATGCACGCCGCCGCCGCCCAGGGTGAACATCGACATGTCCGGCGCATAGACCTGGAAGCCGCATGCCTCCAGGCGGCGGTTGACCTCGGGACTGCTGGCCATGGAGAGCACGCGGCCCTCGCCGAGGGCGACCAGGTTGACCGCCAGGTTGCGCGCGCAGTCGGCGTAGCCGACCTCGATGAACTCGATCTCCTTGGCACGCAGCCAGTCGAGCAGCCAGGGCTCAAGGGCCTCCGTGCAGGCGACGGCGAGCTTCGGTGCGACCATGGAGATCAGGGCGTCCATGTGGATGAAATGGTCCGGGATCGGCGCGACCTGGGCCTCCCAGCCCTCTTCGCGCATCCAGCCGGCGACCTGCTCGGCGCCGGCCCGCTCGGAGCGCTGGGTGCTGTAGCCGATCAGGGCGACGCCCGGCTCGATGATGACGAAGTCGCCGCCTTCGAAGTGGCCGGCGGTGACCATCCGGAAGATCGGGACGCCGTGGTCCTGATAGAACTTGATGGCGGTCACGTAGTCTGCGCGCCGGCTCTTGAGCTGCATGTGGCAGATCACCGGGCCGAAGGGCGTCATGAAGCTGGAGTCACGGGCGAAGAAGTTGCGGTGCAGGACCTCGTCCGCGTCCAGATAGTGGCAGGCGACCCCGGCGTCCTCGTAGCAGCGCACCATCTGGGCGTGCTGGGCCTGGGCCAGCTGCAGATCGAAGCTCACGCCAAGCTGCTCGGCGTTCTGAAGGGTCCGCCGGGCGATCGGGCCGGCGTCCTCCCAGCGGTAGTAGTCGGGACGCCCCAGGAGGACGTCGCGCAGGGTGCCGTACTCGCTGTCGATGCCCCAGCTACGGAGCCGCCCGGGCGCCTCGGACATCTCCGCCTCCCGGGCTCAGCGCACGGTCAGGCAGCCGACCTTGGCCAGGTTGCTGACCTTGCGCGAAACGCTGCCCAGCAACATGCTTTCCATGTCGCCCAGGCCGCGCGAGCCCAGGACGATGAGGTCGACTCCGTTCTCGGCGACGTAGCGCAGGATGGCGCCGGCGGGATCGCCGGGCCTGACTTCGTTGCGCACGTCCGTCGCGCCCTGCTTCTTCGCCCGCGCCGCGGCCTCGGCCAGGATCGTCTGGCCGATCTTCTGCAAAGTGGTGAGGCGGGATTCCTGCACCAGCTCGACCTCCGCCATCTGGCGCAGGCTTTCGGGCAACTGCATGTCCCGGATCACGTAGATCAGGACCAGGACGGCATCGAACTTCTCGGCGATCTGCGCGCCCATGTCGAGGGCGCGCTGGGACGGCTGCGAGCCGTCGATCGCCACCAGGATCTTCTTCAGCATGGGCCCCGTTCCAATCTCGCACCCCGAGGGGTGTCGTGCTTGACCAGCCGGACCTCGAGCGGATCGAGGAAAGGCTGGGGGCGCTGCAGACAGCGCCCCCGCAGTTCGGCAAGTTGACCGTCAGGCCCTCAGAGGCCGAGCCACTTGTTCACGATCTCGGTGTTCTCCGACACCCACTTCTTGGCGTATTCGGCGGGCTCTTCCTTGTCGACCACCAGGGCATAGGTCCAGGCGCTGACCAGCGCGGAGTTCATCTGGATGTTGCCCAGCAGCGCGGCCACCTCGGGCGCGCGCGTCTCCAGGGACTTGGAGTAGGCGATGTGCACCTTCGTCGGCGGCCAGGCGACGTCGATGCTGGACTTGTTGAACCAGTCCGGATCGTCGGTCGGCTGCACCATGGTCCAGCGCGACTTGTCGTAGGCCGGCTCTTCCAGCTGCACCAGCTCGTGGAGCTGGAACATGTGGTGCGGGCCGTAGCAGAAGAAGACGAAGGGCCGCTTCTTGGTCACCGCGTCGTCGAGCTGCGCCAGGACCAGGGTCTCCTCGATCGTGGTCAGCTCGAAGAACTGGTCGTAGCCGTAGCCGCGCGCCTTGACCTTCTCGACGTTGGTCGAGGCCCAGCCCGGGGCGCCGACCCAGAGCTCGCCCTTGCCGTCGCCGTTGGAATCGAAGAGCGCGGAGACGTCGGGGTTGACCAGCTGGGTGACCGAGGTGATGCCGTGCTCGTCCGCGGTCTGCTTGGTCACGCAGACGCCCTGAACGGCCGCGTAGGGCTGGTCGCTCATGACGACCGACTTCTTGGTCTCGACGTATTCCTTGGTCAGGTTCTCCTGGTTCGGCATCCAGACTTCGGGATGCACGTCGATGTCGCCCTTGGCCCGGTCCATGGCCTTGAAGACCACCGCGTTGGTGCCGGGCACCAGCTCGACCTCGGTGCCGAAGTTCTCCTCGGCGATGACCTTGATGACGTTGGCGGTGATGTTCACCGAGGGCCAGTTCGGCACGCCGATGGTGACCTTGTCCTGGGCCGCCGCGGCGGCCGAAAAGCCCGCGACGGCTATCGCCGCGGCAGCGAAACGTGTGACGTGTTTCAACATCTAGGAGCCTCCTTGCTTCATATCGCTTCTGGTTCTGACTTCGGGTTGCGCCTCAAGCCGGCCCGCTGCGCCCCTGGACGATGCGGTCCAGGATCATGGCGCAGAACAGGATCGCGAAGCCGGCCAGCATGCCCTGTCCCTCGGCCGCGTACTGCAGCGCCTCCAGGACGTCCTCGCCCAGGCCTTTGGCGCCGATTAGCGAGGCGATCACGACCATGGACAGGCACATCAGGATGGTCTGGTTGATGCCGGTCATGATCGACGGCAGGGCCAGCGGCAGGTCGACCTTGAACAGCAGGAAGCGCTTGTTCGCCCCGAAGGCCATGGCCGCCTCTCGGACATGCGACGGGACGCCGCGCAGGCCGAGCACGGTCAGGCGGATCACCGGCGGCATGCCGAAGATCAGCGTCGCCAGGATGCCCGGCGGCTTGCCGGTGCCGAAGAAGGCGATGACCGGGATCAGGTAGACGAAGGCCGGCATGGTCTGCATGAAGTCCAGGATCGGCCGGACCACGGCGAAGGCCCGCTTGCTCTTGGCGCACCAGATCCCGATCGGGATGCCGATGGCGATGCAGATGAAGGCCGCCGCGCCGAGCAGCGCGACCGTCGCCATGGACTTCTCCCAGAAGCCGAGAAAGGCCAGGTAGGCCAGGGCCGCCACGGTGAAGATCGCGACCCGCGGGCCGGCCAGGCGCCAGGCCAGCACCACGATGACCGCCATGACCACCGGCCAGGGCGTCGAGACCAGCATGACCTCAAGCCCGTCGAGCAGCACCCGGATGGCGAAGACGATGGAATCGAAGAGCGCCTCGCCGTTGATGGTCACGAAATCGAAGCCCTTGTCGAGCTCGGTCGCGACCGAGACCCGGAAGTCCCGGTTGGACGGAAAGACTGCGAAAAAGTCCGTGAAGAACTGGGCTGGCTTCGCCACCGTGAAGCGGTAGATGGTCATTGGGTAGATGGCGATGTAGGCCAGCAGGGCCGCGCCGATGAAGCCGCCCTGGCTGATCCCTGCCTTGAGCGAACGGTCGGCGCGCCAGTGGACGAAGCGCCGCTCCAGCGCCCAGTCGGCGGTCATGCCCTGGATCGCCTTGACCAGGACCAGGAGCACCAGGCCGATCATGGTGAGCTTGGGTCCCTGGGCCACGGCCGCCTCGGCCGCCAGCATCGCGTTCTCAGCCGCGCGCCCGAGAGTCTCCGCGCTCTTCTGCAGGGCCTCGGCGTTGGTCGCGGCGTTCTTGATCGCCTCGATCGCCGCCTCCTGGCGTTCGCCTGCCCGGGTCATGAGCTTCTCGGCCTGCGCCATCTTGTCGGCGCCGAGATCGCCCCAGAGGCCGCGGCCGAGCTGCACGATGGCGAAGAGCTCGGCCAGGGCGAAGAGCCAGAACAGGCCCCAGAGGCTGCGCGCGCCGGCCCAGAGCGGGCCGAGGATCGCGGCCCAGAGGTTGAAGGTGAAGACGTAGCCCTGGGTCGCGCCGATCTTGTTGAAGGCCTTGATGTAGTGCTCGGGGTTCTGGACCACGAACTCGGCGATCAGGGCATCGCCCTTGGTCGCCGCGCTTTGCGCCGCCTCGGTCTCCGGGGCGCTCACGCTCGACAGACTGACTTCCGTTGCCATCTCGCTTACCCCTTTCCGCCCTGGATGCCGTGGAGAAGGTCGGCCTTGGTGATGACCCCGATCTCCTTCTTGTCGCCGTCGATCACCACCATCGGCCCCTCGGTCTC